>Ga0081539_10001588_pt1 | contig 37550 bp, 38 predicted proteins | sample TabmetS4T2R2_FD_71023 | JGI IMG/M metagenome (GOLD analysis project Ga0081539, IMG submission 71023) | Tabebuia heterophylla rhizosphere microbial communities from the University of Puerto Rico - S4T2R2 | ecosystem: Host-associated > Plants > Roots > Rhizosphere ... | reverse complement strand
CGGTCGGGGAGGAGGGGATCGTCAATGGCGCCTTGGGGGAGCCGATGGCGCGGACGGCAAAGAACGCACCAAGAATTGCGGGCGCGATTCTCTCCTGCTGGTCACTGATGCATGGGCTGACGCTGCTGCTCGCCGACGGGCTCGTCGGCCCGAGCGAGAAGTCGGAAAAGCTGTGCGAAAGCCTCGTGCACGGGATGATCGATGGGCTCTCGACCCGGCTTCCGTCCCTGCCGTCCGGCGCATGGATCGGCCCACAGCGCGACACCAAGCCGGCAGTCTAGCGACAGATCATGCTCGTGTCGGATCGTGAGCTTGATCCATGTCAAGGGTGGTCGAAGGCGCGCTATGCGCGCCGTGCCACCATTGGCGACGCAATACCGGTGGTGGGCACGGCGCTGCGTGGTTACGCGCGGAGAGATCCACGCGCGGGTCCCGCGCCTTTGCCCACCCTACGAAGCTGCTACTTCACCGCGGTCGGGCCGGCGCTGACCTTCGCGGTCGTGGCCGGCGGCTGTGCGTCATCGACAATGGCGGTCGCGAGCAGCCGCGCGATGCAGCCATAGCCCCAGTCGTTCATGTGCAAGCCGTCGGCGTTGACGAACTGCTCGAACGGAAGATGCTCGGCTTCGCGCCAGTAGCGCATCGCGACGAAGCGGTCGAACACGCCGACCTCGAGATCGCGCGCCGTTGCCGTGATCGTATCCACAGCGCGGTCAACCTCGGCGCCCTTGGCAATGATCTTCGGCGCATATTGCGGATTGATCAGGATCACTTCGGTGCCGCTCGCCTTGAGCCGCTCGACGCCCTGACGGATCGTTTCGCCCGGCGCCGGATGATCGCGCAGCACCGAATTGCTGCCGACCTGCCACAGCACCAGATCCGGCGCCTCGTCGAACACGTCGGCGTCGAAGCGCGCGACCATCTGCGGAGCCTCTTCGCCACCGATGCCCTTGTTCAGCACCGTGATCGGCCGGCCCGGAAGGCGCGCCTTCAGTTCGGCTTCGAGGCGCGCCGGATAGGTCATCGCCGGCGACGACGCGCCCGCTCCGGACGTCGATGACGAACCGATCGCGACGATCTTCAGCGGCAGACCTTTCGCGATGCGCTCGCGAAAGTGCGTCGGTGCGTGCTCGAGAGCGCGCGCCTGCAGCGGCGCCGCACATTGCGCGTCCTGCGCGCGTGCGGGCAGCGTTGTGAGGAAAATCGCGCTCGTCAGCGCCAGTCCGCAGACGGCGCGGCTTGATAACCCAGCCCCAGCTGTCATTGACTCGTCTTGTCCTTCGCCTCATCCCCCGCCACCGCGACCCCTTGTAAGACGAGATCTGCGAGCAGCCGACCGATACAATCATGCACCTTTGCGGCAGTGTCTAGAGACTTGGTCGCCGCAAGCAGGTCAAAGGTTCCGAGTTCTCCCCACTGGCGCATCACGGCCTGTCGGTCGAACAGGTTGACGGCATTTCCGACCGCAACCCACCTTATCGCGTCCGCATAAGGAGCGGTTGCGACGACTGCATCTGTACGCGGACTGTACTGAGGATTCATAAAAATGATGTCAGAACCGGCATCGTGGATTCTACCTATCGCCTCCTCCAACGTCGCTTGAAATGCGTCGGGCGGCACGCCCTGGATGGCGTCAGCGGTGCCGGTTTGCCACACAATCAGCGCCGGTTTTTCATCCCTTAAAACTTGCGGCAGTGCCGCCGCCATATCTGCGGCAGTCTGACGCGGCTTTGCGATTGAGATGATCTTCACCGTCACGCCGGGGAGCTTTTTCTGCAATGCCGTTTCGAGGCGCGTCGGATAGGCCGATGCCGGCCCGTTCGGCCCAGGCAAGGTCGATGACGTGGTGCCGGCGACGACGATGGTCAGCGCCTTGTTCTTGATCGCGGCGGCGACGCGCGGCAACGAGGCGTCCGCCTGCACCAGATGCGCTGCGATCAGGCAGGCATCGTCGATCGCGTAAGCCGCGCCGACATAAGTGAAAATACCAAGCAAAATGGCGGCAAGGCGTGTCATGCCTCGCCTCCTGCGAGGTCGGCTTGCGTGTTCTTCGGGCACCCTTGCCCGAACCGCGGCCCTCGATGGAATTGTGCGCAAATGGCGGCAAGGCGCGTCATGCCCCGCCTCCTGCTAGGTATTGTACGAAAGTGGCGGCAAGGCGTTTCATGCCTCGCCTCCCGCGAGGTCGGCCTGTGCTTTCGGACCCTTGCCCGAACCGCGGCCCTCAACGCGATTGTACCACGTGATGAGCCAAGCCACCGCGATCATGACACAGATGCCTAACAGGCTGATTAATACCTGCATTCCGACCGATCGGGAAATCTCCGTGGTCACGAAGTAGCCGATGAAGGAGAGGAAGATTCCGAGGCAGAAGATCTCGAGCGAATGCTGCCCGCACAGGATCATCGGTTTGAACCAGGGCGACTTCAGTCCCGGCCAGTCGATCGGAATGAAGCGCACGGTGATGATCGCAAGCGCTGCGAAATGCAGAAAGCGCAACATGTCGAGATTGTTCTTGTCGATCGGATACATCCAGTCCGCAACGACTTTCGGAATCAGCGCCGCGTAGCGCGGAAAGTACCAGGTCATCACGACGAGAAACGAGATCGCCAAATAGGCGATCGCCATGCCGACGACCGTGCGCGAGCGTAGCAGCTGATGAACCCTCTCTGGCGCACCGACACTGCACCAGGCGCCGACCACAAAGATAAGCTGCCACGCGAACGGATTAAAGAACCATGTGCTGGTCGGATAGGCCGGCAAATTCAGGTTAAAATGCTGCGCCGCGGAATAGAGCGCGATCGACAGGATTAGAGCCACCGTCGGTTGAAATAAAAGCAACCATAAAACGAACGGAAACGCGAGCAGCAGTATAATGTACAGCGGCAACACGTCCATAAAGTTGGGTTGGAATTTGAGCAGCAGCGCCTGCACCAGCGCTTCGCCGGGCCGCTGCAGAAAATCGAACACGCGCAGCTCTTCCGAGTAGAGCGGGTTTTCCACCACGCTCGTCGTCAGATACGCGACCTCCGCCATGAAGATGACGAAGATGAAGACGTGCGCGACATACACTTGCCAGGCGCGCCGCAGCACGCGCGCGCTCGCGACGATCATGCCGCGCTCCTGCGCGGCGCGCCCGTAGACGAACGCAGCCGTGTAGCCGGAGATGAAAACGAAGATCTCGGCGGCGTCGGAGAAGCCGTAATTTCGGATCGTGAACCAGTTCACGATGTTCTGCGGAATGTGATCGAGGAAGATCAGCCACAGCGCGAGACCACGAAATAGATCGAGTCGCAGGTCGCGTCCGGTCGGTCCGATCGGCGGCATGAATTGGCTCTTGAATTCGCTCTTGGCTTGCGCGGTCAGGTTAATAGTGCGGCAACGGCGTGTTGAGAATCGCGGCCGCGGCCATTGCGCGCGGGCGCGGAACGCGATTGACTTCCGCGTCGCGGGGCATCATGCCGCCCACTGTTCAGATAGCATCCTGCGACCATGTATCAGTCCGTCACACGCGACATTGAGGTTACGGTCACGCCGCAGTACCTCGCCGACCGCTCTTCGCCCGAGAGCGGAGAATACTTCTGGGCCTACACGATCGAAATCACAAATCGCGGAACTCGCACGGTTCAGCTCAAGACCCGGCACTGGCGTATCACCGATGCGCTCGGCCGCAGGCAGGAAGTGCGCGGCGCCGGCGTGGTCGGCAAACAGCCGGTGCTCAAGCCCGGCGAGTCGTTCGAATACACCAGCGGCGTACCGCTGCCGACGCCTTCCGGCTTCATGACCGGCACCTATGGGATGGTGTCCGACAATGGGGAGCCATTCGACATCGCGATCCCGACCTTTTCGCTCGACAGTCCGGAGGGGAAGCGGACGTTGAACTAGGTGAGTGGTGAATAGTGAGTGGTGAGTAGAGATGGAGCTCACCATTCACAACTCACCAATCACTACTCACCCCGCTTCCCGATCCGCCACCTCCGCGGGTTCAAAAACGTAAGTCCGGCTGCAGAACTCGCAGGTCACCGAGATCACGTTGTTCTCGACCATGTCGTCGCGGTCATGCTGCGGGAACGAGCGCAGCATCTGTTCGACGCTGTCGCGTGAACAAGAGCACTGCGCCCGCAACTCGGCCGAGCGAAACACGCGCACGCCGCGTTCGTGAAACAGCCGATACAGCAGCCGCTCGGACGACAGCGCCGGATCGATCAACTCGAGATCCTCGACCGTCTCGATCAGCGAGCGCCCTTCGACCCAGGCGTCGTCTTCTTTCACGGTGTGCGGCGCGACGCCTTCCGGCGCCTTGCCCGGATGCAGATCGGCGACGCGGGCGCGCTCCGCCGCGCGCGGCATGAACTGCAGCAGCATGCCGCCGGCGCGCCAGCGATGGCTCGTCCCTTCGCTTGCGGCGACAAACTCCTCGGCGACCGCGAGACGCACCCGCGTCGGGATCTGCTCGGAGCGCAGAAAGTATTCGTGTGCGGCGTCCTCGAGCGTGCCGCCTTCGAGCGGGACGAGCCCCTGATAGCGGCTCGTGTGACCGCCCTGATCGATCGTCATCGCGAGATGCCCGCGCCCGAGCAGCGCGCCGGCTTCGGTGCTTCCCGCCGCGATCGCCGCGGCGACGCGTTCCTTGTCGAGGCGCGCGCAGGCGCGCACCTTGTCGGGCGTCATGAAGTCGACGACCAGCATCGGCACCGGGCCGTCGCTCTTGGTCTGCAGGATGAAGCGTCCTTCGAACTTCAGCGCGGTGCCGAGCAGCACGCCAAGCACGATCGCCTCGCCCAGCAGTTTTGCGACCGGTTGCGGATAGTTGTGGCCGGTCAGGATCGTGTCGATCGCCGGCCCGAGCCGCACCACGCGGCCGCGCAAATCCAGTGGCGCCACCTCGAACGGCAGCACGGTGTCGTCTGCCGAGACCTCCGCGGGCGCGCGGCTCGGAATCGCAATATCGGGTGCTGGCATGCCGCCTTATTTAGAGGCTCGGGCGGAAAATGCGAGCCTCGATTTCGGTCTTGTCGTCTTGTAGCCCGGATAGCCTAAAGCGCGTTTACGCGCGTCTTCAACGCGCTAGGGCGAAATCGGGGAACGCCGATCCCCGGATTTCGGCCGTAGCGCGTCGAGACGCGCCACGGGCTTCATCCGGGCTACAGAACGCTACGAGTCGGCCAGGCACCACGCCAAAATGCCCTTCTGCGCATGCAGGCGGTTCTCGGCCTCGTCGAACACGACCGATTGTGGCCCATCGATGACCTCGTCGGTCACCTCATCGCCGCGATGGGCCGGCAGGCAATGCATGAAGATGGCGTCGGGGTTTGCGAGCCCCATCAAGCGTTTATTGACCTGATAGGGCTTGAGCAAATTGTGCCGGCGCTCGCCGTCGCGGTCGCCCATCGAGACCCAGGTGTCGGTCACGACGCAATCGGCCCCAGCGACGGCCTCCTCGGGATCATGGCCGAGCTCGATCGCGGCGCCGGCCCCCTTGACCCACGCGGTGATCTCGCGCTCCGGCTTGAGTTCCGGCGGGGTCGCGACCTTGAGGCGGAAATCGAAGCTCTTCGCCGCATGCATCCACGACGACAGCACGTTGTTGGCATCGCCGGTCCACGCCACGGTGTGGCCGCGGATCGCACCCTTGCGCTCCTCGAACGTCATCACGTCGGCCATCACCTGGCAGGGATGCGACAGCCGCGTCAGCCCGTTGATCACCGGCACGGTCGCATGCGCGGCGAGCTCCCGCAGCGAGTCATGATTGAGGATGCGGATCATGATCGCATCGACATAGCGCGAGAGCACGCGCGCGGTATCGGCGAGCGTCTCGCCGCGCCCGAGCTGCATCTCCTGGCCGGTCAGCATCACGACGTCGCCGCCGAGCTGGCGCATCGCGACGTCGAACGACACGCGCGTGCGCGTCGAGGGCTTGTCGAAGATCATCGCCAGCGTCTTGCCGGCGAGCGGCTTCTCGGCGGCGGCACGATCGCGCTTGAGCTGCGCCTTCATGGCGCGGCTCTGCTCGATCACGGCGCGCAGCTCGCTCGCAGGGATTTCGGTCAGATCGAGAAAGTGGCGCGGCGCAGCGCTCACACCGCCGCTCCCTGCTTTGCGGGCTTTTCGGATTGCGTGAGGCGCGCGCAGGCGCGATCGAGCATGCCCATCGCCTGCGCGACCTCCTCGTCGCTGACGATCAGCGGCGGGACGAGGCGCACGACGTTTTCGCCGGCGCCGACGCTGAGCAGATGCTCCTCGCGCAGCGCATCGACCAGCTGCGTGTTCGGCACGACGCAGCGCAGGCCGAGCAGCAGCCCCTCGCCGCGCACCTCGGCGATGAGGTTCGGATAGCGGTCCTTGATCTCGGCAAGCCGTTGCTTGAACAGGAGGCCGACGCGCTTGACGCGATCGAGAAAGCCCGGCTCGAGCATGACATCGAGCGTCGCATTGCCGGCCGCCATCGCGAGCGGATTGCCGCCGAAGGTCGAGCCATGCGTGCCCGCGGTCATGCACTTGCCGACTTCTTTCGTGGTCAGGAAGGCGCCGACCGGAAAACCGCCGCCGAGCGCCTTGGCGAGCGCCATCACGTCGGGCTCGACGCCGGTGCGCTGGTGCGCGAACAATTCGCCGCTGCGGCCCATGCCGCTCTGCACCTCGTCGAAGATCAACACGAGGCCGTGCTGGTCGCACAGCGCGCGCAGGCTTTTCAAGAACTGGTTGCTCGGCACCCGCACGCCGCCTTCGCCCTGGATCGGCTCGATCAGGATCGCGGCGGTCTCCGGACCGACCGCCTTCTTGACGGCTTCGAGATCGCCGAACGGCACCTGATCGAAGCCCTCGACCACCGGACCGAAGCCTTCGAGATATTTCTTGTTGCCGCCCGCCGCGAGCGTCGCGAGCGTGCGGCCGTGAAAGGCGCCTTCGAACGTGATGACACGATAGCGCTCGGAGCGCCCGTTCACGGCGTGGAATTTGCGCGCCGCCTTGATTGCGCCTTCCATGGCCTCCGCGCCGGAATTGGCGAAGAACACGTAGTCGGCAAAGCTTTCTGCGCACAGCCGATCGGCGAGCTTCTCCTGCTCGGGAACGCGGAAGAGATTGGAGACATGGATCGCCTTGTGCGCCTGATTGGCGATCGCGTCGGCGACCTTCGGATGCGCATGACCGAGCGCATTCACCGCGACGCCGGAGGTAAAGTCGAGATAGCGCTCGCCATTGGTGGCGGTGAGCCAGCATCCCTCACCATGATCGAATGCGAGATCGACGCGCGCGAATGCGGGCAGAAGATGAGCGGTGCTCATGGCACGTTTGCTTCTCTTATGAGCGATGTCAGATCTTGTGAGCGATGTCAGAAATGAAATGTGCCGCCTCGCCGGGCGGCACCTACGAAACTCATCATATGTTTAGCGGTTGTGTTGGTCAACCGGATCGCACGCCACATGCTCGCCCCGAGTTTCTGGCAGAAACACCATTGGTTGGGGAAAACGAGGGTGTCATGCACATCCGGAAAATCCCGACTCTTGCGCGAGAGTCACGGCATATTGTAGTTTTATGACCGTCAGGTACGACATCTCGTGCGGCGGATCGTCTCCTGAGTTCATGTACGCGAAACGTGCGTTCGGACGGCATCTTCACGTTGCCGGACGATGAACCGGGATTCCGAAACGAGCTGTCAGGCCGTCGGATTTTGCAGTGGAGCCAGAGGCTTATGAACTTTGTGGACCAGAAGCGGCCCGAGCCAATACGGACCGAAATCACCTGGACCGACGAACGGGTCGAGCTCTTGAAGCGGCTGTGGTCGGAGGGATTGTCGGCGAGCCAGATCGCCGGCGAGCTCGGCGGCATCACCCGCAACGCCGTGATCGGCAAGGTGCATCGGCTCGGCCTGTCGGGCCGCGCCAAGGCGCCCTCCTCCTCGGTCCCGCGCCCGCGCAAGCCGCGCGCGACCGCACAAATGTTCCGCCCAGCGCGCCCAATGGTGCGCGGCAATACGGCGCTCGCGGTGTCGCCGGCCTATGAGTACGACTTCGAACCGGAGCCGCAGCCGGTCGAGAACGTCATTCCGCTCGGCCAGCGCTGCACGCTGCTGGAGCTCAACGACGAGAAATGTCACTGGCCGGTCGGCGATCCGGGTCAGCCGGACTTCTACTTCTGCGGTGGCAAGACCGGCACCGGAATACCGTATTGCGGCTATCACGCGCGGGTCGCCTATCAGCCGCCGGCTGCGCGGCGCGACCGCAAGCTGGTCCGCGCCTGAGCGAGAAGTCCTCCCTGCGTAACGAACTCGGGCGGCGCAAGCGCCGCCCGTTTTTTGTTTTGGGGTGGGACTTGTAGGGCGGATTAGCGCGCGCTCTTCGCGCGCGCAATCCGCCGAATGCGCGCGCCGAAAGATGGTGGGTTACGCTTTTGTCCCCGCTGCGCGGGCACAAAAGCTAACCCACCCTACGACACCGAGCTTATCTACGCCGTCTTGCCGAAGCGCTCGTCGAACGAATAGCCGGCACCGCGCACGGTGCGGATCGGATCGGAAGCGCGGCCGCGATTGAGCGCGCGGCGCAGGCGGCCGACGTGAACGTCCACCGTGCGCTCGTCGATGTAGATGTCGCGGCCCCAGACGCCGTCGAGCAGCTGCTCGCGGGTGTAGACGCGGCCCGGGCTCTGCATCAGAAATTCGAGCAGCCGGAACTCGGTCGGTCCGAGATGCACCTCGCGTCCGGAGCGTGACACGCGCTTCTTCTCGCGGTCGAGCTCGAGGTCGCCGGCATTGAGCACGGTTGCGACGCGCTCGGGACGCGCGCGCCGCAGCAGAGAGCGGATGCGCGCGAGCAGCTCCGGCACCGAGAATGGCTTGACGATGTAATCATCCGCGCCGGTCGCAAGCCCGCGCACGCGCTCGCTCTCCTCGCCGCGCGCGGTGAGCATGATGATCGGCAATCGCTCGGTGTCGGCGCGCGCCCGCAGCCGCCGGCACAGCTCGATCCCCGACATGCCGGGCAGCATCCAGTCGAGCACCAGCAGATCCGGCGGGCTCTCTTTCAGCTTGATCTCGGCCTCGTCGCCGCGCGCCGAGGTATCGACGTCATAGCCTTCGGCTTCGAGATTGTAACGCAACAGGAGCGTCAGCGGCTCTTCGTCTTCGATGATCAGGATGCGAGCGCTCATTCACCCCCTCCGGTTTCAATCAGTGAGCATGATCCTTTCCGAGAACCGGCATCCATCCCCGATCGGGTCGCGGACATGCTTTTCGGGATCATGCTCTAGGCTGCCGGGAACGGGACCGTCGTGGAAGCGGTGGTATCGCCTTTCGGCCGCTCGTCGGCGAGCGGACGTCCTTCGGCGATGTAGTACACCGTCTCGGCGATGTTGGTCGCGTGATCGCCCATCCGCTCGATGTTCTTGGCGCAGAACAGCAGATGCGTGCAGAACGTGATGTTGCGCGGATCTTCCATCATGTAGGTGAGGAGCTCGCGGAACAGCGAATTGTTGACCGCGTCGATCTCCTCGTCGCCGCGCCACACTTCCAGCGCCTTGCTGACGTCGCGGCGCGCATAGGCATCGAGCACGTCCTTGAGCTGACCGAGCACCAGATCGGTCATGTGCTCGACGCCGCGGATCACCTTGCTGGGGTGAAATTCGTTGCCGAGCGCGATCACGCGCTTGGCGATGTTCTTGGCGAGGTCGCCGATCCGCTCGAGGTCGTTCGAGACGCGCAACGCGCCGACGATCTCGCGCAGGTCGACCGCCATCGGCTGACGCCGCGCAATCGTGAGGATCGCACGCTCCTCGATCTCGCGCTGCAGCGAGTCGATGGTCGTATCGAGCGCGACCACGCGCTGCGCCAGGTTGGCGTCGCGCCGCGCCAGAGAATCAACCGATTCGGCGATCTGCTTTTCCGCCAAACCGCCCATCTCGGCGACCATGCGGGCAAGATCCTGCAGGTCGACGTCGAAGGCTTTCGCTGTGTGATGATCAACCATGGTCTGCTACCTGCATGTTTCCTGCGGCGTCAGCCGAAGCGGCCGGTGATGTAGTCCTGCGTGCTGCGCTCCTTCGGACTGGTGAAGATGCGCGACGTGGAATCGAACTCGATCAACTGGCCGAGATACATGAACGCGGTGAAATCCGAGACGCGCGCCGCCTGCTGCATGTTATGCGTCACGATGACGATGGTGTAGTCTTCCTTGAGCTCGTCGATCAGCTCTTCGATCTTGGCGGTCGAGATCGGGTCGAGCGCCGAGCACGGTTCGTCGAACAGGATCACCTCCGGCCGGACCGCGACGGTGCGCGCGATGCAGAGGCGCTGCTGCTGTCCGCCCGAGAGGCTCAAGCCGTTGGCGGCGAGCTTGTCCTTCACCTCTTCCCACAGCGCGGCGCGGCGCAGCGAGTGTTCCACACGCCCCTCGAGCTCGGACTTCGGCAGCTTCTCGTAGAGGCGGATGCCGAACGCGATGTTCTCGTAGATCGACATCGGAAACGGCGTCGGCTTCTGGAACACCATTCCGATCCGCGCGCGCAAGAGGTTGAGGTCCTGCTTCGGCGAGAGGATGTCCTCGCCGTCGAAGCTCACTTTCCCCTCGGCGCGCTGATTCGGATAGAGGTCGTACATGCGGTTGAGCACGCGCAGCAGCGTGGACTTGCCGCAGCCCGACGGGCCGATGAACGCCGTCACCTTCTTCTCGTAGAGCGGCATGCTGATGTCTTTCAGCGCCTTCGCCTCGCCGTAGAAGAAGTCGAGGTGGTCGATCGAGACCTTGGCCGCTAGGGTCGACGGATCGACGGCGGCGTGCGTGACGGTCGGAACTCCAACTGAAGCGACGTTCATGACTGTTTTCCCGTTGCGGCGAGCGCGCGAGCGATGATGCTGAGCGCCAGCACGGTAAAGGTGATGATCAGCGCGCCGGTCCAGGCCAGCTTCTGCCAATCCGCATAGGGGCTGAGCGCGAACTGGAAGATGACGACCGGCAAGCTCGCGATCGGCGCGTTCAGGTTCGTGCTCCAGAACTGGTTGTTCAGCGCCGTGAACAGGAGCGGTGCGGTCTCGCCGCTGATGCGCGCGATCGCCAGCAGAACGCCGGTGATCATGCCGGCGCGCGCCGCCCGATAGGCGATGCGCATGATCATCAGCGAGCGCGGCAATCCGATCGAGGCCGCGGCCTCGCGCAACGGATTCGGCACCAGGACCAGCATGTCCTCGGTGGTGCGCACCACCACCGGAATGACCAGCAGCGCCAGCGCGACCGCACCGGCCCAGCCCGAGAAGTGCCCCATCGGGTAGACCATGATCTCGTATACGAAGAGGCCGATCACGATCGACGGGGCCGAGAGCAGGATGTCGTTGATGAAGCGCACCACGCTGGTCAGCCGGTCGTGGCGGCCATACTCGGCCATGTAGGTGCCGGCGAGAATGCCGATCGGCGTTCCGATCACGACCGCGATCACGGTCAGCACGAGGCTACCGAGGATCGGATTGAGCAAACCGCCATCCGCGCCCGGCGGCGGCGTCATCTCGGTGAAGACCTTGAGCGAGAGGCCGCTGAAGCCCTGCCACAGCAGCACGCCGAGGATCAGCACCAGCCAGCCGAGGCCGACAATAGTCGCCGCGTATGCCAATCCGACCGCGATGCCGTTGCGGCGGCGGCGTGCGGGATAAGTGTCTGGCATCACACTCATGATGTCACCCGATCCGCCGCTCGATGCGCAGCAGCATATAGCGCGCGATCGCGAGCACGATGAAGGTAATGATGAACAGGATCAGGCCGAGCGCGATCAGCGCGGACGTATAGATGTCGCCGACCGCCTCGGTGAACTCGTTCGCGATGGTCGCCGAGATCGTCGTGCCGGGCGCCAGGATCGAGCCGGAAATCTTGTGCGCGTTCCCGATCACGAAGGTCACCGCCATGGTCTCGCCGAGCGCGCGGCCAAGGCCGAGCATCACGCCGCCGATCACGCCGACCCGCGTGTAGGGCAGCACGACATAGCGCACGACTTCCCAGGTGGTGCAGCCGACCCCGTAGGCCGCCTCCTTCAGCACCGGCGGGACCGCGTCGAACACGTCGCGCGAGATCGAGGTGATGAACGGCAGCACCATGATGGCGAGGATCAGGCCGGCGGTGAGCACGCCGATGCCGTAGGGCGGGCCGGCAAACAGGGTGGAGAGAACCGGGATGTTGCCGAACAGCGCGATCAGGCCAGGCTGGACGTATTCCTGCAGGAACGGCGCGAAGACGAACAGACCCCAGATGCCATAGATGATGCTCGGGATGCCGGCGAGCAGCTCGATCGCGATGCCGATCGGCCGGCGCAGCGCCATCGGGCAGAGCTCGGTCAGGAAGAAGGCGATCAGGAGCCCGACCGGGACCGCGATCAGCATGGCGATGAACGAGGTGACGACCGTGCCGTAGATCGGCGCGATCGCGCCGAACTTCTCGGTCACCGGGTTCCAGCGTTCCGTGATCAGGAAGTTGAAGCCGAACTCGCGCAGCGCCGGCAGCGAGCCGGAGATCAGCGCGACAATCACGCCGCCGAGAATGACCAGCACCAGGACGGCGGCGCCGCGCGTCACATTGCGGAAAATGATGTCGCCGAGGCGCAGACGATCGAGGACCTTGGCGCGCGATGGAACGGCACTGATCACGTCGCGTCCACCTGATAGCGCAACATCAACCACGGATCCCTCCCGATCGGTCGCATTGACGCTCCCTCCGCGTGGTCGAGGGAGCAATCAACCGGCCGTAGCCTTTCAGCACACAAGACACTCGCGACGATTGTGGGCAGGAAAGGGCGCCGCGTGGCGCCCTTTCCCACATTGCAAGGTCAGTTCGTAACCGAATAGAGCGGCTTGCCGTTCGCGTCCTTGATCTCGGACGTCCACATGGCCTCGACATCCTTGACCACGTTCGCCGGCATCGGCACGTAATCGAGCTCTTCCGCCGCCTTGCCACCCTTGGCGTAGGACCAGGCGAAGAACTTGAGCGCTTCGGCGGTCGCAGCGGCGTCGGCCGGCTTCTTGTAGATCAGGATCCAGGTGGCGGCGGTCATCGGCCACGACGCCTCGCCGGCCTGGTTGGCGAGGATGACGCCGAAGCCCGGCTGCGACTTCCAGTTCGCATTGGCGGCCGCGGCCTGGAACGACTCCGAGGTCGGCGCCACCGTCTTGCCGGCCTTGTTGATCATCTTGGTGTGGGTCAGCTTGTTCTGCTTGGCGTAGGCGTACTCGACGTAACCGATCGCGCCCTTGGTGTTGCCGACGTTGTTGGCAACGCCTTCATTGCCTTTCGCGCCAATGCCGGCCGGCCACTCGAGCGCGGTGTTGACGCCGACCTTGGACTTCCAGTCCGGGCTGACCTCGGCCAGATAGTAGGCGAAGTTGTAGGTCGTGCCCGATCCGTCCGAGCGGTGCACGATCGCGATCGCCTGCTTCGGTAGCTTGACGTTCGGGTTGAGCTTGGCAATCGCCGCATCGTCCCAGCTCTTGATCTCGCCGAGGAAGATCTTCGCGAGCGTCGGGCCGTCGATCACGAGATCGCCCGGCTTCACGCCGTCGAGGTTCACGACCGGAACGATACCGCCCATGACCATCGGGAACTGCGCAAGGCCGCCCTCGTCGAGCTCCTTGCCGGGTAGCGGCGCATCGGTTGCGCCGAAGGTGACCGTCTTGGCCTTGATCTGCTTGATGCCGCCGCCGGAACCGATCGACTGATAGTTCAGACCGACATTGGTCTCTTTCTTATAGGAGTCCGCCCATTTGGCGTAGATCGGGTACGGGAACGTCGCGCCCGCGCCGGAAATGTCCGCCGCGCCCGCCGGCGCGACGAGGGCAGCAGCCGCAAGGCCAGCCGCCATGATGGTGTGGATGAGTTTCACGGGTTCTCTCCTGTCTTGTGTCTTGCGGACGACGTGATGGCTCTGGGCAGAACCCATGCCCTCAGTACTCGCCCTGCGTTTTCGTCTCTTCGACGCCCAAATGCGAAGATCGGCCGCGGAGTTTCTGGTCTTCTTGCCGTTGCCGTCGCCCCCGATAGGCGCCTCTTGTCATCCTTGTATGAAGGATAGACGACACCTTTATGACGATCTAATATACTGAATTGTCTTGATAAATTAGTTCCGCCCCGCAACCGGACTGTGTACCAATGGCAACCGCACCGTGAAGGTCGCGCCGTTGCCGGTCTCGCTCTCGATCGCGAGCTTGCCGCGGTGCCGATTGAGGATGTGCTTGACCAGCGCGAGCCCCAGACCCGTGCCGCCCTCGGCTCGGCTTTGGGTGACATCGACGCGATAGAAGCGCTCGGTCAGCCGCGGCAGATGCTCCGCCGCGATGCCCGGCCCGTAGTCGCGGACCGCGACGAGCACCTCGGGCGAGCCGTCCGAGGCGCTGGCCGATGAGAAGCCGACGTCGACGCGCTTGCCGGACGCACCATATTTCAGCGCGTTCTCCACCAGGTTCTCGAACACGCGCGTCAGCTCGTCCCGATCGCCAGGCACGATCGTCGGCGCCGCCGGCGGCGTGACCGCGATCTCGACATTGCGATCGGTCGCGAGTGTCTGCAGCCCATCCACCACCTGCCGCACCACCGGCACGAGATCGATCGGCGTGTCGGGATGCATATGCTCGACGAGCTCGATGCGCGACAGCGACAACAGGTCGTCGATCAGCCGCGCCATGCGCGCCGCCTGGGTCTTCATGATCGCGAGAAAGCGCTCGCGCGCCTGCGGGTCCTCGCGCGCCGGCCCAAGCAGCGTATCGATGAAGCCGGAGAGCGAAGCAAGCGGCGTGCGCAACTCGTGGCTCGCATTGGCGACGAAGTCCGCGCGCATCTGCTCGGCGCGATGCAGCGGTGTCAGGTCGTGGAACACGAGCAGCATCATGGCGGCCGGCCGCGTGGTCCCGACCGGCTCGACATGCACCTTGAACCAGCGATCGATCGGGACGCGCTGGTAGAACTCGACGCTGCGCGAGGCGCCGCCGGCCGCGATCTCGCGCACCGCCTCGACGATTTCCGGCACACGCAGGGCGAGCGAAACCGGCTCGCCGCGCGTCAGCGCCGGCGCGATTTTGCGCGCGCCCGCATTGAAGGCGAGGACGCGCGCCTCGCGGCCGAGGACGATCGCGGCGTCCGGCATGCCGGCGGTGACGGCATCGAGCAACTGCTCCCGCGCGCGCGCCGGGGCATCATCGACCGCGAGCGCGCTGCTTCCCGCGCCGCGTTCGGTCGCCAGCACCGCGGCGGCCGCGATCGCCACAAAGCCGGCGAGCGCGTAGAGGATCGGCAGCAGGCCGAGCCCGACGAACAGCGCAAGCACCAGCGCCGCAACCACGACGACGAAACGCATGCCGAAGCGACGGCCCCAGGTCCGAGCTGAGCTCGTGACTGACCCCGGGGCCGATCGGCCGATCGGTTCAACCTGGTTCTCTGTCACCATAACGAATCGGCAGTGTGACTGGCATTTATTGCTTTGAGGCGACGCCGAGCCACATTTCTCGCAGCCCCAGGATCGCAAGCGCCAGCGCAAACGGCACGATATAGTAAAGCAGGCGGAAGATCAGCAGGCCGGCGACCAGTTCCTCCTTCTCGTACTCGATCAGCGCCACCAGCATGGCGGCATCGAACACCCCGAGCCCACCGGGCGAATGGCTGGCAAAACCGAGCAGGGTCGCCGAGACGAAAATGACCGCCAGACGGATGAAATCGATGTGCGGGTCGTCCGGCAGCAGGACGTACATGGCGAGCGCGCAGCAGGCGAGATCGACAATGCCGATCGCGATCTGCAACAGCGTGAGCGGCCCCCCCGGCAATGTGACGGTCCAGCCGGCACGGCCGATCACACGCGGCTTGACCCAGACCCAGGCCACATAGGCCGACAGGACGATCAGAGCCAGGATGGCGATGACGCGGTTGAGCCAGACCGGAAGCTGGTCGATCGCGCTCGCGGCCTGCGGCTCATAGGCGATGCCGAGCCCGAGCACGGTGGCGTTGCCGAGCCAAAATGTCAGTCCGGTGACAAAACAGAGCTTCGCGACATCGAGCGCGGTCAGGCCCCAGGCCGAATAGATGCGGTAGCGCACCGCACCGCCGGTGAATACCGTCGCGCCGACATTATGGCCGACCGAATAGCTGGTGAAGGCGGCGAGCGCGGCGGTGCGGTAAGGCACCTTCTCCTTGCCGATCGTGCGCAGTGCGAACAGGTCGTAGAAGGTCAGCGTGAAATATCCGGCCGCCACGAACAGGCCGGCGAGCAGGATGTCGCGCGTCTCCGTCGCCTTCAGCGCCACCACCACGTCGGCGACGTTGAGGCCGCGCAGCGTGCGGTACAGCACCGTGGCGGCGGAGGCGATGACCAGCAGACTGAGTGCAAGTCCGATCCGGCTCCAGCCGATCTTTTCGTCGATGAACCGCGCCGTGGCGCGGAGCGGATGGAGCATTCGTGAACTTCCCTCAGGTCGGTGCGGGCCGTGTTGTCTTGTTGTTATCCGGGAGGTGCCCGGCCGGCTGTTTCCCACTAGCAGAAGCAACAGCGAAGCGCGAGACCGCATGGCGCGCCGCCCACCCGCGCATGGCCGGATCGATTGTTTCGGCGCCGCGCGCATGCGAGCGTCGCCGCGACAATTGGCAAAAATAGGATGCCGTTAATGACATTGCGCAATCTGGGGAGCTCGGGCCTGCGCGTCTCGCTGGTGGGGCTCGGCTGCAACAATTTCGGGCAGCGGATGGACCTTGCAAGCTCGACCAAGGTGATCCACCGGGCGCTCGACGCCGGTATCACGCTGTTCGACACGGCCGACGTTTACGGCGGCCGCGGCGGCTCCGAGACCGTGCTCGGCCAGGTGTTCGGAGAGCGGCGCAAGGACATCGTGCTGGCCTCGAAATGCGGCCTGCCGATGGATGACGGCGAGAAGCAAGGCGCCTCGCGCCGCTACATCATCGCGGCGCTCGAGGCGAGCCTGAGGCGGCTCAAGACCGACTGGCTCGATCTCTATCAAATTCACCGCCACGATGAATTGACCCCGATCGAAGAGACGCTGCGCACGCTCGACGATCTCGTGCGCGCCGGCAAGGTGCGCTACATCGGCTGCTCGAATTTTTCCGCCGCACAGGTGGTGGAGGCGCAGTGGGCGGCGCGCCATCTCGGCCTCACCGCCTTCATCTCCTGCCAGGACGAGTATTCGCTGCTGCGGCGCGATCTCGACACGGAGCGCTTGCCGGTGATGCAGCGCTATGGCCTCGGGCTGCTACCCTATTTCCCCCTCGCCTCCGGGCTGCTGACCGGCAAGCACAAGCGCGGCGCGGCGGCGGCTGGAACGCGCCTCGCGACGCCGCAGTTCTCGCGCTTCATGGAAGATGCGAATTTCGATGTCATCGAGAAGCTGGAAGCGTTCGTGAAAGCGCGCGAGCACACCATGACGGAGCTCGCTTTCTCCTGGCTCGCGGCGCGGCCGGCTGTCGCCAGCATCATCGCCGGCGCGACCAAGCCGGAGCAGATCGACGCCAACGTGAAGGCGGCGGAGTGGAAGCTCAGCGCTGATGAGCTCGCCGAGATCGACAAGATCACGGCGAGCTAGTCCTACTGAGTCGGGAACGACGGCGGTCGTTACTGTGCGCTCTCCCCTTGTGAGCGAGGGCATCGCCGACAGTTCAACGAACGCGGTTAGGTGAGGGGTCACGGCATATACCCCTCACCCAATCATCCTCGTTGAAACTCTGAGCCGCCCTCTCCCACAAGGGGAGAGGGCACAAATAGCAGCGCCGCGCAGTTTCTGACGCAGTAGGACTAGCACCGCGGCGCGTTCTGTGTTCCGGGCTGCGCGCGTGCTTCACAAGGCTGCAGTCATGCTGCTACGGTGCGCATGCGATGCGCTGCGCGTGCGTCGTCACGTTCCGGAACGGCGGTTCCGCTTCACTCATCCTGAAACCCATCGGCCGCGCCGCGACGCGCGCAGGAGAACCGCCATGCGTTTAAGCGCACGCAATCAGATCAAGGGCAAGATCGTCGACGTGAAGAAGGGCGCGACCACCGCACATGTGCGCGTCGAGATCGCGCCCGGGCAGGTCATCACCGCCTCGATCACGAACGAGGCGGTCGACGAGCTCGGCCTCAAGGCCGGCGCGACCGCGCTCGCCGTCATCAAGGCGTCCGACGTGATGATCGCGGTCGAATAGCCGCCATGCGGATCGCAATCACGCTCATCGTCGTGACTGCGGAGCAGCCATCGTTTCGGCAGGCACGCTCGTCACCGCCAAGGCGGTGACGAGCTTTGCCCGCCCTACAGCTCTTCGGTGCCGCGCAGCAGGTGATAGAGAATGATGCACCCGAATGTCGCGGTGCCGATGCCGTCGAGGGTGAAGCCCGCGACGGTGAGCTTGAAATTTCCCGCGCCCAGCACAAGCGCGACCGCAACCGTGATGAGATTGCGCGCGCGCGAGAAGTCGACGCCGTTCTCGACCCAGATCCGCCCGGCGGTGGCGGCGATGAGGCCGAACACCACGATCGACAGCCCACCGAGCACCGGGCCCGGAATGGTCTGGATCAGCGCGCCGAATTTCGGCGAGAAGCCGAGCAGGATCGCGATGATCGCGGCGGCGACGAACAGCGCAGTCGAGTAGATGCGCGTGATCGCCATCACGCCCATGTTCTCGGCGTAAGTTGTGACACCGGTGCCGCCGCCGAACGCCGACACGATGGTCGCAACGCCGTCGCCGAGGAAGGCGCGGCCCAGATAAGGATCGAGGTTGCGCGCCGTCATGGCGCCGATAACTTTGATGTGGCCGAGGTTCTCGGCGACCAGCACGATTGCGACCGGCGCGATCAGCACCATGGCGCGCGAGTCGAACACCGGCGCGGCGAAGTTCGGCAGACCAAACCACGCCGCCGTGCCGACTTTCGAGAAGTCGATCGCCGGGCCGTAGCCCATCTGGTTCGCCGCGACGTAGTAGACGATGTAACCGATGATCGCACCGATCAGGATCGGAATGCGGCGCGCGAGTCCCGGCGCGTAGACCGCACAGAGACCGACCGCCACGACGGTGATCAGCGCGATCCAGCGCGCGAAGCTCGAGCCGTCCGGATTGCCCGGACCGATGCCGGATGCGCTCTGGATCGCGATCGGCGCGAGCACGAGGCCGATCGCCGCGACGATCCCGCCGGTGACCACGGGCGGCATCAGCTTCTCGACCCAGTGGTGTCCGGCCGCCATGACAATGAGGCCGATCAGCGCGTACACGGCGCCCGCCGCGATGATGCCGCCGAGCGCGAGACCGATCTGCGGATTCGGCCCCGCCGCGACCGCCGCCCCGGTCGCCACCAGCACCGGACCGATGAAGGCGAAGCTCGAGCCGAGATAGCTCGGCACGCGCCCGCCGGTGACGACGAAGAAGATCAAGGTCGCGATGCCGGAAAAGAAGATCGCGACATTCGGATCGAAGCCCATCAGCAGCGGCGCGAGCACGGTCGCGCCGAACATCGCGACGACATGCTGCAAGCCGACGAGCACGGTCTGCCCGGTCGGCAGCCGTTCCTCGGGGAGAATGATCCCCTCGGTCTTCACCGTCCACACGACGAAATAGCGACGAGGCAGGTTGTCGGAATCAAGTTGTGACATGGCGCCCTCCCGGTGAGCGCGTCATGCTTTGCCTGCGTCTCCAGCGGGTCAAGCTGCGCACCCACGTCGTGCACAAGGAGTGCAGTGCGTCATGCGCTGGTCATTCCGGGGCCGACCGCAGCGAGGAGCCCGGAATCCATAAACACATGCCTTGCCAATCTCATTCTGAAGGTGGTTATGGATTCCGGGCTCGCCGCTGCGCGGCGCCCCGGAATGACGGAGCGTCATGATCACCATCATCGGCGGCGGGATCTGCGGACTGACGCTGGCGCTGAACCTGCATGCGCGTGGGATCGCGTGCCGCGTCTATGAGGCCGCGCCGGAATTGCGGGAACTCGGTGTCGGCATCACACTGTTGCCGCATGCGATGCGCGAGTTTTCGGCGCTCGGACTCGGCGACGAATTGCTTGCCGCCGGAATCGAGAACGCCGAAAGCTGCTTCTTCAATCGCTTCGGTCAGCTGATCTACAAGGAGCCGCGCGGAAAGCATGCCGGCTACGCGGTCCCCGAAGTCGGCATTCACCGCGGCCGGCTGCATCTTGCGCTCTATCGCGCCGTGCAGCAGCGCATCGGACCCGATTGCGTCGTCACCAATCACATGTGCACGGCCGTCGAGCAGGACGAGCAAGGCGTACGCGTGCTGTTCAACGAGACCAGCACCGGCCGCGCGCTGCCGCCGGTCGAAGCCGACATCGTGATCGCCTGCGACGGCGTCAATTCGGCGGTGCGCAAGCAACTCATCGGCGACAGCGTGGTGTTCACCGGCATCAATACCTGGCGCGGCGTGACGCGCCACAAGCCGATCCTGACCGGGCGCAGCTATTTCCGCGTCGGTTCGATCTTCACCGGCAAGATCGTGGTCTATCCGATCATCGACAACGTCGACGGCAGCGGCAGCCAGCTCATCAACTGGACGACCGAGATCAAGCGCGACACGGCTGAGATGAACGACTGGAACAAGCCGGGCGATCTCGCCGACTTCATCTCGGTCTACGAGAACTGGCGCTTCGACTGGCTCGATGTCCCGGCGCTGATCCGCAACTCGGATTTCATTTTCGAATATCCGATGGTCGACAAGGATCCGCTCGACCGCTGGACCTTCGGCCGCGTGACGCTCGCAGGCGATGCCGCGCACCCGATGTATCCGCGCGGCTCGAACGGCTCGGCGCAGGCCGTGATCGACGCGCGCGTGCTGGCGGAGTGCCTCGCGAAGGGCGGCGATCCGCGCGACGCGCTGAAGGCTTACGAGGACGCGCGGCGCGAGACGACGGGCAAAGTCGTGCGTACCAATCGCGAGCATCCGCCGGATTTCATCAACATCAAGGTCGAGGAACTGACCGGCGACAAGCCGTTCGAGAATCTCGACGACTTCATCACACAGGACGAGCTGCGCGCGCTCAGCGAGAATTACAAGCGGATCGCGGGATTCGCGCTGAATGATGTGAAGCCTTCGTAGCCCGGATAAGCGCAGCGAAATCCGGGAACGCCGGTCCCGCATATCGCTTCGCTTATGCGGGCTACAGAGCTTCGTCACACAGGACGAGCTGCGCGCGCTCAGCCTTCGTAGCCCGGATGAGCGCAGCGACATCCGGGAACGGCGGTGCGCCTCGACAGGCCGCTCCCGCATGTCGCTGCGCTCATGCGGGCTACAGAGCTTCGTCACACAGGACGAACTGCGCGCGCTCAGCCTTCGTAGCCCGGATGAGCGCAGCGAAATCCGGGAACGGCGGTGCGTCTCGACACGCCGCTCCCGCATGTCGCTGCGCTCATGCGGGCTACGCAGCTCACTTATTCCTGACCCACTTCAACAGATGCGTTGCGACCGCGACCAGGGTGCCGTCCTGCTTCACGATCTTGATGTCGGCGGTGGCACGCAGCTTTTCGCGCTCGATCGAGGCGATCGTGTAGGTCACCGTGATGGTGTCGCCGAAGAACACCGGCGCGAGGAAGCGCATGCGGTCATAGCCGAGCGAGACGCCGGTCACGTTCGGGTCCGAACGCGTGTGCTGCGCCATCAAGGTCGAGCAGGTCGACATGTAGCCGACCAGCAGCGCGCCATGCGCGATCAGCCGACCATAGCTCGACTTCTCCATATAGGCCTTGTCGACATGGTTGGGCGCAAAGTCGCCGGAAATGCCCGCAAAGGCATACACGTCGTATTCGCCGACGGTCTTGGAGAACGTCGTCGTGTCGCCGATCGCGACGTAGAAGTCACGCATGCGCTCCTCCCAGAGCATGATCCCGAAAAGTGGGGACCGGTTTCCCGCCTGCGCGAAGCCTTGGCACCGTCTCGGCATGTAGACCGAGGCTTCGGCGGGCGGAGGCAGGTCGGAAAGGATCATGCTCCACGAATAGCCCGCGCACTATGCACCCTGGCGCAACTGCCCTACAAATTCGCGCGCGAGGAGAGGCAAAGGGCCGGTTGAAGCATGACACCACGTATCGCCGTCGTCGGCGCCGGCCTGATCGGCCGCAAGCATCTCGACATTCTCAAGAGCGATCCGGCCTTCGAGGTCGCCGGCATCGCGGACCCCGCGCCGCCGGCGGAGGCCTACGCGCGCGAAAACGGCTTTGCGTATTTCAAGGAGAGCGAGGCGCTGCTCGACAAGGCGAAGCCCGACGGCGTCATCATCGCGGGGCCGAACGTCACTCACCTCGCCACCGCGCTCGCCTGCGCGGCGCGCAAGATTCCCGCGATCGTCGAGAAGCCGGTCGCCGACACGGTCGCGGATGCCTTGAAGGTCGTCGCGGCGGCGCGAGAGGCCAAGGTGCCGATGCTCACCGGTCACCACCGCCGCTATAATCCGATCATGCAGGCGGCGCGCGATTTCGTCGCGAGCGGCGCCCTCGGCAAGCTGGTCGCCGTGAACGCCACCTGGCTTTGCCGCAAGCCGGACGACTATTTCAACGTGACCTGGCGGCGCGAGGCCGGCGGCGGACCGGTGCTGATCAATGCGATCCATGATATCGATTGTCTGCGCATGGTCGCCGGCGAGATCGAGACCGTGCAGGCGCAGACCGCGAATTCCGCACGAGGTTTCGGCGTCGAGGATGCGTGCGCCGCCGTGCTCACCTTCGCGAACGGCGCGCTCGGCACGCTGATCCTCGCGGACAGCACCGCGACGCCGTGGAACTGGGAGGCGACCGCGCGCGACAGCGCGATCTCACCCAACGAGATCGAAAACTGCTTCTATCTGGCGGGCACCAAAGGCGGTCTCGCGATCCCGCAATTGTGGCACTGGTCCTACGACAAGGCAGACGGCGCCTGGGCCGATCCGCTGACGCGCCGCACGCTGCCGGTCAAGAACGCCGATCCCTATCCGCGGCAGCTGCATCACTTCGCGCGCGTGATCCGCGGCGAGGAAGCGCCGATCATCGACGTGGCGGAAGGCACGCGGACACTCGCCACGACGCTCGCGATCGCAGAATCCGCAAAGAGCGGGCGTCCGGTGCGGGTCGCCGATTTGATGCGTCCGTGACACGCGCGCGTGCCGCCTGCGGCGCAGCGCGGCGAATGTTCAGCTCGTGGTTCGTGGCGCAGCTGCGCACGGCCTGATATGATTCGCGCGCGGTGAAACAAACCATGAGGGCGATGCCATGAACAAGCGCGCAATCTTCGGATCCGGTTATGCGATCGCGCTGACACTTTTCCTTGGCGCAGGCAGCGCTGAAGCTTTTGTCGGCGCGCCGATGCCGGTCGACGCGGCAGGACTGTCGGCAACGCCGGTCGCGATGTGCGGACGTACCTGTCGCAGTGGCGGCCGTTACATTCCGGGTCCCCCTGAGGTCTGTTACGAGCGTGGTTTGGAGTATTGCGGCTCGTCGCGCGGAGGACCCGGACCGGGCGTTGGCGTGGTCGTGCCGGGAGCGGGCGTTGGCGTTGGTGTCGGCCCGGGCGGCGTGGTTGTCGGCCCCACCGGGAATTGCCGAACGGTCACCATCGAGCGCGATGACGGCTCGGTGCGTCGGATTCGCCGCTGCGACTGATTGATGACTCGCGCGGCTGCGGGCGCTTCTCCGTGGGGCGGGCAACGGAGCATAGCGCCGTGCCCGCCATCGGTGGGCGGCGGGCACGGCGCCGGGTCGTTTTACGCGGGAAGGCCAACGCACTGGGCATAGCGCGTCGAAGACGCGCGTAAACGCGCGTTCGGCCTACGCACTAGATGCCGAATGCTCGCCCCGCAGCCGCGAGGGCCGTGCCGATCAGCATGGCGGTGAGCGCGCTGCGGGTCGCGATCATCGCAACCGCAGCGGCCGCGACCGCGATCCAGATGCGCGGCGAGGCTGACAGCGTGTTCGGGACCACGATCGCGATCAGCACTCCGCTCGCCATATATTTGAGAAACGCCTCGATGCGCGGCGTGATCGTGACGTAGGACATGATCCAGACGCCGGAAAAGCGCGTCGCCATCGTGACCAGCATCAACAGAAGGACCGCGAAAACCGCCGTGGCATCGCTAACCATGCCGCCACGCTCCGATCGCACCGCCGGCGAGCGCGCCCGCGATGATGTGCCAGCCCGCGGGCAGCACGCGTGCGCCGATCACCGCGACGACCGCCGCGCCGATCCAGGGAAACAGGTCGAGGCGGCCTTTCCATTGCCCGATTATGATCGCGGCGAAATACGTGACCATCACGGCATCGAAGCCGAAGCGCGACAGATCGCCGAGCAGTGAGCCGGCCACCACGCCGACGGCCGTGCTGATCACCCAGACGACCCACATCGCGATGCCGCTGCCGAACAGGATCCCGGCGTCCATCTCGCCGCGCTCGCGCGCCGCGATCGCCTGGGCGAAATTGGCATCGCTGAGCAGCAGCAGCGCCGCGAACCTCCCGATGAGCGGGACCTGCAGCAGCCATGGCGCCAGCACGGCGCCGAGCAGGATGTGACGCGCATTGACGGCGAGCACGGTGAGCGCGAGCGTCGCGAGCGGCAACGGCGCGGTCCACAGATCGAGGATCGCAAACTGCGAGGCGCCGGCGAAGATCGCGATGCTCATCAGCAGGCTGATCTCTCCGGGCACCCCTTTCGCGGAGGCCGCGACACCGAACGCGATGCCGAACGGAATGATGAACGCCGCGATCGGAGCAATCTCGACGCAGCCACGCCAGACGCCATTTGCGGTGAAACGCGGTCGACCGGATCGGCCCGCCTTGACGGTATCGATTGCCATTGGACCGCTTTGGCGGTCCTGCGATATTTCGTCAACCGCGCCGCACACCGACCCTAGCGTTACCGCCCGAACACGCTATGTTCCCGGCAAAACCGGGGAACAGACTTTATGGACATGGATCGCCCGTCACGGGAAGGCGAACTGGTCGCCGTCGTGCGCGAGCTGGTGCGCGAGCTCGCGCCCCAGCGGCTGAAGCGCGGCGATGTGACGCTCGCGAGCCGGCTCGACCGTGACCTCGGCATCGACTCGCTCGCCCGCACCGAGCTGGTGCTGCGGATCGAGCGCTCGTTCCGCCTGCGGTTGCCGGTCACCGAAGTGGCCGAGATGGACACGGTCGCCGACCTCCTGAAAGCAGTGGACAACGCCGCGCCCGGCAGCATGACGGCCTACGCGCCGGACGTCGCGGTGCACGCCGCAACACCGCTGATCGGCCAGCCGGACCACGCCAAGACGCTGACCGAGATGCTCGACTGGCACGCCGAGAACCATCCGGACCATCTGCACGTCACGGTGCTGGAGGACGAGAACACCGTGCTCGGCACCATGAGCTATCGCGACCTGCAGACCGCGGCACGCGCGGTCGCGCAGGGGCTGATCAGCCGCGACATCGTGCCGGGCGACCGCATCGCCATGATGCTGCCGACCTCGACCGACTTCTTCGCCTCGTTCTTCGGCATTCTCTATGCGGGCGCGGTCCCGGTGCCGATCTATCCGCCCGCGCGCATGGCGCAGCTCGAGGAGCACATGCGCCGCCAGATCGTGATCCTGCGCAATGCCGGCGCGCGCATGCTGATCACGGTGCCGGAGGGTCGCGCGCTCGCGGTGCTGCTGCGCAGCCAGGTCGAGACGCTGGAAAGCGTCGAGACGGTTGCGACCTTGTCGGCCGAGCGCTCTTCGCTGCCGCTGCCGCCGCTCAATGATCCCGAGGCGCTCGGGCTGATGCAGTACACGTCGGGCTCGACCGGCGACCCGAAGGGCGTGATGCTGACCCACTGGGGACTCCTGGAAAACGTCCGCTCCATGGGCCACGCCATGGAGGCCTCGTCGGCCGACGTGTTCGTGAGCTGGCTGCCGCTCTACCACGACATGGGCCTGATCGGCGCGTGGCTCGGCACCTGTTATTTCGGCGCGCGGCTCTATGTGATGTCGCCGATCAGCTTCCTGGTGCGCCCGGCGACCTGGCTGTGGACCATGCATAAATACCGCGCGACCTTCTCGGGCGGGCCGAACTTCGCCTTCGAGCTGTGCGCAAGCCGCATTCCGGACGAGGATCTGCAAGGCCTCGATCTCTCGGCGCTGCGCTTCGTCGTCAACGGCGCCGAGCCGATCTCGCCGCAGACCTTGCGCAAGTTCACCGATCGCTTCGCCAACTACGGCATGAACCGCGGCGTGCCGTCGCCGAGCTACGGGCTTGCGGAAAACTGTGTCGGGCTATGCTTCCCGCCGTTCGGGCGCGGGCCGCAGATCGACCGCATCAAGCGCGACGCGCTGGCGCGGCGCGGCTATGCGGAGCCCGCCGACGCGAACGATCCGGACGCCTTCGAGGTGGTCGCCTGCGGCCATCCGATCGAGAAGAACGACGTGCGCATCGTCGATGATGCGGGCCACGAGCTCGGCGAGCGCCAGGAGGGCATGCTCGAGTTTCGCGGGCCCTCGATGACGAAGGGCTATTTCCGCAATGATCAAAAGACGCGCGAGCTCTTCCGCGACGGCTGGGTCAAGAGCGGCGACCGCGCCTACATGGCGGGCGGCGACGTCCACATCACCGGGCGGGTGAAGGACATCATCATCCGCGCCGGCCGCAACACCTATCCGCATGAGATCGAGGAAGCGATCTCGGCGATCCCGGGGATCCGCAAAGGCGGCGTCGCGGCGTTCGGCTCGGCCGATCCGCAGAGCGGCACCGAGCGGCTGATCGTGATGGCGGAGACGAAGGAGACCAACGCCGGGGCGCGGGCAAAACTCGTCGCTGCCGCGCATGAAGTGGTGACGGCAATCGCGGGCGCGGCGGCCGATGACGTCGTGCTGGTGCCGCCACGCGGCGTGCCGAAGACCTCGAGCGGCAAGGTGCGGCGCTCTTCGGCGAAAGAGCTGTACGAGACCGGCCGCACCGATGTGAAGCAGCATGGCGTATGGCTGCAGATCGCGCGCCTCGCGGTTTCGAGCATCGGCCGCTCGACCACCGGCTTTCTGCGCCGCATCGGCGATCTTCTCTACGCCGGCTGGTTCTATCTGGTGTTCGCGCTCGGCTTCCTGTTCGCCTGGATCGCCGCGATGCTGCTGCCGACGCTGGGCTCGCGCTGGGCCGTGCTGCACGCCCTTGCGCGCGGCGCGCTGGCGCTCACCGGCATCCGTCTCGGCGTCGAAGGGCTCGAGCGGCTGCCACGCGGCAATGCTGTGATTCTGTTCAACCATACGAGCTACATGGACGCGGTCATTATCGCGGCGGCGTTGCCGGGCGAACCGGCCTTCATCGCCAAGAAGGAGTTCGAGAACAATTTCTTCACCCGCACCTTGATGAAGCGCGTCGGCGTCGCCTTCGTCGAGCGCTTCGATGCGAGCGCAAGCCTCGCCGATGCCGAGACGGTGACCGGCATGGCCAAGGCAGGCCGGCTGTTCGTGTTCTTCCCGGAAGGCACGTTCACCCGGCGCGCCGGCCTGCTCGGCTTCTACATGGGTGCGTTCAAGGTCGCCGCCGAGGCCAATCTGCCGGTCGTGCCGGGCGTGCTGCGCGGCGTGCGCACGCTGCTGCGCGGCGATCAATGGTTCCCGCGTCGCACGCCGGTGAGCGTGGTGATCGAGCAGCCGATCGCGCCGAGCGGCACCGACTTCGGCGCAATGCTCGCGCTGCGCGACGGCGCGCGCGCCGCGATGCTGCGGCATGTCGGCGAGCCGGATCTCGGCGCGCTGGAGAAGCCGCCCGCGCCGGTTGGGTGACGAAGGCGCTGGTGCGCGATGAGTTTGGGTTGCGCAAGCCCGCGTACTGTCCTATCCGCGAGTGTGGAGCTCGTCGCAGCGCCCTCATAGCCCGTCGAAGACGGGCGTAGACGCCCTTTTGTGGGAGAGGGCTACTCAGTCTTTCCGCGCAGAATGTTGGGTGAGGGGTAAGCAACCCCTCACCCAACCGAATGCGTTGAACTTCTGCGATGCCCTCTCCCACAAGGGGAGAGGGCAAACATGGCTAGCGCCGTCGATTCGATCTCAATTCATCTCGCTGTAGTGCCCCGAAGCCGAAGTTCGCTGAAGTTTGCCGCCAGCTCGGCAGCATGCAACCGGCGCTCTCGAAGAGCGCCGGAAGCGTTGTCAGATCTGGGCCCAGCCACCATCGACGCTCAATTCGATGCCTGTCACGTAGGTCGAATCGTCAGAGGCGAGAAACAGGACGGCTCTTGCGATCTCATCAACGGTCCCGCTGCGGTGCATTGGGATCTGGGCGTGGGCTTGGGTGTTCGTCTGTTCGATCATCTCGTCACTCATTCCCGCTTTGCGCTGGAGCTCAGTGTCGATAAGCCCAGGCGCCATGGCATTCACCCGTATCCCCTTCTCGGTCAGCTCCGCGGTGAGCGACCGTGCCAGCGAACGAACAGCCGCCTTCGTCGCTGAATAGACGCTGACGTAGGGACGCCCTTGTGTACTCAGGGTCGAGGTGTTCAGGATCACCGAGCCGCCAGAAGTCATCAGCGGCAGGAGTTTCTGCACGGTAAAGTAGGTGCCCTTGAAGTTGGTATTGACCGTGAAGTCGAAGTCGTCCTCCGACATATGCTCAAACATGCCTGGCTGCGCACCGCCGGCATTCGCGAAGATGATGTCGACGCGACCATGCTTCCGCTCGATATGGGCACGCAGCGATTCAATGTCCGCCATCTTGGAAGTATCGCTGCGGACCGCGTCGGCGCCGTCTCCGATGCTTCGCGCCGCAGCGTCGAGCGCCGCCTGATCGCGACCGGTGATGACGACCTTTGCGCCTTCCTGTTCGAACAGCTTGGCTGTCGCCAGTCCCATGCCCGCGCTGCCGCCGGTAATGACAGCGACCTTTCCGTCCAATTTGCCCATTTCGTCTCCAATTCGTCTCTGAACGCCCCCGACCGTGAACCGCATTATTGCTGGAGCAGCGGGGCAAAAGGCATATATGAGACATCGTTCAGGTTTTGGATTCGCTTATGGGAAACGGCTCTCTGCCACCGCTAAGTCCCCGGAAATCACCGCGTCAGGGCCGATCCATCGCCACCGTGGACGCGATTTTCGAGGCAACCATTCAGGTTTTGTTGAGCGATGGTCTGATGCGCCTGAACACCACGCGCGTGGCGCGTCGTGCAGGCGTTTCGGTAGGAACGCTGTACCAGTATTTCCCGAACAAGGAGGCTTTGCTCTTTGCGGTGCTGGAGCGACACCTCGCAACGCTGGCAAGCGCCATCGAAAAAGCGTGTGGCGAAAACCCATGCGCTACCGAGATGATCGCCGAGACCATTGTGAAGGCCTATCTGCAGGCGAAGATGGCGCAAGCCGAGATCTCCCCTGCCCTCTATCGCATCGCCATGGAACTTGACGCTCGCGCATTGATCGAGTTGGCAACGCGCCGGAGTGCAAGGGCAATCGAGACGATGCTGTCCACTACCGGCAATGGCCGCTTCGCCGATCCGAGCTTGGTCGCTCAAACCCTGACCGCAGCCCTTTACGGAACGGTCCCGGCCTTCTGCCACCGGGTCTTGAGCCCCGCTGATGGCAGCGAGGCCGAAAGACAGCTCACGATTATGTTTCGCTCTTACCTCGTCGCGCACCAGAGCGGCCTAGCGGAAGCCAAGCGCTAGGGTACGAACCCGCTGCTGAACGCCGCACCCGATCTGCGCGCAACTCGCCGCAACACCCGCGCTGCATCCACGTGGCGAGAAACGTCGCGGCGCGTCCTGAAAAACTGAAGCCGCGGCAACAGCAAAAGACAACCGGCTAGCTAGTCGACTTTCCTCGCGCCCGCGCGAATGCGGGAGCTAGCCGCTGGAGCGCCTGCCTCCGCATTCAAGGATCCTATTAACTTAGGTCATAAAGTCGGTTGGAACGCGAAGCATTAAGCCGCGTTATCCAACAAAAATAAGCATCGCCCTCCAGAGGGAGAACAGCCATGGTCGACAGCGCAGGGCTGCGCATCATCGGCTACGCGCTGAGCATGACTACGGCGATAGTCGCCGGGCTTGCCGCCGTGAGCATTGCGATGAATTTGACATGAGCCGACGTCGGCAATCGCTCATTCGGCGATGGACTGCTGATGATGATGGCCTGCTGCTTCAACTCCATGGAGAGGGCAAGGCTACGCGCCTCATCGGAATGAGGCTGCGACGCACGAGGGCCGGCGTCTCCCGGCGCCTGCATACGTTGCGTACTGCTGCTGCGGCCAACAATGGGGATGACTGTCCGCAGCGTGATGGCGACCTTCTCGATCCGAACATTACGTAGCGCTAAGCATTGAGTTGGTGCTCGGGCCTGCCCCCTCCATTGGTCCGGGTCAGCCCCGGCGCGCCCGCGCCCCCCAGCCCCTGCGCGCCGGGGTAGTTCATTTGCGCTAGCTGGTCGCTTGCGACCTGCCTGTCCGTGCCCGCTGCAGGCCGCAAGCGCCGCGCGAATTATCAAGGTGACCGGAGACGCGTGTTAATTAAGAAAGCGGCCAATACGATCATGGTGGGGGTATAAGCTACCATTAAGCCGACCACGAATGCTTGCCAGGTTTCCATTGTTGCCTCGCCCCGGTACGCGCGTCGAGGCACGATCATAGGTAGACAGACAACAATTCAGCAAGATCGGATAGAACGCGTACAACGCGTTTTCCACCATTCCTCTGATGATCAGGACACGAACCAGAGGATTGCGCGAAACGTCCACATCGCTAGAAAGCCGCACCACGCTACCGTGAATCCCAAAGCCACGACCAGAACGCCAACGCCGGCGTAGCGGTCAATGATGAGCCGACCTCTGGACTTTGTCTGCGCGGCCGACTCGATCGTGCGATCCGCGATACTGAACATGAACACACCTCGTTCTACGAACGCCGACGAATCCAAGCCCAGGCCCTGCCGCGCGAGTGTCTGATCGCTCAATGGACCGAACGCGACGCATAGACCGCTGTCTCGGCGTCAACACGTTCTTGAATCTCGGCCAGCCGCGCCAGAAGGTCGTAAGCGTCCCCGATCGATACGAGAACGGCACGTAGTTCTTCGGTGCATGTTTGTGCTTGCCGCTTGGCTCGGCGCGCTTGGCGCAAGAACTCCTGAGCTTGGTGTGACATCGGCCCTCACCTCTGCCCCGCAGCGGGTCGAGCCTTGCATGCAAATGCGATGAAAAAAATAACAAATATCTATCTGGGCTCACCCTGCACGCGGATCTGGCGCACGTGACGGCACTATCGCTTCGGCCTCCGTAGTGATCGCGCGCCTCGCCCGCAAAGCGCCTCGGCCGGCTCCGGCGGCTCGTCGGGCTCGGGCGCGACTCTCGGGATTTCCTTCTCGGCTTCCGCGCGGGCGCTCATGCCCTCCTCGATCGCGGCGTGATCGGCCGCGTCCCATTCGGCCTGGACGCGGTCGGCACCCGCGCTATAGGCGCCGGTGCCGACGAACGCCGGGCGAGCGCCGCGCAGCCGACGCGCGTCGAGGGGATGCGCTTGAGGACATCCAGGGCGATAAGACCTCACGGCGGTGTGAGCGGAGGGCGCCGTGGAACAGTTGCGCGGCGGGATCGGCTCAACTACTCTGGTGGTTAAGAAAGAAGCCAACGTGGAGGAAGTGATGGCCTGGACCACCCCGACCCTCGTCGAGATCTGCATCGGCCTCGAGATCAACGGCTATCTCCCCGCCGAATTCTGACGTTAGACTTCATGGTACTGGGCCCGTGCCCCGCCGAAGCGGCGCGCGGCCCGGTAGCATGAGTTCCGTCATAAGCCCTGTAACACATGGGCCAAGTAGATGGCCCGACTGACCGCCATCGTGCTCGGTGCTGCGGCGGGTGGTGGATTCCCGCAATGGAACTGTCGTTGCGAGGTGTGCCGTCTCGCCTGGGACGGCGACCCGCGCGTATCATCGCGCACACAGGCGAGCCTCGCGGTTTCGGCAGATGGTGAGCGCTGGACACTGCTGAACGCCGCGCCCGATCTGCGCGCGCAACTTGCCGCGACGCCCGCGCTGCATCCGCGCGGCGAGAGGCGACAAAGTCCGATCGAAGCCGTCGTGCTGACCGGCGCCGAGGTCGACCAGACCGCGGGCCTGTTGAACCTGCGCGAGCGCCAGCCCTTTGTCCTTGCCGCCACCGCCGAGACGCTCGGCATCGTTGGCGCCAACACCATCTTCGATGTGCTCGCGCCGGATGTCGTGACGCGCCGCGCGATCGAGATCGGCAAACCGTTCGAGCTGCCCGGCGGACTGACGGCCGAGCTGTTCACGGTTCCCGGCAAGGTGCCGCTCTACCTCGAGCGCGGGACGCCTGAGACCGCCGAGGAGAGCGGCGCGAATGTCGGCGTCGAAATTTCGATCGCGCAAAGCCGGCTCTGCTTCGTGCCCGGCGCCGCGGCGGTGACACCGGCGCTGCGCGCGCGGCTGCAACGCGCCGACGTCGTGCTGTTCGACGGCACGCTGTTTTCGGACGACGAGATGATCGCGTCCGGAACCGGAACCAAGACTGGCCGCCGCATGGGCCACATGCCGATCAACGGCACAGACGGCTCGCTCACGACGCTGGATGGACTTGGCAAGCGCCGCATTTACGTCCACATCAACAACACCAATCCGATCCTGATCGACGGCTCGCCGCAGCGACAGCGCGTCGAAGCCGCTGGCTGGGAGGTAGCCGCGGACGGAATGGAGATTCGCCTGTGAAACTGATGACGCCGGACGAGCTCGAGGCCGAGCTGCGCGATATTGGCGCGAAGCGCTATCACCGCCTGCATCCGTTTCACGGGCTGCTGCATGGCGGCCGATGCAGCAAGGGCCAGGTGCAGGCCTGGGCGCTCAACCGCTACTACTATCAGGCGATGATCCCGCAAAAGGACGCCAGCCTGATCGCGCGCTGCGAAGACGCCGCCGTGCGGCGCGAGTGGCGCTCGCGCCTGCATGATCACGACGGCGAGCATGAGGGCGACGGCGGCATCGCGCGCTGGCTCAAGCTCACCGACGGGCTCGGGCTCGACCGCGACTACGTGACCTCGTTGCGCGGCCTCTTGCCCGGCACCAAATTCGCGGTCGAGGCTTATGTGCATTTCGTGCGCGAAAAGACGCTGCTCGAGGCGATCGCGTCTTCGCTCACCGAGCTGTTCTCGCCGGTCATCATCGGCGAGCGCGTCGAGGGCATGCTGAAGGGCTATTCGTTCGTCACCGCGGAGACGCTCGCCTATTTCGCGAAACGCCCGCCGCAGGCGAAGAAGGATTCGGATTTCGCGCTCGACTATGTGAAGCGCAACGCGCGCACGCCGGCCGAGCAGCGCATGGTGCTGGCGGCGCTCGAGTTCAAATGCGGCGTGCTGTGGTCGATGCTCGACGTGCTGCATTTCGCCTATGTGTCGCCCGGCCACATTCCGCCCGGCGCCTTCGTGCCCAAAGACTAGGGAGAGCTAGTGAGCGATGAGCATCGCACCCGACGCCAAGCCGAAGCTGCCGCGCGGCGTGCGCCTCACCCACAACGAGGCGCAGGGCGGCTGGGTGCTGCTCGCGCCGGAACGCGTGTTCAAGGCAGATCCGACGGCCGCCGAGATCATCAAGCGCTGCGACGGCGAGGTGACTTTCATGCAGATCGTCGATGATCTGGTGAAGACCTACAACGCCCCGCGCGAGCGGATCAGCGCGGACGTCGCCGCCATGCTGACGATGCTGGCCGAGAAGCAGATGATGGAGCTTTAGGCGCATGATCCCGAAAAGTGGGTACCGGTTTTCGGAAAAGATCATGCGCCAAAGGGAAACCTGATGGATGCGACGCCGCAGCGCGCCCCCCGTCCGCTCGGACTGCTCGCCGAGCTGACGCACCGCTGCCCGCTCGGCTGCCCGTATTGCTCCAACCCGCTGGCGCTCGAGGGCCGCGCCGACGAGCTCGACACCACGACCTGGGCGCGCGTGTTCCGCGAGGCCGCCGCGCTCGGCGTGCTGCAGGTGCATCTGTCGGGCGGCGAGCCGGGCGCCCGCCGCGACCTGACCGAGATCACCAAGGCGGCGCATGACGCTGGGCTTTACACCAACCTGATCACCTCGGCCGTCGGCATCACGAGCGAGACCTTCGGCAAGCTGTCCGACGCCGGGCTCGATCACGTGCAGATCTCGATCCAGGACTCGACGCCGGACTCGGCCGACCATATTGCGGGCTACAAGGGCGCCTATCGGCGCAAGGAGGCGCTCGCCGCCGAGGTCATCCGGCACGGCATCCCGCTCACCGTCAACGCCGTGATGCATCGCGCCAATATCGATCATGTCGGCGAGATGGTCGCGCTCGCGCTCGAGCTCGGCGCCAAGCGGGTCGAGATCGCGCATGTGCAGTATTATGGTTGGGCGCTGAAGAACCGCGCGCAACTGATGCCGACGCGCGCGCAGGTCGAGCGCGCGGTGCAAACGGTCGAGGCGCTGCGGGCGAAGCACCACGGGCAGATCGTGATCGATGCCGTGGTGCCGGACTATTACGCGCGCTTCCCGAAGGCCTGCGTCGGCGGCTGGGGCCGCCGCTCGCTCAACGTGACGCCGAGCGGCAAGGTGCTGCCCTGCCACGCGGCCGAGAGCATTCCGGGACTGGCCTTCTGGAACGTGCGCGAGCATTCGCTCGCCGACATCTGGGACAACTCGCCGGCCTTCATGGCGTTTCGCGGCACCGACTGGATGCAGGAGCCGTGTCGCTCCTGTCCGAAAGCGAAAGAGGATTTCGGCGGCTGCCGCTGCCAGGCTTTCGCGCTCACCGGCGACGCGCGCGCGGCCGACCCGGTGTGTCATCTCTCACCGCACCACGCGCTGGTCGGCGAACTCGCCGAGCAGCGCATGGATGCGGAGTACGCGTATCGGCGGTGAAGGAGTTCGTTGGGTCGCGCGTAGGGTGGGCAAAGGCGCGGACCCACACGTGGACCTCTCCGCACGCAACCACGCAGCGCCGTGCCCACCGTCGGCGCGGTGGTGGGCACGGCGCGCAAGCGCGCCTTTGCCCACCCTACAAGCTTATTCTCACGCGCCCTTCAGGCGCTTGTTGCACTCGCTGTAGTAGCCGCCGCCTTTCTGGATCCAGTTCATCCCGCCATTGGCGTTGCTCGCCTTGTTGGTGTTGTACTGGTCGAGACAGGTGTGCATGCGCGCTTTGCCGGGCGTCTCCTTTGAATACTTGTCCGACACCGCGGTGGGGAAGACCGCCGGGCCCGCGGGCGATGCCGACGGGGCCGGGCTTTCCGCCTTCGCGGCTTTCTTCTTCATCTTCGGCTCGGCCGCCGGCTTCGCCTCCGTGGTCGCAGGCGTGGTTGGTGCCGCGGCCGGGGTCGCGGAAGCATCCGATCCGCACTCCGCCTTGCGGAAGTCATTCCATTTCGCGGTGTTTCCTGCCGCCTTCGCGGCCTTATACTTCTCGCCGCACTCCTTCATGGTGAGCGCGCTTGCCGGCAGGCCATTAAGATAGACCGCCGCGAGCAACAGGCCGGTGCATGCCGCAAAAACACGGGTCATCATGGCGCTTGTCCTTCGTGTTCGTGCCACCTTCAGCCCCGCCAGACGCTAACGCCGCGTCGACACGGGAACAAGATACCGGAACGTATCGAACCAAGATGCGGGCGTGCGCGTTCGCTCAATGGTAAACAGGCCTGTCGTACGCGTCGGGTGTGACAACTTTGAGTGCAAAATCGCCGGATCCCGAATTGATTCCGGGCCATAACCCTCCCTAGGATCGGGTGGCTCACATCAGGGACGCTGCGTCAGGGGCTGAACGCAATGCGGGTACTGATCATCGACGACGACGACGGGCTGCGCAGGTCGATGGGCATGGTGATTGAAAGCCTCGGCCACGAATGCGTGCTGGTCCCGAGCGTGGTCGAAGGCATCGCGCGCGCCGAGGCCGAGCGTTTCGACGTCGCGGTGACCGACATGAACATGCCCGGCCTCGACGGGCTCGAAGCCGTCAAGGCGCTGCGCAACATCACCCCGCCGATCGGCATCGTCGCGATGTCCGGCGGCTCGATCCGCAGCTCCGCGGAAGACTACAGCGTGCTCGCGCTCAACATGGGCGCGGGCGTGTTTCTGCCGAAGCCGTTCAAGCGCGCGGATGTGGCGCAGGCCATCGCGGAAGCGGTCGCGAAGGCGAAGTGAAATCCCGTGCCGCGCACGCGGCGCTGGGCTCGACGCGATCGCCGAGCTTGTGACCCGCAGGTTGTGTATTGATCTTGCGCCGTCGCGGCGACGGACTTCGCAGATATCATTGTGGTTGATTTGACCGCGCGGATAGCGCTCAAGTCAAAGGACCGTGACTCTGACGGCGCTAATCGTGTTGCGATCTCACAATCGCCCTAAGGCCGCTGCGCTCCTGCCTCGCTTCCGTCAATCGAGGCTGCCCTCTTCCGTTAGTGAAGGACCACGGGGAGGTACCGATGACTTACTCGGAAAGCCCGCCACTTGCGGGGGAGCAGTGGCCGACCGCCGCAGACATTTCGTCTGGCCGGCGGGCGCGCGATCTAGATCTACACGCTCCATCCGATCAGCGCATTGGTCTTCAGCCCAAGAGACCGTTGATCCGTTCTGCTCATTCCTCCAGCCTCAAGAACAATTCGGCAGCCAGCGACCGGCCGTCTATTAGCAGGCGAATATTCCGCAGCCTGACGCGGTTCTTCATTGCCGTTCTCATCGGTGTCGGCGCCACGCTGGCTTGGCAGTCCCACGGTGCAAGACAGATGTTGGTAGCCTGGAATCCAACGCTGGCCTGGCTGCTACCTGTTTCGGCGACGGAGCCACCAGTCGTGGCCGTAAGTCCCCCTGCTTCGGCGCAGCAGCTTGAGTCCTTGGCATCCAATATCGATGGCGTGCGGCACAGCGTAGAACAACTCGCTGCCAGGCAAGAACAATTGGCCCAAAGCATTGCGACATTGCGGGCTGTCGAGGAGGACATCAGACAGAAGATGTCGTCCACGCCACCGCCCTCGTCCCAGCAGGCGGCTCCCGTCCAGCAGCCGAAACCGCCGCAACCCAAGGCGCAGTCATGGCCGCCGCATCGCTCTTCGCCTCCTACGGGACCACTCTCGCTCTCGCCCTGATGCCCCACCGCAGTAGACGCGAGAGCGATCGGTCGAGGGCCGGAGTATCGCGCGTCCGCCTTCCTGCTCGGTGCGGTCTCCTGTTGGCCCGGAGGCGAAGTCGGGCGCGCGTCCGCCTTTCGTCCGCTTCGGAAGGTAGACCTGACACTGCGCGGACGAGCGGAGTCCGACGCTCATGACCCTTGGCGGACATCCGCCGCCGCACAGCGTCTCGCCCTGCTGTGGGCTCCCGGGCGGCCGTAGAAGGTGATCAACGCCCGAGCTTGATCTCTGACACGATGCGTGCGCGGCCGGCAGCAATCGGTCCCGGCCGGCCGCAACGTTGTCGGTCGCTTGGTCATCGCGCATGGCTGGCAAACATCGGCTGAAAAATGGCAACGGCCTGGCGTAACGACATCGTGATCTTCGACGTCATCCGTCGTTTCGCTGAATCTTTTTTTCACTGAAACTTTTTTGAGGCCTCACGCCGTATCTACGCAAGGGTAGCGCTCGCGGCTCTTCCCCATGGCGCCGGAAATCGATTCCGACGGCCTCGTTCTCTCGAGTAGGGGATATCAGCCATGACACA
>Ga0081539_10001587_pt1 | contig 37564 bp, 33 predicted proteins | sample TabmetS4T2R2_FD_71023 | JGI IMG/M metagenome (GOLD analysis project Ga0081539, IMG submission 71023) | Tabebuia heterophylla rhizosphere microbial communities from the University of Puerto Rico - S4T2R2 | ecosystem: Host-associated > Plants > Roots > Rhizosphere ... | reverse complement strand
AATACCCGACTTTGGAACAGTGCGTGACAGAGCAAAAACAAAATTGCGTAAGCTACTTTATGGCATTGCATCATTTGGATGGACAGGCTCAACAAAGCACTGGCAAAGGCATGAAGCACTTTCGCTTGTATTGGCAGGTCTCGCAACTCCGCTCGTATTATCAGTTCATACAATAGTATCGTTCGACTTCGCAACTTCAGTAATTCCCGGATGGCATACGACTATTTTTCCACCCTACTTCGTTGCAGGAGCTATCTTCTCGGGTTTTGCAATGGTGCAAACATTGATGGTAGTGCTTCGCAAAGTATATGGGCTCGAAGATTATATAACCATCGGGCATATTGAAGCAATGAATAAAGTGATTGTGCTTACAGGTTCAATTGTAGGTTGTGCATACTTAACCGAATTGTTCATGGCATGGTACAGCCAAAATAAATATGAAAGTTATGCATTCTGGTACAGCCGGGCAAATTTGTTCAGCCCCTATGGTTGGTCTTACTATGGAATGATGACTTGTAACGTGTTAAGCCCGCAGATATTTTGGTTCAGAAGATTGAGACGGAGCCTTTTTGTTACCTTCTTTATGAGCATCATTGTGAATATAGGAATGTGGTTTGAGCGCTTTGTAATAATAGTTACTTCGCTTTATAGAGATTATTTACCCAGTAGCTGGACAACTTATTACAGCGCCACCATTTTTGAAATAGGATTTTTTATGGGCACGATGGGATTATTCTTTACCTGCTTTTTCTTGTTCTCAAAATACTTCCCTGTAATAGCAATTGCAGAAGTGAAGCACGTGCTTAAAACAAGCGGGGAAAGCTATAAAGAAAAAGTTGGACCAATTGAGGTAGCGCCGGTTGAAGAATTTGCGCATGAGTATGCGCACTAAGCCCTCAACCCCCTAAAGGGGGACCGGAAAAGTTGCTAAAAGCTTAGGTAGGTTTTTTAAATAAATTGATTAGGTATTAAATTCAAAAACCTTTAAATGCCCCTTTAGGGGTTTGGGGTATGGCAAAGAAAACATTTGTAGTAGCCTGCTTTAACGATGAAGAAGTTTTATTTCCGGCAGTTAAAAAGGTACGAACTGCTGGATATAAAATACATGATGTTTACACACCTTATGCTGTTCACGGGTTAGATTACGCATTAGGCTTGCGGGAAACAAGTCTTCATACTGCAGGTTTTATTTACGGTATTTCAGGTACTGCAACCGCATTGGGATTTATATCATGGATATTCACCAGCGACTGGCCTTTGAACATCGGCGGTAAACCGCATTTTGCTTTGCCTGCATGGATTCCAATAATATTTGAAACAACTGTATTGTTCTCTGCCGTTGGTATGACGATTACTTTTTGTTATCTATGTCAATTGGCTCCTTTTCTTAAAAAACATCATTTTCATCCACGGGCTACTGATGACCTTTTTGTAATGGCAATTGAGTGTACGGCAAAAACAAATGTTGATGATCTGAAAAATTTTGTGTCAAGTCTGGGGGCTGTTGAAGTTGATGTGCAGCATGCAGAAACAAGATGGTGGCTTGGTACTTATGACAAACAACAACAGCTATTGAAAGATACTCCGATAGAACTTGCATAATGAGAATTGAATAATTAAAGCGAATGAAAAACTTATTTGTTATAGCATTTGTTATAGCGTTGATAATTACAGGTTGCGGCAAGCGTCATCCCGGTACAGTGTATATGCCCGATATGGCTTATAGCCGTGCTTATGAAACCTACATGGTTCGTGATTCAACCAAGTTCACGACAGATTCGGCTCACACAGATGACAGGATTTTTTATAACGCACTTCCGGTAGCAGGCACAATAGCACGCGGAGAAGAAACTCCTTTTCCTTATGCAAAAGATGTCCCGGGCGATACAACAAATTACATTGCATCTAAACAAGCGGTGAATCCCTTACCACTCTTAACTGCAGCCCAAATGGCAGAAGCTGAAAGGTTATATCTTATCAACTGCGGTATATGCCATGGATCTAAATTGGATGGAAATGGTCCATTATACAATGGCGGTCAAGGTCCCTTCCCATCTGCACCTAAAGATTTGGCAGGAGCCGCTGATATGATATCTATGCCCGATGGTCAAATGTTTTACTCGATTACTTATGGTAAAAATATGATGGGAAGTTATGCATCTCAATTAAATCGCAAACAACGCTGGATGGTGATCCACTATATAAAAGCAGAGCAAGCTAAGAAGAAGGCGGCAAGCGGCAGCAATGATAGTACCGCGGCAAAACCGGCAGTTACAGGCGCAACTGCACCTGCAACAAAGTGATAAGTTTAAATTAATATAACTCGCAATAAAATTTATGGCAGCTATTACAACAATACGAGAACAGTTTGAAATACCGTCAAGAACAAAAACTTGGGCTTTGGGTTTAATTGCTGTTGGAGCTATTGCATTCATCATTGGATTTATAACAAAAGGTGTTAGCAGCGATGAGCATGACAGAGCAATTTTTTGGGGAACAGTAATGTACAACAGCATTTTCTTTACGCTTATCTGTAATGCAAGCATGTTCTTTATATGTGCCACAACTTTAGCGATGGGAAGCTGGTACACCACTTTTCGCCGCGTGCCGGAAGCTATTTCAACCACGGTGAAAATTTTTGGCACCATAACTTTTTTTGTTCTCGTATATGTCGTTTTTGTTGACCATAATCATAATATATATCATTGGCTTAGCGAGGATGCAAAGAACGATCCTATTCTAAGCAAAAAGCTTGGGTTCTTAAATCCTACATTTTTTTTAATATGGACGATTCTTATACTTGGCTTGTGGATGATTCTGGGTCAGCGTATGCGTAATTTAAGCAGTGAGTCAGACACTGGTCCTATGGGTGAAGAAGGTGGCAAAAGTTTTATCTGGAGAAATACTGTAACAGCTTCACTATTTATTGTGTGGTTTGCATTAACTGTAGCTTCGACTATGCCCTGGCTTTGGTTAATGAGTTTAGATGCTCACTGGTATTCTACCATGTATAGCTGGTACACGTTTGCAAGTTCGTTTGTATCAGGAATGGCTTTGATTACATTGTGGGTCATCTATCTCAAAAACAAAGGTTATCTTGAACTTACCAATGAAGAGCATCTTCACGATTTGGGTAAATTTATTTTTGCCTTCTCTATTTTCTGGACTTATTTATGGTTTGCTCAATACATGCTGATATGGTATGGCAACATTCCTGAAGAAACGATTTACTTCAAACATCGTGTTCAGGGTCCATACAAAGGCATTTTCTTTTTGAACCTCATCATAAACTTTGTTTGCCCTATTTTGATTTTAATGAAGAGAGCATCCAAACGTAATTATACAATGATGACATTTATGGCTGTGCTTATTTTGTTCGGGCACTGGGTAGATTTTTATCAAATGGTGATGGGGAGTGTAAGAAAGGAAGAAGCAACTTTAAGCTGGATGGATTTTGGAATTGCAGCTTTATTTTTGGGGTTGATGATATTCTTTGTATCCAAAGCATTAACTAAAAAGCCGTTGATACCGAAGTATAATCCATTCTTGAAAGAAAGTGTTATACATCATACTTAGGAAATAGTACAATGTTTGTGGTGGGTTTAAAGAGGAAGTTAGAAGTTTGCTGAATAAAGAACAAATTGTACAAGAGTGCCCCGACGCAACGTCCAAGACCTAACTCGGGGTCAGTGACGACGCAACAGAAGTAAAATAACAGTATTAAAGTTCGGCTCATAATTAAAAGTAAAATCAATAAGAAAATTAAGATAAATCATGACAACTTTTTTTATAGTAGCGGTGGTTGTGTTGGTTTTCCTTATCATCTTTCAGATTGCAAAGGCGAGTGAATATGTAATTGTTTTGAAAGGGGAGAAAAAGGCGCTTAAACAGAACAATAAGATAAACGGCTTTTTCATGATAGCATTCCTAATTGCAGGATTGATTGGGGTTTATCTCTGCGATGATGCGCTTAGAGGTAAAACGCTGCTTGTGCATGAATCTGCAAGTGTGCAGGGTGAAAAGGTTGACCAAATGCTGAATGTGACACTGATTATTACCGGAGCCGTTTTTGTTATTACACAAATTCTTCTCTTTTGGTTTGCGTATAAATATCAGGAGAGCGATAAACGAAAGGCATACTACTTTCCGCACAATAACACAATGGAAATTGTTTGGACAGTTGTTCCTGCCATTGCTCTAACAATACTTGTGGTAATTGGATTACGCAACTGGTTTTCATTTACCGGTGAGGCTCCCAAAAATGCATTAGAAGTGGAAGTTACGGGTAAACAATTTGGATGGGTATTTAGATATAAGGGTGATGATGGAACATTCGGAAAGAAATATTATCGAATGATTGATGATGCTAACAATCCGCTTGGATTAAACTGGAGAGACAGCACTGAATATAAAATAAAAGATGACCCCGCTACGCACGATGATATTGTGTTGCAACAAACTGTCTATGTAGTAAAAGACAGACCTGTTAAGTTTATCATTAATTCAAGGGATGTAGTGCATGATGTGGGTTTATCTTGGTTTCGCTTAAAGATGGATGCAGTGCCGGGCACACCAACAACTTTGTGGTTCACTCCAAAATTCACAACAAAAGAAATGATTGAGAAAACAGGCAATGAAAATTTTCAATACGAGATAAGCTGCGACCAAATGTGTGGCAACGGACATTATTCCATGAAAGGTGTGATACAAGTTGTAACACAAGCAGAGTTTGATGCGTGGATGGCAAAACAAAAGCCTGCATACTTCGCAGCTTTTCCTGAAAAAGACCCGGCCAATCAAAAACCAACGACACCTGTTGCACCTGCTGCTGATACAACAAAATCAACGGCTAAAGCAGAAGTTGCACAGAAAGCGAAAATTTAATTTTTTATAATCAAGCTCAACCGGGCTGTGTTAATTTATAAAGAACTTGAAATATGAGTAACGACGCGGTTTTACATTCAAATGTGGGGGTATCTGTTCCGCATGAAGTTCATCACGATGACCATCATCATCATGAAAGTTTTGTAACAAAATATATTTTCAGCCAAGACCATAAAATGATTTCCAAGCAGTTCATCATTACGGGAATGTTTTGGGCTTTGGTTGGTGGTTTAATGTCTGTTTTGTTTCGCTTGCAATTGGGCTACCCTGATTCGAGTTTCCCTTGGTTGCAGGATATTCTTGGTAAATGGTGGGTACAAGATGGACATATAACTCAACAAGCATACTATGCTCTTGTTACAACACATGGAACAGTACTCGTTTTCTTTGTATTGACAGCAGGATTAAGCGGAACTTTTGCCAACCTTCTTATTCCTCTTCAATGCGGTGCAAGAGATATGGCTTCTCCGTTTTTGAACATGCTTAGTTACTGGTTCTTCTTCCTCGCAAGTGTTGTAATGCTTTCATCCATATTTGTTGAAACAGGTCCGTTTAGCGGCGGATGGACAGCATATCCACCATTAAGTGCTCTGGGCAGCGCATCACCAGGTTCTCAATCCGGTATGGACTTATGGATAATAGCAATGGCATTATTCGTTGTTTCTTCGTTGCTTGGAGGTCTTAATTATATTGCCACTATCCTCAATATGCGTACAAAGGGAATGAGTATGACGAGATTGCCTCTCACAATTTGGGCACTCTTTTTTACTGCAATTCTTGGTGTATTATCATTCCCGGTTTTATTATCAGGATTGATTCTGCTCATCTTCGATCGCAACTTTGGAACAAGCTTTTATCTTTCTGATATATTTGTAAACAATGTTGGCGCATTACCGAATGAAGGTGGAAATGCCATATTGTTCCAGCACTTGTTCTGGTTCCTTGGTCACCCCGAGGTGTATATTATTATCTTGCCGGGCATGGGTATGGTTTCGGAGATAATGGCGGTTAATTCACGTAAGCCAATATTTGGTTACATGGCGATGGTAGGTTCTTTGTTTGCAATTGCGATATTATCGTTTCTTGTTTGGGCACACCACATGTTTGTTACAGGGTTGAATCCATTCCTCGGTTCAATATTCGTATTACTTACTTTGCTTATTGCGGTGCCATCAGCTATAAAAGTGTTTAACTGGATTACTACTTTATGGCGTGGCAATATCCGGTTTACACCTGCGATGCTTTTTTCGATAGGTTTTGTAAGCTTGTTTATCTCCGGCGGCTTAACAGGTATCTGGCTTGGTAACTCTGCATTAGACATTCATTTGCATGATACATATTTTGTAATTGCGCACTTCCATATTGTGATGGGTGTTTCCGGTGTGTTCGGAATGTATGCGGGGTTGTATCACTGGTATCCCAAAATGTATGGCAGATATTTGAACAATAATCTGGGCTATATACATTTTTGGCTAACACTCATTGGCGCATATCTCATTTTCTGGCCAATGCACTACGAAGGTCTTGCTGGTATGCCACGCCGCTATTACGATTATAGTGTATGGGAAAGCTTTAAACAATTCGTAAGTCTCAACAGGTTTATCAGTACAGTGGCAATGATTGTTTTCTCTGTTCAGATTTTATTTTTGATAAACTTCTTTTATTCCATTTTTAAAGGACGTAAGGTTACTACGCCCAATCCATGGGGCGCTAATACACTTGAATGGACTACTCCAATAAAACCGGGTCATGGTAACTGGGTTGGCGAAATTCCTGAAGTACATCGCTGGGCTTATGATTATGGTAAAGATGGAAAAGAATTTATTCCGCAAACTGTTCCTGTTGGAGCGGATGAGAGCACACATTAATCAGAGCATACAGGATGATTATTAGGAGAATATATTGCCCTGAAACATTCAGGGCTTTTTTATAAAGAGATAGATAGATTATAATTGTTGATTGTTATTTTACGAATGATAAAATCTATGGAATTTTTTAAAGTCTCTCTTCAGGGAGATACAGAGGGTATGACCAAATCACTTAATTCATCTTCATCATTTACGTTTGCCTCTAAAGTGAGAGATTATTTTCAACTGGTAAAATTCACTCTCAGCTTTACAGTCGTTTTTACCTGTGTTATATCTTACTTGTTGGCGCCGAATATTGTCGAGTACGATTGGAAAATGATTATTCTTTTATTTATTGCGGGGTTATTAATAACAGGAAGTGCCAATGCAATCAATCAGGCTACAGAAAAAGATACCGATGCAAGGATGAAAAGAACAGGCTCTCGTCCTGTTGCCGCAGGCAGAATGAGCGTAATTGAAGCATATACTTTTGCATTCATTGCAGGTATTGCAGGCGTAGGCATGATGTTTTATTTTTTTAATTTATCATCCGCTTTGCTTTCTGCGTTTAGTTTGTTTTTGTATGCATACATCTATACACCTTTAAAAAAGGTAAGTTCAATTTCGGTGTTGGTTGGTGGCTTGCCCGGTGCTCTTCCATGTTTAATTGGATGGGTTGCTGCAACAGATGTGTTTAGTCCGTTTGCATTAGTTCCGGGAACTGCAGTTTCAAATGGTGCAGGATGGGCGTTATTTGGAATGCAATTTTTATGGCAGTTTCCACACTTTTGGGCAATTGCATGGGTGGCACACAACGATTATACAAGAGCAGGATTTAAATTATTACCCGGTGGCGGTGCTCCTACAAAAACAACAGCATTGCAAGCGGTAGCTTATGCTGTAATGATGATACCTGTTGGTGTGTTGCCTTTTTTTTTCGGAATAACCGGCAGAACAAGTTTGTGGATTGTTTTAGCTGCGAACATTTTTATAGTGATACAATGTGTTCGATTATACTTTGATTTAAATGTTCAGGCGGCAAGAAGAGTAATGTTCAGCAGTTATATTTATTTGCCTGTAGTGTTTCTTGCATTGCTTGCAGATAAAACGAGTGTTGTTTTTTGAAAATGTTTTAATAAAGCAATTTAAAAGTACCTTGCGCTGCGAAATTTTTGAATGATGAATAGCGCGAAAACGTACAAGGGAGTGACACAACAGACGATGAACAGCGTACTAAAAGCCGACAAAAAAATAAAATAAAAATTTTAAGTGATGATGACGACAGTGAGCAGTAATCAACGAGGAAGAATTCATCCGCACAAGTTTACACTATGGGTTGCAATGGGCAGTATCATAATGATGTTTGCAGGATTAACAAGTGCTTACATTGTGCGCAGTAATCAGGCAAACTGGCTCGAATTTTCTCTGCCCGCAATTTTCTGGTATTCAACAACGGTCATTATACTAAGCAGTGTGGTAATGCATCTTGCTGTAAAAGCATTTAAAGCAAGAGAAAGGCAACGATACCAGTTGCTTATAACCATTACCGCTTTTCTTGGAGTTCTTTTTGCCGCGCTGCAGTATATAGGTTTTTCCTATCTCAACAATCATGGTGTAAAATTAGTAGGAGAGGGGAGTAATCCATCGGCATCATTCCTTGCAGTAATTACAGGCATACATGTATTGCACGTTATTGGCGGAGTAATTGCATTGCTTGTTTTGTTTATTAAAGCATTTAGTTCAAGAACAAAAAAGTATAGTTCGGTTTCAATTGAAATAGTAAGCACGTACTGGCATTTTGTAGATGTGCTTTGGATTTATTTGTTCATTTTTTTTAACTGGATGCAGTAAGAGGTTGTGAGTTTTTATGGGCCCGCAATAATACAACAAAAATGTATAGCGTTGGAGCGCCCTTGATTGAATTGAACCGGAGAAAAATAGAAATATATCCAAGAAAAAAATTGTTTTTGTATGTTGGTTTAGCGATGAGCCAATAAATTTGCAAACGAAATAAAAAAGAACAATGGCAACAACACAAGTACAGGCGGCAACAAAATATTGGAGTGGCGGTAAAAGCCCCTTCAATGTTGAGTATGGCAAACTAATGATGTGGTATTTTCTTATGAGTGATGCATTCACTTTTGGTGCTTTTCTTATTTCGTATGGCACAACAAGGTTTGCCACAAACGGATGGCCCAATCCTAATCACGTATTCAATGCCTTCCCCGGACTTCATGGAAACTTGCCGTTGTTATTTGTAAGCTTAATGACTTTTATTCTAATCCTTAGTTCTGTAACAATGGTGTTGGCTGTGCATGAAGGACATAACTTGAATAAAAAAGGAGTAGCGAAATATTTGATTTGGACGATTATCGGCGGTCTTGCTTTTTTAAGTTGTCAGGCATGGGAGTGGACACATTTATACAATGAAGGCGCTTGGTGGGGACGTAATCCTTTTCCTAATGCAGATGGCACAACATCTACAACAAACTTTACCAACTTCTTTTTTACAATCACAGGTTTTCATGGTTTCCATGTATTTTCCGGGGTAGTAATAAATATTATAATGCTGATAATGACGCTGCAAAATAAATTTGAAGAGCGGGGTCATTATCTTATGATTGAAAAAGCCGGTTTATACTGGCACTTTGTGGATTTGGTTTGGGTATTTGTGTTTACTTGTTTTTATCTTGTTTAACAGTAAAATTTAAAAGAGTGGAACATACAACTTCAGCAACCGTAATACATCATGATCATGTCGTTGGTGGCGGCAGAAAAGAAATTTACAGAGTAACAATCATTCTTTCTGTTTTAACGATAATCGAGTTGGCTCTTGGTTATTCTATGTACTATATTCAAAGTCAGTTAACCATACATTTCATCAAAGGCGTTATTCTAATACTCATGCTCGCAAAAGCTTTTTATATAGTAGGGTACTTTATGCACCTGAAGCATGAGTTGAGAAATATGATAATGACTATTGTAGTACCGCTAATGCTTTTTATCTGGTTTATTATTGCGTTCCTTGCAGACGGTGATTCTTTTAATAACTTAAAGAACAGATACGATTTTTATTATAAAGACCACATGAGTCAACCAATGGAACAAGAACATAAAGAAGAGCCGAAAGACGAAGAGCACCAAAAGAAAGAGGGGCTCGATTAATTTAAAAATATGATAATTCTCAAACACAATAGTTTTTAAAAAACCAAATTGCTTAAGCCATCGCTATCTTGCGGTGGTTTTTTATTTACAATAATCATGAACAGAAAAGCAATAATTGCTATTTGTATTGCTGTATTTATTCCTCTTATAAGCTACATGCTTTTAAAAACGGCAAGCGATAAAGCAGTAACAATGCCCAACCATTATTTGCCTGATTCCATTATAAATACTGTTAAAGATGGAAAGATGATAACTGATACAGTATGGCATAAAGTAGCAAATATCCGGCTGGTAAATCAATTGGGCGATTCGGTAAATCTTTACGATGTAAATCAAAAAATAATTGTTGCTGATTTCTTTTTTACGAGTTGTGCATATATATGTCCCAAACTCACACACAATATGCTTAAGCTGCAACAATCGTTTGCAAAAGGTGGTGACCCAAATCATCCGATTGATAGTTCAGTCGTTCAGTTTATTTCTTTTACGATAGATCCTGAACGTGACTCTGTTTCAAGACTAAAACAATATGCTGACAGATTTAGTGTTAATCATGATAACTGGTGGTTTCTAACAGGTAACAGAGATTCTATTTACAATTTTATTTTTCAGGAGTTGAAGGTTGATAAGTATGACGCAGAAGGACCATTAAATCCGAATTTTGCTCATACACAAAAGTTTGTTTTGCTCGATAAAAACTTTAATGTAAGAGGTTACTACAACGGGTTAGATTCAATTGCACTCGGCAAGCTTGCCAAAGATATTGGATTATTAACACTTGAAAAATCAACCAATCCAGAACCACTTCCTTTCGACCCGACCCAAATGGCAATATTTTTTGCCATCACTTTTGTTGTTGTTATGATCATCATTTTTGTATTGTTTAAAAAAAGAGATACAGAAAAACAATTTGCATAAATATGTTGCAGGCGAGTTTAAAAAAGAACGATTTAAAGGTGAAACAACTGATATGGATTTTTTCCCTTGTAGTTTTTTCCGCAGTAGTGTTACTTAGCAATTATAAATTAAATGTGCAGTTGGGTTTTGATGTGCACATTTTTGCAGGCGTTAATGCACTTATCAACTCAACAATTTCTGTTTTATTAATTGCCGCATTAACAGCAGTAAAAAGCAAACAATATCTAACACATAAGAGATTGATGATTGTTGCGTTGGTACTCTCAATAATATTTTTAATCTTTTATATCGCTCATCACTTATTGGCGGGCGAAGCAAAATTTGGAGACGCAAATCATGACGGAATTGTCTCAAGTGAAGAATTAGCAAGTGTTGGCAGCATACGCATCGTTTATCTTATAATTCTTTTATCACACATATTTCTTGCTGCTGTTATTTTACCTTTTATATTATTCACTGCTTATCGCGGGTTAACTGCAGATTATTTGCTGCACAAGAAGCTTGCAAGATATACATGGCCTTTGTGGTTGTATGTATCTGTCACGGGACCAATTATCTATTGGATGATATGTCCCTATTATCGTTGAAGGTTCTATTTCGATGTTTATTGCTGAAGCGGCATTAAAGTTAAAGAGTGTGGCGCAACCGTTGCTCAATAGTAAGAGTCGTGGTTGGCTAAAAAAATAAAAAGCAGATAAAACATAGCTATAAAAAAATAGGCCCGCTCTGGACAGAGCTGGCCGTTGCTAACCTATGAAAAACACCTATTTTAAATATCTTTTGTCTTAGTTATTTCTTGGTTTGTTTGGTATTTGTTTTCGAGGTACTTGTTGTTTTTGATTTCTGGGAAATTGATTCTGATTTCTTCGGAGCCTTCGGTTTTGCAGCTCCTTCTTAAACATGTCTCTTAAATTTTTCTCCGAAACAAAAACTTTGTTTGCTCTTGAACCAGAATTTAATACCTTTTGAAAATCACCTTTATATTTTTTTCTTATCTGAACAACCTTTTCTTCAAAAGCAACTTCATCGTTCACATGCTCCCGACGTGCTTGCTTTATTTCATTAAAGTAGTTGTTATATATGGGCCAGAATTTTTGCGCTTCCTCAGGAGTTAAATTCAACTCCTTGTTCATGTAAGCAATCTTTATATCTTTAACCTTGTCGTCGGCTTCATCAGATTGTGTCTGAGCGACACAAAAGTAACTATGTAAAAATAATAAAGAAATTATAAAATAGAATTTTTTCATTTTTAAGCAAATTTAAATCCCGTTGTCTGCTGACTCGTCCGGGTCACTATACTCATCAAGATAATTTTGAATATCCTCATCACTCGCATTTTTCAGCAAATGCTGTATTGCCGGATCTTGTTCTGTTGACGTAGAAATAACATCGCCTGAAGTAATACCATCATTGTCTTTCAGGTAGTTCATTATTTCGTTTTCATCAAGTTGGGAGATTCTTTGCTCAACAGGAAGTTGTTCGTCGAAGATTCTGCCATGTACGTTTACATATAAGTAAGTGGTGGTGGCAATAATAAATAGTACACAAGCGGCTGCTGCATAAGTTGTCCATTTACGAATACGGCCGCCAAGGGAAATTACTTTTGAAGTTTTGGGTTCGGGTTTACTGGCTGTAGTCGAAAGTCTTTGAAAATAACCTTCCGGTACAGAAAATATATCTGATTTATCAATACGGTTAAGTAACGGTGCTACTTCTGAAAGTTCGTGATAAACTTCATTTGTCGCTGCGTTGATTTTATCTAAAACAGAACCGGCGAAGTTTTCGAAGTATCCAGCAGGTACCGAGTAAGTAGCTGAATGTTTTGTTTCAGATAACCTAATATTGTTAAGTATCGTTTTTGGTAGAGATGCAAAATAGCCCTCGGGAACAGAATAGGGATTCAAAAGTTTTACTTCTTCCAATCTGATACGACTAATTATTGAATCAGACAAAGATTCAAAATAGCCCTCAGGAACAGAATAAGGATTCAGATGTTTTACTTCTTCCAATCTGATATGACTAATTATTGAATCAGACAAAGATTCAAAATAACCCTCGGGAACAGAATAGGGATTCAAAAGTTTTACTTCTTCCAATCTGATGCGATTAATTACTGAATCAGCCAACGAATCAAAATAGTCATCTGGAATAGAAAAGGGATTTGAATATTTTATTTCAGTCAACTTTATGCAACTAAGAACAGATTCTGCAAGCGAATCGAAATATCCATCAGGTATAGAATAAGCATTTTGCTTGCCTGCGTTTGCAACCATCGGAGCAATCTCCCTCAACTCTTCTATATTGCGATTCACTTCCATTTTAACAATTTGTTAGACCCTTTGCGTAAATAAAGGTTTAATGATTTTTGATGTACTCCTCTATTTTCTTTGCCGCATGATGATAACTTGCTTTTAATGCCCCTTCACTTGTATCCAAAACTCTGCTCATTTCTTCGTATGGCATTTCATCATAATAGCGCAGATTAAATACTGCACGTTGCTTTTCCGGCAACTGCTGAATTGCCAATTGCAGCTTCCATTCCAAGCGGTTTGCATCGAAATTTTTGTCTGCAATTATTTTATTGGAAAGACCTGTTTCAACATCGCTCAAACTAACAGCAGATCGTTTTTTCTGCTGTTCGAGAAATGTGAGAGATTCATTGGTGGCAATCCGGTATAACCACGTGTACAACTGACTGTCTTCTCTAAAATTCTCTAACCCGTTCCACACTTTTATAAACATGTTTTGAAGCACATCATTTGTATCGTCATGGTCAACAACCATGCGCCTTATGTGCCAGTACAGTTTTTCCTGATACTTTTTTATTATCGCCGTAAATGCCCTTTCCTTTGTCTCGGGGTTTCTGAATTGCTGTAACAATTCCTTGTCTTCAAGCTGCATGCAGAGTTTGCTTTTGTGTACATAAAATTAAAAAACCCATCTCTAAGAGTGAGTTTTTATTATTGAGTTTAAGCCGAATAAGTTTTTTAAGATTTTTTTCGTTGCATTACTTTTTCGGCTGCAGAGACAATGTGTTGAGAATCCAGTCCATATTTTTTTAACAAGTCTTCGGGCTTGCCGCTTTCGCCGAAGGTATCCTTTGTTCCTATCAATTCAATTGGAACAGGTTTATGCTGCGCTGCCACTCTTGATACACTTTCCCCAAGCCCACCATAAATATTGTGCTCCTCGCAAGTGACAACACATCCGGTTTTTGAAATAGATTTTATTATGGCTTCCTCATCTAAAGGTTTAATTGTGTGAATATTTATTAATTCAACGCTATAACCTTTTTCTTCAAGAATTTTTCCAGCTTCAATTGCAATCCATACAAGATGACCGCAGGCAAAAATACTAACATCTGTTCCTTCGTTTAAAACCTGCGCTTTACCAATTACAAAATCGCTTCCATCTTCTTTGGTAAAATTGGGCCATTTGGGGCGACCGAATCGCAGGTACACCGGTCCTTCATAATCTGCTATGGCAATGGTTGCTGCTTTTGTTTGATTAAAATCACAAGGCACAATTACCGACATGTTCGGCAACATTTTCATCAAACCAATGTCCTCAAGTATTTGATGTGTAGCGCCATCTTCACCCAATGTAAGACCCGCATGGCTTGCACATAGTTTTACATTTTTGTGGCTGTATGCAACGCTTTGGCGAATTTGGTCATATACTCTTCCCGTACTGAAATTCGCAAAGGTCGTTGTATAAGGAATTTTACCGCCAATGGTTAATCCCGCTGCAATGCCCACCATGTTTGCTTCGGCGATGCCGCATTGCACATAGCGCTCGGGAAATTCTTTCATAAAAGGTCCTAACTTTAATGAGCCCGCAAGGTCTGCAGTTAATACCACTACGTTTTTGTTTGCTTTGCCTACTTCGTAAATGCCTTCACCAAATCCGGCGCGTGTTTCCTTTTGATTCAAAGGCTGTATGTCTTTTACCATGTATCGGATTATTTATTTTGAGTTTGTAAATTTTGTGTTTCGATTTTTTTTGAGCCAAGCTTATGTTTATCTATTGAGCTTCCGTTGCGTCGCACTCTTGTACGGTTTGTAATTCCAATCAGCAAAATTCAATCCTGTCTTTTACAGTTGCATCATTTCAAAATTCATGTTGAATATGCCGCTTCTACGGAGCTTGCTATTTTATTCCATACACCATTCACCATTGACCATTCACCTGCTGAATAGAATTCTGAACGCCGAAGTGAGTGACACAACAGACGATGCCATAACGAACAAAAGCCGGTTCCCAAAATCAAAGAACTAATTATAAATGGGATTTTGTTTCTTCATCAACTCCTCATCCTGTTTTATTTTCAACTCCCAGTTCCATGCGGTGCGCATCATTTCGTTGAGGTTGTATTTTATATCCCATTTTAAATCGTGCACTGCTTTGTTGTTGTTGGCATAGATTGCAATAACATCTCCGGGGCGACGTGCGCCTATTTTGTAATTCAATTTTTGACCGCTTACATCTTCAAATGCTTTGATGATTTCGAGCACCGTTACGCCATTGCCTGTGCCAAGATTAAACACATCGCAATTGGTTTTGTTGCGACGTTCTATAAGATATTGCAGCGCCAACGTATGCGCATGGGCAATGTCGCATACATGAATGTAATCGCGAACGCAACTGCCATCACGTGTAGGATAATCGTCACCATAAACCGTAAGTTGAGAAATCTTGCCAATCGCGGTTTGTGTAATCGCAGGAACAAGATTCTCCGGTTTACCCAGCGGCAACTCACCAAGCTGCGAGGATGGATGCGCGCCTACAGGATTAAAATATCGCAATAAAATTGATTGACAATTGTAAGCTCTTGCAAATTCGCGAATGATGTCTTCACCCATTTGCTTTGTAGCACCATAAGGCGACTCGGCTTTTTTTATAGGTGATTCTTCTGTTACAGGTATTTTATCGGGATTGCCATAAACAGTACAGGAAGACGAAAAAACAAAATTGGGAATATTAAACTCCTTCACACACTTCAAAAGATTGATAAGCGAAAAGAGATTATTCTCAAAATAGTCAAGTGGCTTTTCAACAGATTCGCCAACAGATTTATAAGCGGCAAAATGTATAACACCACTTATATCTTCATTCTCCTGAAAAACCGCAAGTGTTTCATCGAAGTTTTTGAGGTCAACTTTATAGTTCTTTAGTTTTTGGTGCGTGATTTTTTCAATGCCATCAAGCAAATAAGTTGTAGAGCGGGAATTATCATCAATAGAAATAACATCGAAACCGTTTTCAATGAGGTCAACAACCGTATGTGAGCCAATAAAGCCGCAGCCACCTGTTACAAGGATTTTTTTCATAGCTGAAATTTGGGGCTGCAAAATACAGAAAACTTGCTATGTATAACCTAGAAGAAAACTCTTAATACATAATATAATCCTGCGGCGAGAAGTCCACTGACAGGTATGGTGAGTATCCATGCCCAGATAAGATTTACGGTTACACCCCAACGCACCGCACTTAAACGTTTTGTTGCGCCCACACCCACGATAGAGCCGGTGATGGTATGTGTTGTACTTACAGGAGCGCCCAGATTAGCGGCAGTAAAAAGTGTTATAGCGCCCGCCGTTTCAGCGCATACACCTTCAAGCGGTGTTACCTTGGTAATGCGTGTGCCCATGGTTTTTACGATTCTCCAACCGCCGCTCATAGTGCCCAATCCTATCGCCGTATAACAGGCAAATGGAACCCACACAGGTATTTGACTAAGATCGGGAATTACATTCTGTGCAACCATTGCTGCACCGATGATACCCATGGCTTTTTGCGCATCACTACCGCCGTGGCCAATACTAAAACTTGCAGATGAAACAAGCTGCAATCTTTTATACATATTGGCTGTGCGATAAGCAGTGTCGCCTCGCAGGTGATTAAAAATGTAAGAGGCTACAAATACGACGCCCAAAACAAGCAAACCCCAAAACTCAAATGGTTTTTTAAATGGAATAAAAACCAGACAGGCTGTAACGGTTATAACTATAATCATAATTTTTAGCCAGAATCTTTGTTGAATAGTTACCAGCGTTATGAACATTGAAATGAACATGCCAATGAAGGGTGCTAACAAAATAAAGAGCAGCGTAAGGCTTATACCACCATCGAGCGACCAGTTGATGGCATCGAAACCGGAATGCGCTATGGCGGCTCCTGCAAAACCACCAATCAACGTGTGTGAAGAAGATGAAGGAATACCATACCACCAAGTAAGCAAGTTCCAGCAGATGGCTGCAAGTACCCCGGCTAATACAACAACTAAATCGTAACTGCCTTCATGGGCCGTTTTTGCAACCGTGTTTGCAACACCATGGTCACGGAAAATAAAGAATGCAAGGAAGTTGAAGAACGCTGCCCAGATTACTGCCTGAAAAGGTGTTAATACTTTAGTTGAAACAATAGTGGCGATTGAATTAGCAGCGTCGTGAAAACCATTAATAAAATCGAATGCAAGAGCGAGCAGAATAATAACTATCAATAAGACCGACATAATGTTGAAGAGGATTTAACGGATAAATACGATTATAAAACGGGGCTTCATTATGCTAAGCATATTTCACTATAATTGATTCAATAACATTTCCTGCATCTTCGCATTTATCAGTTGCATTCTCCATTGCTTGATAAATTTCTCTTTTCTTAATTACTTCTTTTGCATCGCGCTCTGTATCGAACAAGCGGTCAATACTCATATCATAGATATCATCAGCCTGATTTTCTATGCTGTTTACCTTTACCAAAGCATCGGTTATTTGGCGCATGTTACGCATATTGCGCAATTCCATCACCGCATTCTTTACTTGTTCGGAACTCTCCGCAATTAAATCAGCCATTTTTTGAATACCGGTGTCATTAGGATTTACCCTATAAAAATTCATTTTTTTTGCGGCGGCATATATATAATCTGCTATATCATCGAGAGCGCTGGCAAGGTAATGAATATCTTCTCTGTCGAAAGGTGTAATAAAATTTCTGCCAAGTTCTGTAAATACTTTATGGGTTAACTCATCGTTGATATGCTCCATCGTCTCAAGTTCGGAAGCAAGTGCGGCACGTTTATCAAAATCAGGTTCACAAACAAATTTTTTTAGTGTGTGTCCCATTTTTGCTACCGTATTTGCCACTTCCTCAAATAAAGAATAGAAGACTCTGTCCTTTGGCATAAATATTTTTAGCAGATTCATATTATCCTTTTAAGCAAAAGTATATGGCTTTATGCAAGGCAGAAAATCTGAACTTTTTCGTAACAATTTATTAATATTGATTTTTCCCGACAATTTACTTTGACTGATGTTATTTTTCTATGAAGTTATTGTTACGAAACTTAAGAAGCAATGTTTATTTTCTGCAGCCATACATAACAGAACCGTTTTCCATTATAGGTATTGATGCATGGCGCAACAGATACAGATTTCTTCCACAAAGCAAACCTGCAGGAAACAATTAACTATAAAGAAAAGAAATTGCTTTCACCGAAAGATGTTGCAAAAGACAGTTGTGAAGCATTGATGAGCGGTGACCCGAGAATAATTTCAGGCGTCAATGCAAAACAACATCTGTGGATGAGCAATATGATGCCTGATAGCGCTTCTGCTTCCAATACGAGAAAACCTATGGAGACAAGCAATAAAGTTAATGAAGAAGGCAGAACAGAATCTGGTCACGAGCCATCGAAATCAGAAAGAGAAACAATAAAACAAGAGAAAGGAAAAGGTGTGGGTGATTATTCCAAAGAACCCATAACGAGAAATAAATAGCCTTTAAGTGAAAAGTTGTTGGTAAAAGGGATGTTGCAAAAATTTTGCAATCGCCCTTTTTGCGTGCTTACGGTTGACGGTTGACGATTATCATTCTAAACTCGGATCATTGAAAGTATTACCTTGATTTATATCGCCTGTTGTATATCCTTTCTTAAACCAATACATTCTTTGTGCAGAAGTGCCGTGTGTAAATGCATCGGGCACAACATAGCCTTGCGATTCTTTTTGCAGGCGGTCATCACCAATTGCATTGGCTGCATTAAGTGCTTCTTCAATATCGCCGGGTTCAAGATTGTTCTTGTATTGTTCAGTATAGTGCGCCCATACTCCGGCAAGAAAATCAGCCTGCAACTCCAGCTTTACAGACATTTTATTTATTTCGGCCTCGCTGCCTCTTGCGCGCATTGCATCAACCTGCCTTGTAATGCCCAAAAGATTTTGAACATGATGTCCTACTTCATGCGCAATAACATAAGCTTGGGCAAAATCGCCGCCTGCACCAAAACGGTTTCTCATTTCATCAAAAAAAGAAAGGTCTATGTAAACCTTTTCATCGGAGGGACAATAAAAAGGGCCAGTAGCCGAGCTTGCAAAACCGCAGCCCGATTGTGTTGCTTGGGTAAACATTACGAGTGTGGGTTCCGCATATTGTTTGTTCATGTCATTGAACAATTTATTCCAAACATCTTCTGTGTAGGCAAGTACCGTTGCAGTAAACTGTGAGTACTCATCTTCCAACTGTTGCTGCTGGGGACTTTGCTGTATTTGCGAAGGTTCGTTGATTACCTGACTTGGATTACCTCCCAACAAATAAATAATTAAACCGATTATGAGTGAGCCAATACCTCCGCCGACTGCCAGTCCACCGCCACTTATTCCCCGGCGGTCTTCAACGTTTGTACTTTGTCTGTCGCCCTGCCAACGCATAACCTTTATTTTATGTTTATGATTGCAAAAAGAAAGCCAGTTATGAGTGGGAAATTATTTTCTTTTTTTATCCATTTTGTTTACAATAGTATGAGTGTGATTATGAGCCATGCTAAGTTTTTCATGGCATCACCTTTTGCGTCGCACTCTTCAACTGTTAGAAATTCTATGGATCTGTGAAGCATAGGTGTCAGACATTTGAAAAGTGTCACACCCGCACTCACGATTCACGAAAATTATTTACTTCGCTAAAATTTTTTTATGCCTAAGAAAAGCGCAGGTTTATTGGTGTATAGATTTAATAAAGAGAATAAAGTTGAGGTGATGTTGGTTCATCCCGGCGGACCTTTCTTTACAAAAAAAGATTTAGGAGTATGGAGTATTCCAAAAGGTGAATATGAAGAAGATGAAGATCCCTTGCTTGTTGCACAAAGAGAATTTGCTGAAGAAACAGGAAATAAAATTGAGCAAGGAAGATTTACTAAATTAAACCCAATCAAAATAAAAAGCGGCAAACAAATTACTGCATGGGCAGTTGAAGCAGATTTTGAAAAATGTTTTATTTGTTCAAATGAATTTGAGATGGAATGGCCACCAAAATCTGGAAAGAAGCAAAAGTTCCCTGAAGTAGATAATGCAGATTGGTTTACCATAGAAGTTGCAAAAGAAAAAATCAATCCCGGTCAAATTCCTTTGCTTGATGAATTGGTAGAAATGTTAAGCAATAATAAAGATGTTATCATGCATAAAAAAAGTTGATTACCTTATAATCCGCAAATCAACTTTTCAATATATCAACCAGTTAACTAATTAACCAATTAACCAATTAACTCCTAAACTTCTTATAAGCATTAATTAATCCATTAGTTGATGAATCATGTGTGTTCACAGGTTTATCATTCTCAAGCTCTGGTAAAATATTATTGGCAAGTTGTTTACCCAGCTCTACGCCCCATTGATCAAAGCTGAAAATATTCCATATAATTCCCTGCACAAAAATTTTGTGCTCATACAATGCAATTAAATTTCCGAGTGTGGTTGGAGTAATTTCTTTTACCAAAAATGAATTCGTTGGTCTGTTACCATGAAAGACTTTAAATGGCACTAATTTTTTTATTTCCTCTTTGGTTTTACCTGCGTTTGTTAATTCTTCTTTTACTTCTGCTTCCGTTTTGCCATTCATTAATGCTTCTGTTTGTGCGAAGAAGTTACTCAACAATTTTGGATGATGATCACCAATGGGATTATGCGAAATGGCAGGTGCAATAAAATCGCAAGGAACCATTACAGTTCCCTGATGTATCAATTGATAAAATGCATGCTGACCATTGGTGCCGGGCTCACCCCACACAATCGGTCCCGTTTGATAGTTTACTTCGCTGCAATTGCGGTCAACCGATTTGCCGTTGCTCTCCATATTACCCTGTTGAAAATATGCAGCAAAGCGATGCATGTATTGGTCGTAAGGAAGTATGGCTTCGGTTTGCGTTTTAAAAAAGTTGGTGTACCATATTCCAATTAAAGCCATGATGACCGGAATATTTTTTTCAAACTTTTCTGTCTTAAAATATTCATCAACAGCAAAAGCGCCTCGCAACAATTGTTCAAAATTGTCGTAGCCGATTGTAAGCGCAATGGATAAGCCAATCGAACTCCATAGCGAATATCTGCCGCCAACCCAATCCCAAAACACAAACATGTTTTGAGGATTGATGCCAAATTTTTTCACAGCTTCTTCATTCGTGCTCAGGGCTGCAAAATGACCTGCAATATGCGTTTCATCTTTTGCATGTTCAAGAAACCATGCACGTGCTGTGTGTGCATTCGTCATCGTTTCTTGCGTAGTAAAAGTTTTTGAAGCAATCAGAAACATTGTTTCATCAGGCGTAACTTTTTTTAATGTTTCTGTTATGTGTGTACCATCAATATTGCTTACAAAATATGCTCGCATGTTAGACAACCAAAAAGGTCGCAGAGCTTCTGTTACCATTTGCGGACCCAAATCACTTCCACCAATGCCAATGTTTACAATGTATTTTATCGGCTTGCCTGTATAACCTTTCCAATGACCGCTGTGAATCCACTCGCAGAACTGTTTCATTTGCGCCTGCACGTTGCGCACTTCGGGCATTACATCAACGCCTTCGCTATAGACGGGTTTATCAGAAAAATTGCGTAAAGCTGTATGCAATACAGAACGACGCTCTGTTTCATTAATCAACTCACCCGAGAACATTGCATCAATTGCAGCCCGCACGTTGCATTCATCTGCAAGCATCAGCAGCAATTGCATTGTCTTTGGCGTAATAATATTTTTCGAGTAATCAAAAAGAATATCATTGAAACGGAGAGAGAATTTTGAAAAGCGGTCAGCATCGTTCTGAAATAGTGTTCGCATGTGCACACGCTGCATCTCTTCTTTCTGATGTTTTTTTAGTAGCAACCATGCCTGTGTTGATGCGGGATTTGTTCTTGGTAACATCACCTGAATCTTTAGTGCTGATGAAAATTATTTATCGCGCAAAGATAAGGGTGTTGCAGTTTGCAGCTTATGGTTTGTAGTTTATAGTTTTTTATGATACCAGCAGCGGTTTTTCATAGCAGCTTCGTTGCGCAATCCCCGCCTGACTGACGCCAGTCGGGCAGGACTTTATCTAAAGTGCAAGTGGCATCTGCAGATTTAATAATAAATAAGAATTACTCACAACCCATTTATTATTTCAATTGCTTTTTCAACCATTGCTTCTGATACATCTAAATGCGTAACCATTCTTATTTGTGTAGGCGAAATAGCGATAGCGAGAATGTTATGTTCTTTCAATTTTGCTGCAAGCTGTTGTGCAGTAAATCTTCTCTTTAACGTGAAGATGATAATATTTGTTTCAACAGGTAATTTTTCGCCGACAAAATCTTTTGAGCATAATGCTTCTGCCAAAAGTTTTGCATGATGATGGTCTTGTTCTAATCTTTCAATATTGTTATCAAGCGCATAAATACATGCAGCAGCGAGATAGCCGGCTTGCCGCATACCGCCGCCAAATACTTTTCTTATTCTTCTTGCTTTGGCAATGAAATCTTTCTTTCCAATTAACACACTGCCCACAGGTGCGCCTAAGCCTTTGCTTAAACATATAGAAATGCTGTCGAAGATTTTTCCATAATCTTTCGGGCTTTCACCTTTCGCAACAATTGCATTAAATAATCTCGCACCATCTAAATGAAGCTCAAGGTTATTTTCAACGCATACTTTTTTTATACGGATAAACTCATCAAAATTATAGCATGAGCCCCCGCCGCGATTGGCTGTATTCTCTAAAGAAACAAGAGAGGTATAAGCTTTATGTGCATCATTGCGATTGTTGATTGATTGAGCAATCATTTCGGCGGTTATTTTTCCGTGGTTGCCTTCAAGTAATCTTACCGAACAGCCAGAGTTAAACGCAATGCCACCGCCCTCGTACTGATAAACGTGAGAAAGCTTATCGCAGATAACTTCATCGCCGGGTTGTGTATGACATTTTATACCAATCTGATTTGTCATTGTGCCACTGGGGCAAAAAATGGCAGCTTCCATTCCAAAGAGGTTAGCAGCTTTTGCTTCAAGTTCATTTACGGTTGGGTCTTCGCCAAACACATCATCGCCAACAGGTGCATTCATCATTGCTTCTAACATGGCTGGTGTTGGTTTGGTTACGGTGTCGCTGCGGAGATCAATAATCATGGTGCGAAGATACATAGCACTGGCAACAAGTGGTGGGACATTAGGGACATGGTGGGGACGAGTGGGAATATACGTCGAAGGATGTTTGCGGTTAATTTGCAACTTTGACACTGAAACCTCCAGATGCCATATATTCCTCAGATAAAGTGATTGCGACGCAAGGGACGGTGCTATGAAAAACCGCTGCTGGTATCAAAATAGATCATAGCGAAAACGGTTTCGTTATTGACTCAAAAATATTTGATTATCAGTCGTTAGTTTGGAACTCTTTTTGTTAAAAAAAATCTTTGGCAGTGGAATAAAAATTCGCTTAAAGTATATACCTTTGCCCGCTATTTTTTTTAAATTCACCCTAATTTTAACCTTACAAGCAACGTTGGCACAACTTTTTACGTCTATTAAATGTTTATAAATAGTAATTACCCATTATGAGGCAACTCAAAATCGCTACTCAAATCACCAACCGTGATTCGCAGGCAGTTGAAAAGTATCTACAGGAAATTTCCAAGATTCCTATGATCACTCCCGAAGAGGAAACAACTTTAGCACAGCGGATTAAAATGGGCGACCAGAGAGCGCTTGACAAATTGGTGCAAGCCAACTTACGTTTTGTGGTATCTGTTGCTAAGCAGTACCAGCACCAGGGGCTTTCTCTTAGTGATCTTATCAACGAGGGGAACCTCGGTTTGATTAAAGCAGCCCAGCGTTTCGATGAAACCAAGGGTTTTAAATTCATTTCATACGCCGTATGGTGGATTCGCCAGTCCATTTTACAGGCGTTGGCAGAGCAGGGCAGATTAGTCCGCCTGCCTCAAAACAAAATTGGCACCTACAACAAAGCCAACAAGGCTTACATGGCTTTTGAACAAGAGCATGAACGTGAACCTTCAACAGAAGAACTGGCAGACATTCTGGAAATGAGCGAGACCGAAATCAACAACATTTTCCAGAGCAACACACGCCATACTTCGCTTGATGCACCCGTGCACGAAGCAGAAGACGTTGCCATGGGCGACCTTCTTGAAGGTAGCGACGACACCGATGATGATGTGATGAAAGATTCTCTTCGCGAAGAAATTCGTCGTGTGTTGAAATCTCTTAGTCCGAGAGAAGCAGAGATCGTTAATGCTTACTTTGGTTTAGACGGCGAAAATGGTGTAACCATTGAGCAAATCGGAATGAAATACGATCTTACCAAAGAACGTATTCGTCAAATCAAGGAAAGAGCGATCAAACGCTTACAAAAAGCCCGTTACAGCAATGCTTTAAAAGCATATCTTGGCTAAAATGTAAAAAGTCTTACAAAGAAGAACCCCGGATTTATTTCGGGGTTTTTGTTATTATGATTGGAATGATTAACATGATTGATGATTTTATCGTGGGACTTGTGGGACGAATGGGACAAGGGTGACCGGATTTGATTCATCACTCACTACTGACTACTCACTACTGACTACTCACTATTGACTACTCACCACTCACTTTTCGTAGCTAATATTCTCCTATTCGTCGCAATGTTTTTCTCAACAGCGTATTTCTGTAATTTTAGTTGCTATTTTGCTTTGTGAAACGATTGCCTAAATAAATTTAAGATGGCAGAATTAAGTGTAGCGGGTTTTGAAAAAACTTTAGCCTTTCGGCAGAGAAAGGCAGATAATGCACAGATAGAAAAGGTATGGTACAATAAAAAAGGAATTGTAATATTGTTCCATTCACTTGCATGGATAGCTGTGTTTGCATTACCTTTTCTTATACGTACCAACAGTGATACCCACAACAAGCCTTTTGAAATTGGCTGGCTATATTTTTATATCGCAACAAGACCTTTCTGGATTGGCTTATTTTATTTAAATGCACATTATCTATTCCCGCAATTTATCTCCCGTAAAAAATACTGGCTTTATGTAGGCTTGCAGTTGGTGAGCTTGTTTATATTATCGGTAATACATTCTATATGGTTCAACATTTTGATAAAAAAACAACCATATGAGTTTACAAACTTTTTGGTCTTTAACACGTTTACTTATCTCTTTATCCTTGCTGCAAGCATTGCATATAGAATGGTGCTTGATAAAATAAAAACTGACAAACTATTACAGGAAAGAGAAAATGAAAATCTAAAAACAGAACTTTCATTTTTGCGCTCACAGGTTAGTCCGCATTTTATGTTCAATGTGCTGAACAATATGGTGGCGCTGGCAAGAAAAAAATCAGAGCAGCTTGAACCTTCTCTTATAAAGTTGTCATCTCTTATGCGCTACATGTTGTACGAAACCGATGAGCAGAAAGTGCCGCTCGAAAAAGAGCTCGAATATCTTCAAAGCTATATTGATTTGCAGCAACAGCGATTTGGAAAACATGTAAACATCCGTACTTCTTTTGAAGAGATAGATGGCAGTTACAGTATAGAACCAATGCTGTTGATTCCTTTTGTTGAAAATGCTTTTAAACATGGAACAGGTCTTATTGAAAATGCGGTGATAGATATTGAGCTAAAAGCTAAGAATCACATTTTGAATTTTACAGTCCGCAATAAATACAACGACCACTTTGAAGTAAAGTTTCACAACCAGATTGCAGTTGTGCAAGCAGCAGAGCAAAAAGATAAAACTTCAGGAATTGGATTATCGAATGTAGAACGCCGTTTGAATTTAATGTACGCAAAAAATCATTCCTTGCTAATCACGAAAAAGGATGGCTGGTTTTCCGTATCACTCCAATTAAACCTTCATTGATGCTTAAGTGCATTGCTATAGATGATGAGCCTCTTGCGCTCGAACTTCTTGAAGACAACATAAGCAAAGTGCCTTACCTGCAACTTGTTGGCGCTTACAACAATCCTCTTGAAGCTATGAGGGCTTTACAAGAACAATCTATTGATCTTGTTTTTCTTGATATACAAATGCCCGGCATAACCGGGTTGCAATTCATTCAAAGCATTTCTCAAAAGCCGATGTTTATTCTTATTACTGCTTATGAAAAATACGCACTGGAAGGTTTTAATCTTGATGTGGTGGATTATCTTGTAAAACCTGTTGCGATAGAAAGATTCATGAAAGCATGCAACAAAGCGAATGAATTACATCAACTAAAAACAAAACAAAAAGATTCTTCAGAAGCACAACAAGAATATTTTTTTATAAACGTTGATTACAGTCTGCTGAAAATTGTTTTTAAAGACATCGTGTACGTGGAGGGTTTGAAAGATTATATCAAGATACATTTAAGGAGTACAACTAAACCTGTTGTAGCAAGAATGAGTATGAAATCATTAGAAGAGCAGTTACCCGAGTCAATGTTTATAAGGGTTCAAAAATCGTACATCGTTTCAAAGGAATATATCACTGCAATAAGAAAGAACAGTGTTTTTATCGGCAATATTGAAATTCCTGTTGGAGATAATTACAGAGATGCCTTAGCTTCGCTCACCGGAAGAACATTGGGATGAGTGAAGGTGAAAGGTTAATTAGTTAATTGGTTAATTAGTTAAATTGTAAGGTGGGTTTTAACTTAGGCTGTTGCTAACGTTCCATACACTTTTCACCATTGACCCTTCACAAAAAAGCATGTAAATTATTGCGATCATTTATATCATAGTTTCATTTTAAATCATTTAAATCATAATTATGAAAAAAATAAGAACCTCTCTTCTTGCAATTGCAGCCTGTGTAAGCATATCTTCCTATGCTCAAACTGCTGATGATGTAATTAACAAAGAAATTGATGCCATGGGCGGAAAAGATAAAATAAGTCAGGTAAGTTCTGTGAACATGGAAGCTAACGCACAAATGATGAACACTGATGTTCCTCTGAAGATTACCATTTTATATGGTAAAGGTTACAGAACTGAAATGGAGATGAATGGTCAACAGTTTGTTACTTGCTTTACCGATAAGGGTGGATGGATGATAAACCCTATGATGGGTGGCACGGCTCCGCAACCCATGCCTGACGAACAATATAAAATAAGTAAAGTACAGTTAGAACCCGGCGGCGCGTTGTACAACTATAAAGAAAAAGGGTACAAAGCAGAATTGCAGGGACAAGAAAAAGTGGGCGATATAAATGCATATAAAATAAAACTTACCACTGCAGACGGAGCAGAGATTATTTATTACATAGACCCATCAACCTACTATATTATTAAAGCATTGGTAACCGGCAATTTCAATGGTCAAAGTATAGACATCGCTACAAATTTTTCTGACTATAAAAAAACTGATTTTGGCAACGTAGTACCGTGGAAAATAGAAACAGATTATGGTGGTCAGTTTACAATGCCTATAACCATTACAAAAGTTGAAGTAAACCAACCTGTTGATCCTTCTGTCTTTGAAATGCCTAAACAATAGAATTATTTTAGTGGAAATAAGCATCGCCCTTTTTTATGGTAACTAAAAGAGTTCTGCATTGTTCAATAAACTAATTGCACTCATTTATATTGATGATTAGTTGCTCGCTTAATGTAGTTGTCGGAATAACTAATATTAATTTTCGTTTACTAAAAAAATCTTTTACTTCGAAGAATTATTTTTGTAACAACTCCACTCTTAAAAGTGCTTGCTTAATGCTTCTAAGCTCCTTTTTTTAATCTATAAAGTGTACCTCTATGAAACGCAAATGTTTACTACTTTTTGCTTTGGCAAGTATTACATGTATAACACTGTTTGCACAACCGGTTGTTAAACGTCAAATGGTAATCGGCGGTAACAGTGAAGATCAATTTACATGCATGACTACAACAAGTGACGGCGGCTTAATTGTTGGTGGTTATTCAACCTTAATACTTTCCGGGGAAAAAGTAAGCGATCGCCCAAAGTATGATTACGCTATTGTAAAACTCGATGCTTTAGGCAAAATTCAGTGGACTAAAACAATCGGCGGAGATGATGACGATTATTTAATGGCCATTCAACAAACTCCTGATGGCGGCTATATTTTAGGTGGATTTTCATCTTCAAACAAATCCCAAGACAAGTCTGAAAACAGCAGAGGCTGGAGTGATTACTGGATTGTAAAGCTGGATAATCAGGGTAATGTTCAATGGGATAAAACGATTGGTGGAGATTATGTTGACGATTTATCCTCGCTTAGGCAAACAAGCGATGGAGGTTTTATATTGGGAGGTTCTTCAGCATCCGCCAAATCAGGAGAAAAAACCGAAAACAGCAGAGGTGAAAATGATTATTGGATTGTGAAACTGGACAAGACGGGAAATATCCAGTGGGATAAAACTATTGGCGGAAATTCTGATGACAAATTATCAGCGATTCGACAAACTGCCGATAAAGGTTTTATTTTAGGCGGGTTTTCTGAGTCAGATAAATCCGGTGAGAAAACCGAAGATGGCAGAGGTTATGGCGATTACTGGATTGTAAAGTTGGATAGTGCAGGTAAGATAGAGTGGGATAAAACAATTGGCGGAAATGATTTTGATAAATTAACTGCTCTTCAGAAAACAACAGACAGTGGCTATGTTCTTGGTGGGTTTTCTTATTCAAATAGATTCGGTGAAAAGTCAGAGAACAGCAGAGGAAAGTGGGATTATTGGGTGGTAAAGCTTGATAAAAATGGATTAATTCAATGGGATAAAACCGTGGGCGGCTCAAGCGGAGATGCTCTGCTCGCTCTTCAACAAACCTCGGATGATGGATATATTCTTGGCGGCACTTCAGAATCTGATATTTCCGGTGAAAAAACAGAAAACAATAAAAGTGCGCAAGATTATTATGTTGATTATTGGGTGGTAAAACTTGATAAAAACGGAACAGTTGAATGGGATAAAACAATTGGCGGAGATTATGATGATTATTTGGGAGGTATTAAAGAAATAGGAAAAGATCATTTCTTATTGGGAGGCACTTCTAATTCCGGAATTTCCGGCGATAAAACGATAGACTCGAAAGGTTATTTAGATGGTTGGCTTGTAGAATTAAAGTATAACTCTTCTAAAGGTATAGCTTCAACCGCACAAAACAAAAGTATGCAAATCATTCGGGGCACAAACCAGAATGCGTTCACCATTTACCCAAACCCGGCAAAAGATGTACTGCACGTTCAAACCAATGGTAAAGCAACGCTTTCTCTAACCAATCAATCAGGCAAAATTTTATTCACAAAAATTATTGAAAGCTCAAGCGCGATAAGTGTTTCCTCCTTGCTTCCGGGATTATATTATTTAAAGAATATAGCAACAGGTGAAGTGCAGAAAGTTGTTATTACAAAATAAATGCAGTTATTATAACCTATTAAATGCATTTTTCCTATGCTTTATTCTTAATGTCACAATATTTAAACCAAATGTATTGGAGAAATTGCTGCAAGTGTAATAGCTTGTTCAAATGGTTTTTCTAATATCTTATATTATCTAATTGTACATATAACAAAAAAATCCTCCCGAATAAATCGGGAGGATAACAACTAAAAAACACAATCTAAGGGTCTTTCATCAATCAGGCTTCTTTCCATCCAAAAAAGTATTGATAGTGGAAATTTGCGTTTCATCGTTTTCATCTTTCTTTACAGTGTACTTGCTGTAAAATTGTTCTACAGAAGTAAGTGTGTTGCCAAACAACTCCATGTTTCTTCTTACATAAGCAGGCACATTATCGTATTCAGCGCTTGAATCTGAAGAATTCATGTTAAAAGAAAGATTACGCAATTTGCTGATGCGTTCTGCTGCACGGCGCTTTTGTTCCTCTTCTTCATTGTTCAACAAATCATCCAGTGTTGGATCAATCGGCATCATAACTTGTTTTTTCGGTGGCTCTTCTTCTTTTATAACAAGTTTAAAGTCTGTATTGTCTTCGGGCAAGGGCTCTTCTTTCAAAAACATTTTTGGTTCTGCTTCTTTTTCTTTCGCCGGTTGTTGTGCAACAGTTTGAGGTTGTTGAACAGCAGTAGTTTTCATCACCGGCTCTTGCATTGATTCCTGCCCATGAGGCTGCGTTTGTGTTACAGACTGTTGATGTGTTATGGGTGAAACTTTCATCGCAGGTTCCTGAACAGGCTGTTGTATATAAGGCTGCGTTTGCGTTGCAGGCTGCAGATACGTTACTGTAGCAGTCTTCATCGCAGGTTCCTGAACAGGCTGTTGTATATAAGGCTGCGTTTGTGTTGCAGGTTGTGTTACCGTAGAAGCTTTCATTACTGGTTCCTGAACAGGCTGCTGAACATAAGGTTGCGTTTGTGTTGCAGCACGTTGCTGTTGCTCAACAGAAGAAGCTTCTGCATAAATATTCTTTGGCTTGTTCAAAAATCCTGTTGAAATTTTTTGTTGAGAAGGTGTTTCTTTTTTAACCGGAGTTTCTTTTTCAACATATTTCATTTGAAGTTCTTCGGGTTTTGCTTCCGCTTTTATTGCTTCAACTCTCTCTGCTTTTTTTGCAGGCTCTTCTTTTTGAACAAACAATTCGAAATGCACCGGCTCATTACTTTCAACAACTTCTTCTTTCTTTGGTTCTTCTTTCTGTGTTGTAGGTTCGAAAAAGAAAACAGGCGTTGCATGTTTTGGTTGTTCAGATTCTTCTACCATTTTCGGTGCATAAGGATCCTTCTCAAGAAAAGGCAACGGTTGTTGATTATACATTTTCTTTTCTTCACCATCAACACCCAATGTCATCACAATTTTTTCTTCAACGGGAGCTTTCTTTTCAACAACAGACTCTGTTTTTTTGCTGAAAGGATCCTTGTACTCAAACCCTGTTGCGATAAGTGTGATAGAAATTTTATTTCCAAGCGATGTATCATGCCCAGTACCAATAATCAAATCAGTATTGCCGCCGCTTTGCGTACGCAGATAATCATTGATGACTTCAAACTCATCCATGGTGCATTCATTCTCTGCCATACCACTAACAATATTCACCAATATCCATTTTGCACCACGAATGTCATTATCATTAAGCAAAGGGGAATTCAATGCTTCCTCAATTGCAGCCATCGCTCTGTTTTCACCTTCTGCAGTCGCACTGCCAAGAATGGCAACACCGCCGTTTTTCATAACGGTGCAAACATCAGCAAAGTCAACAATGATGGTTCCTTTACTGTTGATAATATCGGTGATACATTTCGCTGCGGTTGCCAAAACATTATCTGCTTTGCCAAATGCTTCCGTCATTTTTAAATTGCCATACTGCATACGCAATTTATCATTGCTGATGACAAGCAATGTATCAACATAAGGTTGCATTTGTCTAATGCCCTCTTCTGCCGACTTTAAACGGCGCGGACCTTCAAACGCAAACGGAGTAGTAACAATACCAACAGTAAGGATACCAAGCTCTCTGCAAATTTTTGAAATGATAGGCGCACCACCTGTTCCGGTTCCACCGCCCATGCCTGCAGTAATAAAAGCCATCTTGGTATTCACTTCAAGAATCTTTCGAATCTCATCGAGTGATTCTTCAGTAGCTTGTTTACCAACTTCGGGATTAGCGCCTGCGCCAAGACCCTGCGTTAGATGTGGTCCTAATTGTATTTTATTTGGAATGCGACTTTGCTCCAATGCTTTCGCATCTGTATTACAAATCACAAAGTCAACACCCTCGATATTTTGTGCGTACATGTAGTTTACTGCGTTGCTTCCACCACCACCTACACCAAGCACTTTGATGATGGAAGATTTTTGTTTCGGCAAATCAAAATGAATCATGACAATTAAAATTTAATGTGGATTAGTAAGTAAGTTTTTATGTTTCCGGTTACCAGTTACCAGTAACCGGAAACTGGCAACTATTTTATTTCTAAATCTCCTTCTTCTTTAAAAAGATCAATAATGCTGTCTTTGAATTTGTCCCAGAAGTTGTTTAAGCCTCTGCGTTTTTTTGTATCAACAACATTATCTTTTAATACAGCAGTTGTTTCGGCAACAATTTCTTCTTTCTTCAAGCTATCGGGGACTATTACTTTTTTGAATTTATGTTCAAACTGTTTTCTCTTGTTTTCATAATCGCTGTAACCTTTTAGTATTAAACCAATACAAGTTGAATACATTGGCTTTCTTAATTCATCAATATGATTGGGCGCAAGATGTTCGGTAGGAAAACCAATGCGAGCATTCAAACCTGTAATATATTCCGTTAACTGAATTAAGTGTGTAAGCTGCGAGCCGCCACCTGTAAGAATTATACCGCCATTTAATGCGCGGTTATCCATTCCGACTTGTTTAAGATGATAGGTTACAAAATCAAGTATCTCACTCATTCTCGCTTGAATAATGTTTGCAAGATTTTTTGCGCTGATCTCTTTCGCGGGCATTCCCTTCAATCCCGGAATCGTGATGTATGCATTTACTCTTGCTTCATTTGCAAGTGCACTTCCAAACTGAATCTTCATCGCTTCAGCCTGACTCTTCAACACACCCAAACCCATGCGTATATCGTTTGTAATATTTTCACCACCAAAAGGAATAACAGCAGTATGTCTTAGTGTGCCTTCATAAAACACAGCAAGGTCGCTGGTTCCGCCGCCAATATCAAGAATTGCAACACCTGCTTCCATATCAATATCGCTCATCACCGCGCTTGATGATGCAAGTGGTTGCAACACTAAATCTTTTGTCTTTAAACCACTGCGTTCTACTGCACGATTAATGTTACGAATCGCATTTCTGTCGCCAGTTATGATGTGAAAGTTTGCACCAACTTTCACGCCATTGTAACCAACAGGATCTTTTATATCCTGAAAGTTATCCACATGGAAATCTTGCGGTATCACATCAATAATTTGATCACCCGCAGGTATAAAAGTTTTGCGTTGATTCTCGATCAACTGATCAATTTCCCATTGCTGAATTTCAATGTCTGGTTCCTGTCGCACAATATCGCCGCGTGTTTGCAGGCTCTTGATGTGATGTCCTGCGACACCGACATACACTTCATTAATTTCAAGATCAGGATTACTCTCGGCGCAATTTTCTAAAGCTGCATGAATAGCTTTTATGGTTTGATCAATATTCAACACCTGCCCATGTTGAACGCCATTGCTTGGGGCACGACCAAAACCAAGAATTTCAAGCTTGCCAAACTCATTCTTGCGCCCGGCAATAGCAGCAATCTTGGTAGTACCAATGTCGAGCCCAACAATGATCGGCGAGTCATCATCCGGTATTTTTGGAGCAGTCACTGTAACATTAGTGCTCTGATTCATAGAGATATGTTTTTAGTTGTTAGTAAGTATCTTATACCCCCATCCCCTAAAGGGGAGTAAGAGAGCGTTGCAATATTTTTATTTTGGTTTTCTATTTTTAAATTCATTTTTATTGGGTGATCTGTAGATTCTCTTCTCATCGTCTGTTGTGTCACTCACTTCATCGTTCTGAACTTTATTCATCAACCTCACCCTTAATCTCCCGATACATCGGGACAGGCTCTCTCCTGTATGAGAGGGAGACCGAGCTTTTTATTTTACTTCAGCTTTTGTAGTTAAGCATTCATTAGTTGCTATTTATTTACCTATTCAAATCACCTATCTTACATTGTCTTTATTACCACTCTTAATGTTGCTTAGGCATTACTGCCTTCGGCTGATTTTTATTTTCAATTTGTTTATCACTTTTCTTCACTTGCTTTTTATTCTGCTTGGACGGCGCTACATGATTTTGCTTTGTTGTAATCATCGTTTTCTTCGTTGTGACAGTTTTCTTCGTCTGCACTGAATCCTTTGCCGATGCAGGTTTCATCACTTCGGTTGCAAAAGCTGTATCATTCAAAGCGGCTTTTAATTCTTTGGCAGTGTTTCCAAACTCACGCATTGCTTTCGTTGTGTCTGTATAAACTTTGGCGGAGCCTCGCTTTGTTGCCACCACCTGATTTTTGATTTGAACATCTATTGTTTCATATTTTTCAAAACCTGATGTTGCCCAAACCTGTTTATAAAAAGCTTTCAACTTTTGAAATTTTTCATCAAGATTATTTGCATCACCAATTCTTATTGTTTGATTACCGAGTACCGGAATTATTTCATAAGTGCCTTGTTGTGTTAGATCAATTTGAGCAACCTGTGCTGTTAAGAAACTATCGTTATTGATATATTGTGCTATTGTTTTTACATCCTTCATTACAAGACTATCGGGCTTTGATAAAACTTTTTTACCACTTGGAAATGATGTGAACATAGGCACTCGTGCAGAGCGCTCATCGCTCAAGGGCAACATTTTACAACTGCTGTCTATGTAATAAGATTTACCGCTAACAGTAAATATTCTTGCAATAGGTTCGCGTTCCTCGATGTTTACATTCAGCACCTGATTATTATCAAAGAACAAATCAGCTTTTTTTATCCATGCATTTTTTTCAAGCTGTTCTTCTATGTTTCTTAAATTAATTGTCGAAATTTCCTTTCCCTTTACAACACCATTCTCTTTTACTATTTCAGTTATATCTTTCGAATCAATAAACACATTATCTCTTGCGCCGTCAATGTTTATTTCTATGCCGGCACAACCCTTTGCGTCTTTCTTTTGCATTGCCGCCATTAGCAGGATGCAAGTTGCAACACATAATACAGACCAGACCGATATTTGCAACCATTTTGTCCACATACTGTGCGTTACTTTATTTAGGTTCAAACACTTTGAAAGTATCAAACACCTTTTTCTTGTAAAATTTCTTTCACTGGTTCAACCAAAGCGTCAATATCTCCGGCACCACACATCACCAAAAGTTTCGGCTGATGCTCCTTCACCCACTCTTTCATTTCTTCTTTCGTCAGAACTTTTTTTTTATCAATTTTCATTTTATGTAAAATCAATTCGCTCGTTACGCCGTCAATCGGTAATTCCCTTGCAGGATAAATAGGCAACAGAATTACTTCATCCGCTATGTCAAGACTCTCTGCAAACTCATCTGCTAAATCTCTTGTTCTTGTGTATAAGTGCGGCTGAAACACAACCGTACATTTTTCATCTTTGAATAAACTTCTTACGCCAGTGATAAGCGCCTTCAATTCTTCGGGATGATGAGCGTAATCATCAATCAGAACAGCCCCCTCCTGACCTCCCCCAAAGGAGGAGGAAACGGGACGAAGAATAAATTCAAATCTGCGTTTCACGCCTTTGAAAGATGCAATCGCTGATTTTATTTTATCATCATCAATTCCTAAATATTTTGCAACAGTTATTGCAGCTATGCTGTTTTCAATGTTGTGCAAGCCACCCATGTGCAACACCACATCATTCAATACCCACTCTTTGTGCTTCACATTGTATTTATATGCACCGTTCTCCACTTTAATGTTTGAAGCATACACATCTGCTTCTGCATCTACAAAACTGTAGGTGTAATGATGCTTTGCATTTAATTCATCTGCCCTGCTTAATCCATACTTGCTTACCAAACAACCATCTTTTTTTACACGTTTTGAAAATTGAACAAAAGCATTTTCTACTTCTTCAGGTGTTCCATAAATATCAAGATGATCAGGATCCATTGCAGTGATTACCGCAACATCAGGAACGAGTTTTAAAAATGAACGATCATATTCATCCGCTTCAACTACACACACGGCTCTATCACTGCTCCAGAAGTTTGTTCCATAGTTTGCTGAAATCCCACCCAGAAAAGCATTACAACCATAACCACTGTCGCGAAGTATGTGTGCAATCATCGTTGTAATAGTTGTCTTACCATGCGTTCCTGCCACACATATATTAAATGATGATTCTGTTATCCATTGCAACACATCACTGCGCTTTACTACTTTATAATTGTGTTCGCGATAATAGGCCAACTCTTTATGGTCGTTGGGTATTGCCGGTGTATAAACAACTACATCAACATCTTTTGGAATAAGCTCAACATTTTCTTCGTAATGAATATTGATTCCGCTTTCTTCAAGCTCTTGCGTTAATGGTGTTTTTGTTCTGTCGTAACCACTCACCTTTTTGCCAAGTGATAAAAAGTAACGGGCAAGAGCGCTCATGCCTATTCCGCCGATACCTATAAAATATACAGCCTCCCCAACCCCTCCAACGGAGGGACTTTTAACGACGCTCATATTTTTTTCATCTTTCATTTATATGAGTTCAATACATATTATCTTGTTTCATTCTTTTCTATCTTATCCTCCCCCTTTGGGGGAGTTAGAGGGGGCGAGGATTTCCTTTGCTATTACTTCATCTGCATTTGTGATTGCATACTTTGCAATATTGTTTTTAAATTTTTCGCGCAGAGCTTCATCTTTTGCAAGCGTTGTAATTGCTGAAAATAATTTTGCTCCTGCCTCACTGTCTTTTACCATCATCGCAGCTTCGCGGTCAACCAGATATTTTGCGTTTACTGTTTGATGGTCTTCTGCAGCCAACGGATAAGGCACAAACACTGTCGGCTTTTTTGCAACGCACAACTCTGCGACCGACATTGCCCCTGCTCTTGAAACAACAACATCTGCTGCTGCATAAGCTTTATCCATATCCTGAATAAAATCACTCACCCAAACGTTGCTGTAATTTTTTCCCCTATCAATGTACTGCGCTCCTGTTGCTTTTCCTGTTTGCCATATCAACTGCAAATCCAATGATTTGAATTCTGTAATATGCTGTGCAATCACTTCATTGATGCTTCTTGCGCCAAGACTTCCACCCATTGCAAGCACAGTTGTTTTGTAGGGGTCGAGTTGAAAATATTGCAGAGCTTCATCTCTTGTTACTGTTGATTGCACAATATTTTTACGAACCGGATTTCCGGTAATCAAAATTTTATCTGACGGAAAAAATTTTCCCATTCCTTCACTTGCTACAAAAATTTTTGTTGCTTTCTTTCCAAGCAAAATGTTGCTCTTGCCTGCAAATGAATTGCTCTCGTGAATAAATGTTGGAATTCCTTTCGCCTGAGCAGACCGCAACACAGGAAAACTTGAATAACCGCCAACTCCAACAACAACATCCGGTTTAAATGTGTTGATGATTTTTCTTACCTGTAAAAAACTTTTGATGAGCTTAAACGGCAATCCGATATTTTTAAACAAAGAACTTCTGTCGAAACCCGCTATATCAATGCCTATGATTCTATAACCAGCCTGCGGAATTTTTTCCATCTCCATTTTTCCTTTTGCACCCACAAACAACAACTCAATGTTGGGTTGTTGTTGCTTCAATGCGTTAGCAATTGCAATTGCAGGAAAAATGTGTCCGCCTGTTCCACCGCCTGCTATAATTAAACGCACCCTCCGCCCCCTAAAGGGGGAACTATCAGGTTCGATTATATTTTGATTTTTGTTCATTATGCCCCCATCCCCTAAAGGGGAGTTACTATGTTCGTTTATATTCTATTTTCAGCATAGCTCAATCATGTTCTATATATTGAAGACATGCACTTCGC
>Ga0081539_10001586_pt1 | contig 37565 bp, 34 predicted proteins | sample TabmetS4T2R2_FD_71023 | JGI IMG/M metagenome (GOLD analysis project Ga0081539, IMG submission 71023) | Tabebuia heterophylla rhizosphere microbial communities from the University of Puerto Rico - S4T2R2 | ecosystem: Host-associated > Plants > Roots > Rhizosphere ... | reverse complement strand
GAAAAAGGCAAAAGAACTTGATGCAGATATTTTAGCAGGCACTGACCCCGATGCAGACCGCGTGGGTATTGGTATCAAGAATCACAAAGGTGAGTGGGTGCTCATGAATGGTAATCAAACTGCTGTGCTTGCATTCTCTTACATGATGGAAGCACGCAAATCAAAAGGCATTGCGCAGCCCAACGATATGGTGGTGAAAACGATTGTAACAACAGACATGATTCATAACGTTGCAAAGGCAAACAATGTAAAGTGTTACGATGTGCTCACCGGATTCAAATGGATTGCAGAGTTGATAAAAGAAAAAGAAGGTAAAGAAAACTATGTTATCGGCGGCGAAGAAAGTTACGGCATGATGATTGGCGATCAGGTTCGTGATAAAGACGCGGTGTCTGCAGTTGCGTTCCTATGTGAGATGGTTGCGTATGAAAAGAGTCATGGCAAAATGTTGTTCGACAAGCTCATTGATTTATATGTTCAGTATGGTTTTTATCTCGAGCATCTCATCAGTCTTACAAAGAAAGGCATGCGTGGTCAGGAAGAAATTGCTGAGATGATGCAAAGTTATCGCAACAATCCGCCAACAACCATCAATGGCTCAAAGGTGGTGCAGTTGCTCGATTATCAATTGCAAATAGGTAAAAATTTGCAAACAAAAGAAACATGGAACATCACGCTGCCCAAGAGCAATGTACTGCAATTTATTTTGGAAGACGGTACAAAAATTTCTGCACGTCCGTCCGGCACAGAGCCAAAAATCAAATTCTATTTTAGTGTAAACACGAAACTCAATAATAAAGAAGAGTACGACTCAACATACAAAATGCTCGAAGCAAGAATAAAAGGCGTGATAGAGGATATGAAGTTGAAGTAGCAACGATGGTCTGACCGTTGGGAGTGGTTTTTTTTGTTACGAGCTTTTGGGCTACTATGATGCTTCTGTCCCATAGGTATCCCTATCCCCAAGGGAAGCCTACGGCTCGGGATTGTGTCATTCACTTTATCTTCAGAAGCTATGTTGAGCAATGCGAAACAAAGCGAAAGCAGACTTGTACGTTCTAAAGATTATTGAGCAGTCATTCCCTGCGTCTTGTCGTGATGAACACAAAATAACTGTACTTTTCAACAGAGCGTAATTAACAATTAGCTGCTAAATGAAAAGTAAATTTTTCGAGAGAACAATTGAGAATAGTTGTTGAACAATATTCCTTAGCCAAAAACTTTTTGAATAGCACATAAAAGAAAATAAAGCCGGGTTTCCCCCTCTCCGAGGGGGTGTAGGGGGAGGATGACTCTTCGATACAAAAAGAAATAAGATTTACTTTTAAATTATTATCTTGTTTTCATGGAACAAGCAAACAAAAATAACCTCTGGCACTACAATACAACCTTACAACCTTTTGCTCATCAGTTAAGAGAATCACTTACAAAAGCAGAGGCTTGCTTATGGAAATTTGTTTTAAGAGCAGGAATGATGAAAGGATACACTTTCCGAAGACAAAGACCGGTATTAACTTATATTGCCGATTTCATGTGTAAAGAACTGATGTTGATAATTGAAGTAGATGGCATCACACATCACGATGAAAACGTATTAGCGAAAGATGCTAAAAAACAAGCAGAACTTGAATCTGCGGGCTTTTATGTAATGCGCTTTTCTGATATTGATGTTCTAAAAGGAATCGAAGGCGTACAAAGGACTATAGAAAACTTTGTGGATGATTTTGAAATAAAAAACGGTTGTAAAGCACGAGTCTCCAAAAGAAACAAAAATACATAAGCCACCCCCTGCACCCCCGCCAGCGGAGGACACCAAGCTGCATTATATTTTTCAGCCAAAGAATAAATCAAGGCATAATATCTTTAGTCAACATTTCCGCCTCGAAATGTAAAGTGAACTTTTTAATGGAGTAATTGTGAATAGTTGTTGAATAATATTCCTACTGCAGAAAAAAAAATTTTTGCAGCAGCACAAAAAAGAAATGAAGCTGGGTCTCCTCTCCGAGGTGGTGTAGGGGAGGATAAAGTATTCTTCAAAAATTTTTATTTAATCTTGCGCCTCAATTATTGCACATGAAAAAAATTGTTCTCTTCCTGCTAACCTTAGTTTTAGCCACACAAATCTTCGCCAACGTAAGTCTTCCCAAAATTTTTGGAGATAATATGGTATTGCAGCGCAATAAACCAATTCCTGTTTGGGGTTGGGCGAATGCAAATGAAAAAATAACTGTTCAATTCAATCATCAAACAAAAACTGTTACTGCAGATAGTAATGGAAACTGGAAAATAAATCTCGACAAAGAATCTGCCGGCGGACCATTTCAATTAATAGTAAAAGGAAACAACACCATTACATTCAATAATATTTTGGTGGGAGAAGTTTGGGTGTGCAGCGGACAATCAAATATGGAAATGCCCATTGAAGGTTGGGGCAAAATAAATAATTATGAACAGGAAATTGCAGCAGCAAATTATCCGCAGATACGCCATATCAAAATTCCAAATGCTGTTGCAGGAATACCACAAAAAGATATACCAAACGGAGAATGGAAAGTATGTAGTTCCGCAACGGCAGGAGATTTCACTGCTGCCGGATATTTTTTTGCAAGAGAATTATACAATCAACTAAAAGTGCCGGTTGGTTTAATCAATACTTCATGGGGTGGCACAATGGTTGAAACGTGGACAAGCCGTGAAGCATTTGAAAACAGCGATGAATTTAAAGACATGATTGCAAAAATGCCACAACTCGATATTGATTCATTAAGCAAAGTAAAGAAGGAAGCAGCTATGAAAAAGATTCAATCATTGCAAGGCTCCTTACCAACAGCAAGCGAGGCAGAGTCATGGAAGAATGCTGACATTGACGACAGCCAATGGCAGAAAATGCGATTGCCTGATTTGTGGGAGCACAAGCAATTGGGCGATGTAGATGGCGTAGTTTGGTTTCGCAAAACAATTGAAGTTTCAGCGAATGATGCAGGCAAAGAAGCGACCATAGAATTAGCGATGATAGATGATAATGATGTTACTTATGTGAATGGTGTAAAAGTTGGTGCAACAAATTCGTACAATGCACACAGAAAATATATGATACCAAAAGGTGTATTAAAAGCAGGAAAAAATGTAATTGCGGTTCGTGTTGAAGATACAGGTGGCGGTGGCGGAATTTATGGAGATAGCACCGATGTGAAATTAACAATAGATAATAATGTTACTCCTTTAGCAGGCGATTGGGGTTTTCATGTTGAGCAGGTTTCAGGTGCAGCAACTTCTGTTAGCCCTAACAGTTATCCAACTTTGCTTTTCAATGCAATGGTGAATCCGTTAATTCCTTACGCTATTGAAGGAGTAATTTGGTATCAGGGAGAAGAAAATTCGCGCCGTGCATATCAATACAGAAAAGCATTTCCATTGATGATTAACGATTGGCGCAAACGTTGGAACGAAGGTGATTTTCCTTTTTATTTTGTACAACTCGCAAGCTTTAGCGCAGATAACGGAAACAGTAAAACCGGAAGCTCATGGGCAGAATTACGCGAAGCACAAACAATGACTTTATCACTACCTAATACAGGAATGGTGGTGACAACAGACATAGGTAATTCAAAAGATATACATCCCAAGAATAAGCAGGATGTTGGCAAACGGCTTGCTGCAATTGCGTTGTATAATATTTATAAAAAAGAGATTGTTTATAGCGGGCCCATGTACAAATCAATGAAAGTGGAAGGTGATAAGGTAAAAATTTATTTCACCCACATAGGCAATGGTTTAATGGCGAAAAATGGTGCACTAAAAGGATTTGAAATCGCTGATGCAGACAAACAATTTCATACTGCGACTGCTAAAATTGAGGGTGACCATGTTGTTGTGTACAGCGATAGTGTAAGCAATCCTGTTGCAGTTCGTTTTGGTTGGATGGATGATGCAGGTAAAGATAATTTATTTAATAAAGAAGGATTTCCTGCATCGCCTTTCAGAACTGATAATTGGGAAGGGATAACTGTAAAGAATAAGTTTACAATTCAGTAAGCCAAAAAACAAGTTCCTGAAAACAAGTTCCAAATAAATCTCAAATAAAGAAATCAAATAACAAAAGACAAGCCCAAATAAGCACTAAATAAAAAAATCAAATCTAAAAAAAACAAGTTCCGAATAAATTTGAAATTGAAAATTAAAACGAGACTCATCTTGAGTTTTTTTATTTCTAATTTAGTTGGTTCTTGAAATTGGTTTTTGGATTTTGTGGATTACAACTTAGCTAACTTTGCAGCATAAATGCGAAAATACGAAGATACATATAAGCATAAAGGCATGCGGCATCAATTGGTAATGCAATTGCGCCACAAAGGAATAACAGATGAAAAAATTCTCTATGCTATTGAGCATATTCCGCGTCATTTCTTTCTAGATTCAGCGTTTGAAAAAATTGCTTATGAAGACCGCGCATTTCCCATTGCAGAAGGGCAAACAATTTCACAACCTTATACTGTTGCCTATCAAACCCAATTATTAAATGTACATCGAAACGATAAAGTGCTTGAAATAGGCTCGGGCAGTGGATATCAGGCAACAGTGCTTGCAGAAATAGGAGCAAGAGTTTACACAATAGAGCGGCAAAAAAAATTGTATGAGCAGACCAGAAATTTTATTCTGTGGTCAAAGTATCCTAACATAAAATTCTTTTATGGTGATGGCTTTGAAGGCCTTCCTGCGTTTGCACCTTTTGATAAAATTCTTATCACTGCTGCCGCACCGTTTATTCCACCAAAATTGGTTGCTCAACTAAAAATAGGTGGATTAATGGTTCTTCCGCTCGATGAAGATGGAAGACAAAGAATGTTACGCATCACCAAAAACGATGATGGAACAATTTTGGAAGAGTACTTCGATTATTTTTCTTTTGTGCCAATGTTGGGTGGGAAGAAGGAATGATTGTGAATGTAAAATTCAATGTTCTATTTCAAAGCAAAAAAGTCTCTTACACATGTTTTTATTTTACTCGCTGCCACTCCTAACTGTGTAAAGATTAGAACGGTGCGATAAAAAGCTTAATAGACTTACAAAAGCTTATTATTTAATTGCTGTTATTGCTGTTCCACCACTTTTGCTTTGAGTTTTTATTACTCCAACCCCTGGCGCATACCATTCTGTACCATCTATGTTAACCGGAATGCCAAGCCGGCTGTTTTTATTACTATTCTGCTTTTATATGAAATTTTATAACAATCCCATGTGCCCGCAGTTGTTGTTACACTTTCCTTTGCTTCACTTTTCTGTTGGTAACGCTCATGGTTATTGTTTGTTTTAAACCATTATTATTAATGTCCATAGTAAAATTTCCATCTTTCAATTGGTCATCAACATTCATGGTTGAAGGGTATTCTATATAGATATTCTCTGCTGTTGCTTCACCGCTTCCAAATTGCTCGGCTTGTTGTTGCGGAAGCATAAACTTCATATCAACCATAAAAACCCCGTTTGTGCACTTAATGCACTGTTCGATTTTGCAATGGATTTTCCATTCTTATCAAACATTTCAGAATTTAGTTTGGCATTTACAGAACCGTTGGTGTTACTTACATTAGAAATAGAATACACCTGTTTGCCATTTACATCGCCTTTTCGGTTGTAGATGGTCATCTCAACGGTTTTATTGTTTTGAAGAAAAAGAAAACTATTGCAGTTTTGTGCAATTGATTTTAAGCAAGCAAATAAGCACAGAGTTAAAACTATTTTTTTCATGGGCAGCGTGTTGGTGTTAAATAATTGTAGTCAATAACTAATGATAAATATATAGTAAATAATTTTTCTTAGCAGATAGCTACAGTTCAAATAAAGTTGTGAATACGATTACAATTTATTTCAACCGAATTGCGTCGCTTCAACAGTTTAATAATGTCCATAACTTTTATTGCTTGTTACTACCAAGGTTGTTTTTATTTCCATATTTTAGAGTTACTTAAACTGCTTTCACTTGAAACACAGATTGCTTTACCACATCATTCTCATTACAGTAACACAAATTGGTTCTTTAAGGACATTAAGCCAGAATGCAGAAAATTTGAAACTAAAAGATTTTCGTCCGGTATCAATTTATAAAATACCTGAAACGAAAATCGAAAAGGCAAAGTACACCGTCATTGATTTTCACTCTCATGATTATCCAAAATCAGATGCAGAGGTAGATGAATGGGTAAAGACAATGGACGAAACAGGCATTGCAAAAACAATTATTCTAACGTATTCTACGGGAAAAAGATTTGATTCAGCATTTGAAAAATATTCGCGTTATAAAGACAGGTTTGAAGTATGGTGTGGGTTTGATTATACCGGCTATGACACAGCGGGATGGCAGCAACATGCAGTTGCAGAATTAGAACGCTGTTATAAAAAAGGAGCAAGAGGCATAGGTGAATTAGGTGATAAAGGATTGGGTGAATATTATTCAAAACCTACTGCAGGTTGGGGTTTACATATTGATGATCCTCAAATGAAACCTTTGCTTGAAAAATGTGCAGAGTTGAACATGCCGGTAAGCATACATGTTGCAGAAGATGCATGGATGTATTTAAACGATGACTCAACAAACGATGGTTTAATGAATGCAGCAACATGGAAAGTTGATATGACTAAAAAAGGAATTCTTAATCATGATGAATTGGTTGCAACACTTGAACATGCATTGAGAGATAATCCCAAAGTTACTTTTATTGCTTGTCATCTTGCCAACTGTTGTTCTGATTTAAATGCCCTTGCAAGATTGTTTGATACTTATCCGAATCTCTATGCTGATATCGCTGCACGCTATGGAGAAATTGCACCGATTCCACGCTTTGTAAAATCATTTATGGAAAAATATGCGGACAGAATTGTATATGGGACTGATATGGGAGTTTCTAAAGAAATGTATCGCATCACGTTTCGCATTCTTGAAACTCACGACGAACATTTTTATGAACATGATCACTTTAGTTATCACTGGCCTTTGTACGGGCTTGCATTAAGTGACGAAGCACTAAAAAAGATTTATAGTGAAAATGGCAAAAAGATTTTAGTGAGATAATGTTTCAATATGATTCTGCCCTTGATAGTAGTGTTAAGTAAATCAAATAACGTTGCATCTCTTCGTAAGACGTGATTTTCTTATGTTTGTCGTCTCACGTTTCACGATTGACAGGACACTACTCAAAGTATAACAAATACGCAACATCGCTAAAGGGAAGGCATTCACAATCTTACTACTTCATCTGACGCATGAATTTTATATTATCGTTTCATCAATGCTAATGGAGTTGAAAATTTAGGGCGCAAGTATTTAAGCCTCTGCTTGCGCCCTCTAAGTAATTTCTTAGGTTGTCATTTATTTTACAACAGCTAATGATATATTTAATAAGCGCGTAAAAGGTTGCCCGGTTCCTTTTGGTTTCGTTTCTTGCATTTCTTCCATTCCTTGCATTCCTTCCATATGTTCTTTGTTGCTGTGCTGATGCTCATCATCATTGTGATTATGGTTATGTTCCTTCATTTTGCCTTTGCCATGAGGAAAATAATCACCTTCAATATAAACTCCTAAATGATATACTCCCGGTGTTTTTGTGTCGCGTACATGAATATGTGGAGGACCTTCGTGACGTACAGGCTTAACTTCCTCATCCTTTATAAATATTATTTTTTCTTCCGCATCTTTTTCAATTTGTGCAAGCAGCAAAGCAGGATCTGTTCGAGGAGAATAATTTTTCGTCTCGTTTTGCAAGTCTTTCAAGTAGTCTTTTGAAACTAAATCAGCAAGATCAATATTCGGGGAAATTAAGCGAGAATAGGTGTTGTAAACTGTTACTTTTCCAAAGGGATTTCTGTGCATAATATCAATCATCAACTCTTCGCCCACTCTCGTTATCGGTACATCTGATTGTAATTTGAAACGCAGGTTGCTTCGTGTATATACATTCACAACTATACTACATGCTTCATTACTGTTACTGTTTGTACTCACTGGAAAAACATCAAGCCCATGCAAAGTTGGTTGAACAATATTACGTGTGGCTATTCGCTGCTTTGGATCAATAAGCAAGCGTGCATAATGTTGACCTCTTATAGGTCCTGCTGAAACCGGGAATAATAAATTACCAATTTCAGGCATAAGCATTTTATCAATTTCGCGGGTTTTATAAGCAATCATCAATTGCCAAACACCTGTCCAGCAATCATCGCAAGCATGATCGCGCTGTATAACAATAGTTAAGCGTCCATTTGCCCTGCTTGCTGTGATATGCGGACCAGGACAACAACTCATCATGCATCCATCGTCATGCTGATGGCTCATTGCATTTCCATACAACATTTCTCCGCTTGGTCCATGCAGCATAAATAACCAGTTGTTATCCTGAAAATCCATGCCTTGCGCTGTTATCAGCAACGCATCATCAGCGGAGGTTGTATGAAAGTTTATATGAGTATGTTCACCGGCAAACAATTCTATTACAGGATCAAATATGGTAGTAAATCCGATAGCCCTTGCTAAGGCGTTTGAATAGAATTTATCAATAGTGCCGGCATTTTCTCCATGAAATATTTGCGTAGTAGATAATGTGCGCCCTTTTGCAACGATGCTGGCAATAGTAGCATAATCAACATCAATTCCTGTTCCGAACCCCATGCCAAAAATAGCTGTTCGCGAAAAACTGCCATCAGGAATAGAATTCATTGGCGCACCGGATGTCAGCATCCCATCGGTTAGCATTGCCAAATATCTCTGTTCATCTGAAGGAACGCTTCCAAATGGCGCTTCAACCAATGTATTTTGTATATCGAGAAGTGCATCAGCAAGCGGAGTGGAACCTTCCGGAGAAATAGATGAAATATTTGAATCAAAAATTGCCTTGCTAAAACTCGTACCCGTTTTTATCAAACCATAATTGGGGGCACCAAAAACGGGTGTAAAATTATTGGCAACTGTTCGGTTAAATGTTTTGATTCCTGCCGTCACATAAATTGCGCCGCTGTTTTGAACAGTTTCGCAATCCTGAAGAAAAGCAGAAACACCTCTTTTTGCAGCTTCCCATTTTGTTACATCCGGATCAGTATTAACCATTGGGTCTGGCGTAAGTCCGTTCATACTTCCTGTGCTGTCTAAACCTATTCCGATAATTGGTAAAGTATCATAAGTGTATCCCAAGGCTCTGAAGTCAAGTGTGTCCACATTTCGTTTAACTCCTAAGCCGGAAAAATCTGGCATAGGTATCGGTGTAGTAAATGTTATGTGAGTTGAATAGCCACCAGTTGCACCTACCCATGGATACATAATGTCGTTTCGATGATGATGCGGATTGCCTCCCACCGTTGGATATTCATTCAAATGACCATCCATTTGCCACATAGCCCACAAGCGGTCAACATTACAATGATGCAGATAAAACATGGGGTCGAAGGGAGACACTATAGGACCACTGCCACCCATGTGACCATTAAACCAGTTGTGAATACCGTTATGCATAGTAGTTCCAACAAGACCCGCTCCCGCTTCCAGAGCGCTTTGAAATGCTGAATATCCTGTTTGCGCTAATGTATTCTGTACATCAGTTGCATCCGGCAATAAGGAAATGGCTCCTATATTACGTCTTAATCCGCCGCGAAAAGTAATGGGGAAATGGTCTGGTAATATCCATCCATTTAAACTTGCAGGCCACCATGCCGGCAAAGGAGTTGAATTGCCGCCAGCACCTGGTTTATTAACAGCAAAATATCCTTGCTGAACAACATTACCTGCACCTCCATCGGGTCCCATAAAATCGTCAGCCATAATGGCACTTGCGCCTGAAGTAGGGTCTGTCCAATCCCAATAAGGAATCATTACGCCGGGTACATAACTTTGAAGATCAAGTTCAAACCGGTATAAAAAATAGCGATGCCAGCTTAAGAAGCTGAATGCTCCAACTCCGCCATGACCAAAATTTACATGATTTGTAACGGGCGTAACTCCTTCGGCAGGGGCATGAGCATCTTGAATCATATAATGAATTGCAATATACTGATCCCATTTACTGTATTGGGCAGAAGCCGGATCTCCCGGATTAATAATATCCGCCTTCATTAAAACGCAAGCCTTTACATAATTTTCGCGTTCAGAAGGAGAGAGGAACTTTGCATTTTTTCTTACTCCCATAAATTAAATATTTGAGGTGAATAATAATTTCGTTACGACACAATAATGCCGTTAAAACCTACACTAATTTTCTTTTTCAGAATGTTCTGTAAAACTGGTGATTAAATGCTGTTTTGGTCTTTAGTAACAAAAGTCAATAGTCATGAGGATTTGGATTGATGCTCAGAAGCTTCGCAACAATTTCAATACTTGTTGTTTTCGTAAGGTTGGAAAAATTCGATTCGTATAAAGATAATGATAAAAATATTATTTGAACTATTATATAATAGTGAAGCATCTATATTTGAATGAATTCTGCATTAATGCAATCCGAAATAAAAAAATCAAAAACTGTTCAGCCAGATGCATGGTCTTCACTGCGTTCGCTTACGGCGGCAAGAATTGCATTGGGCAGAACAGGCACTTCTATCCCTTTAAAGGAATCGTTGCTATTTAAAATGGCGCATGCACACGCAAGAGATGCTGTATTTTCTGTGATTGATAAAGGCAGTATAATTAATGCACTTGAAGAGATGAACCAACCTTATCTTGTTTTGAATAGCAAAGCAAAAGATCGTAATGAATATTTACATAGACCCGATTTGGGCAGAAGATTAAATGATCACTCTCTTGAAAAACTTCTTACTTACAACAGGAAAGGTTTTGATGTTGCAATAATGATAGCCGACGGTCTTTCTGCTATTGGAATTAACACACATGCCATACGTGTTTTTAAAATGCTTGCAGAAAAACTTGGTGCTGCAAATATTTCTTCTGCACCTGCTTGTATTGTACAACAAGGAAGAGTTGCGATTGCTGATGAAATAGGAGAGTTGCTGAAAGTAAAATTGAGTTTAATTTTAATCGGTGAGAGACCCGGTTTATCTTCACCCGATAGCATGGGTGCTTATCTTACCTACAACCCAAAAATTGGTTTAACAGATGAATCAAGAAATTGTATTTCTAATATTCGTCCTGAAGGTTTGAATTATGCGGCTGCTGTTGACAAAATATTTTATCTCATTAAAGAATCGCTGCGATTAAAATTAAGTGGGGTGAGGTTGAAGGATAATGCTAATTTGATAAATAATGAATAAAAAATTTGAAAATCAAGCAGCCAAAGAATCTTTATTACTCTTAACCACATTTCTCAATTCATCTCTTAAGAATCCTTTTAAACTTAAATCCTCGTCAAGGAGATTCCAATGGATGCCCGTACCGTTGCTAATAAGTTCGTATTGCAATAAATTTTCTTTACTGGCATTTGCTAAAAGTTTATATGAAGACAGACGTTGCCATAATACAGCCTTCGTATTTAATATAATCAACATCACATCAAGTTCAGGATGAAAATCTACTGCTTCAATCCGCAACCCCTCTTTATATATCATTTCTTCAATGGCGTCGTAATTATTTATTGAAGTATTCATTCCATTTATTTTTAAATTGTTCACTATTTGCAATTACTATTTCCATAATCTTTCTTTGATCCGCATTGGTAAAATCAAGCAAGTAGGCGATTTTTATTTCGGGTTCTAACCATATCTTGCCATCTGCATTACCTTTCGTTACATGGATGTGTATCGGTTCGTTATTTTCATTGCTATAAAAGAAAAACCTAAAGCCTCAGTTTGCAATATGGTCGGCATTGATGCAAATTTACCGCTTCAATCAAAAGTTCAACAAAGATCAAACCGTTGAAGTGAGTGACACAACAGGCGATGCCATAAAACACTACTGCTGATTCCACAAAAAAAAATCTTATCTCAATTCAAACTCTTCTTCTCCGTTTCAACAGGTCCTTTTGTACTAAACAAGGTCCATGGATATGCGAGCATGTTTTGTAAATACTTTGCCTGCCATGCATATTCAGGATGTGCTTTGTAAAATGTTGCGCCGATAAAATCTTGTCCACACGGATGACCCATGTGTGCCCAAAACTTCATGTTCTTCGCAAGATCAGCAGTTGTTACTTTTCCCTGCACTGCACCCATCGGGTAAAAAGGACCTTCGTCCCATTCTGCACAACCTTTTGGATCTTCATCAATATGACCGCAAATAATGCAACGGTTGTTTGCACGCTTTCCTTGCAATGCATCTTCATGATCCGCTTCAATTTGTTTGCCTGTTTCAGCATCAAGCTTTCCTTTTAAATTAATACACACCAATTGTTCCATGCGTTTCTTGCGTGCATTGGGCGAAGTAGTTGAATCATTTACCTTAAACGTTGTTTCTTCTGCAATCAACTTTGGATCGCTTGGAAAATTAGAGCCAATAAACGCAGTGTCGTTTGACCGCCAAACATGATAATTCTTTAAACCCAATTCAAACTTTGCCACTTCGTTTGTTTTGGTATCGCCGATTAGCCAATCATTTGCATAACCGCCATTATTGCCTTCGAGATAAATTTTTATTACGTCATCAATATTGTCGGCATATTGAGCTGCTTTACGTGCACGCATAAACTCGGGCACACCTGCTGTATCAAAACCTTTAAATTGTGTAATGGTTGTTTCTGTAATAAGAATGCCGTTGCTGCTTATAACAAAGTCATCGCCGCTGTGAATAAAGCCTGGCATGCAATCCATCATTATATGATAACCTTTTTCCGGAACAATGTCTGCAATTACATTCCAGTGCTGCCCTACAATATAAGACGTCCAGTTGTTGTGCCCTATCACAATCTTTCCATCTTTTGTATAACTGCCTGTTGCGATAAAAGCGCTGCAATTCCCGGGCGCCTTGTTATCACCGCTGCCTGCTTTTATTTTTTCATCGAGCATCGGCACATAATAATATGCGAGCTCTTCCAAAGCGTTTAATGCAGTTACATCAAGACTGTCGTACTTTAAATTCTTTGCCTGTAAACCTGCTGCAATACCATTGATTTCATCTTTGTATTCGCGGTCTAATTTATTCCATAAAAAACCACTTGCGCAGTTGCGATAAAATCCCCAGTCGCGATGTGTTTCATGTTGTAAAAAAAACGCAATTGCTTGTATGGTGGTATCAATTTCGTTTGCGAGCAAATAGCCATGCTGATAACCTATATCGTGCGGTGCACCTTCCAAATGCACATACACCCATCCATTTTTGTCTTGCCGCGAAGCATTTGCCAGCGGATCTGTTTTTTCTGTTTCTTTTTTTGGTTGAGTATTGCATGCAATAAAAACCAGCGAAGTATAAAAGATTAAGGTGATTGCAGATAGTTTCATAGTGAATGATTTGAGGAGTGATAAATGTAAGAAGAATTTTTATGGAACGAGCCGGTGTATTTTATGGCATCACCTGTTGTGTCACTCACTTCAACTTTTAAAGCTTTATTGAACAAAGTACTGCTACGAGCTACAAGCTGCGAGCGGTGAGCATGAGCAAATAACTCGAAGCTCACATCTTATAGCTTTTGATGTTTATGTCAAACACTTTCGTCAATCGCTTTTGAAATATTTCTTAAACCTTGCTCAAGCGTTGCAGCATCTGTCCAGCCAAAACCGATACGCATGTATGTATCAGGCATATCAAACCAATGACCAGGCCCAACCATTGTTTTGTATTGATGCAACAGTGTGTTATAAAACTTGTTTGTATCAATGGATATATCGTTTTTAAATCTTGGAAAACAAACAACGCCACCCTGTGGTAAAATACATTCTAATCTATTTTCTTCTTCTATCCATAACTTAAAGATTGCAAAATTTTGAATTGCCTTTTTGTTTGTATCAATTGCAAATTTTTCCTTTTGCAAATAAAATTGATGTGCGACTTCTTCGTCCAAGGCAGAGTTGGTAATGTGTATCATTTCTTTTGCAGCAAGAAATTGTTCCATCAGCATTTCATTTTCAGTAATAATCCAGCCTGTTCTTAAACCGGGCAAACCAAAGGCTTTTGATAACGATGAAACTGTAATTACATTTTTGCTTTTTGCAGCAGCAATTGAGTATGGTGTTTTAAAACATGTGTCGCGATAAGTTTCATCAACGAGTAAATAAATATTGTGCGCTTCTGCAATATTAATCAGGCTGTTCAATGCATCTTCACTCACTACCATTCCTGTTGGATTATGCGGAGTTGTAATGCTGATGATCTTTGTGTTTGGAGCTATTGTTTTATAAATTCTTGAAACGTCGAGTTGCCAGTTTTCTTCAAACAGAATGTCTATATAAGTAATTTTACAACCAATCGCTTCCGGCACTTTAATATTAGCAGCATAATTCGGATGAACAACAATTAAATGATCTTCTTTGTCAAGCATTGAAGTATTTATGATAAACAATGCGCCTGCTGCTCCCTGTGTAAGTAAAATATTTTTTGAAGAAATACCTGCATCCTTTCCAATCAATTCGCGAAATGCTTCTTTACCACGATGACCGATATACTCAAGTTTTAAAGCTTTTAATGAAAGTTGCAGTTCATCAATTGTAATATCGGTTACAGAACTTTCAGCAAGATTATATTCAATGTTACCATAACCAATTTCTTCGGGTGATTCTTTTTCAATTGGCATTCGGGTGTAATGCATATTCAGTTTTATTTTAAAAGTAGAAAGGATTTGGTAATATCATTTTGTTTTCAGGCGTAATTACGAAATTTGAATCTTCTGCACAACTGCGGTTTGAATGCACCCTTTGTTGAATAGCGGTAAAGGCGTACAAGTGAGTGACACAACGAAAGTTTCATCGAGGTTCAAAAGCTCGTCACCAAATAAAATAACATTTATTATAATCCGTTACTTTTGAAAAAGTTTAAAAAATTCTATGTCAGAAAAAAGAAATGTTCTTAGTAAAGAGGTTGCTAAGCAAAAATTACAACGTCTTGCATTGGAAGTGGCTGAGCAATTGAGTGGAGATAATGCGCCGCTGATACTGGTTGGCATTCGCAACAGCGGAACGATTATTGCCGAAAAAATTGCGGCGTTATTGCAACCTTATTTGCAAGTGTCTGTTGAAATTATTTCTGCGCAGTTTGATAAAGATGAGCCAAAAGAGATTGGGCTGTCGAAGCAAATTGATTTTACTGATAAAAATGTTTTAGTTATAAACGATGTAAGCAATAGCGGAAAAACTTTATTCTATGCGTTAAAACCTTTGCTTAGTTATTATCCGCGACGTATTCAAACCTTGGTGCTCATTGAACGTATGCATAAACTCTTTCCTATTAAACCTGATTACGTGGGGCTTTCTGTTGCGACCACCACTCAAGATTATATACATGTAGAAGTGAGTGACCATGAAATTACCGGCGCATACATTGAATAACTAGGGGACATCTTCACCCGTTGATGCAATGTAAAGTTTAAACCAATCTTCTCTTTCGAGTGTAATGTTTGCAGCCTCCTTTACCTGCAGCAATCGCTCAATTTTTGTAGTGCCCAACACAGGAATGATCTTTGATGGATGTGCAAGCAAAAAAGCAATAAGTATTTGATTAATGCCCGTAAGATATTTTGCTGCCAGCTCTGATGCAGTGGCGGCAATGCTTCTGTAACGTGGATGTGCATCGTCGTTTAAAATGCCGCCACCAAGTGGCGCCCATGCCATAGGAATAATATTGTGTTGCAGACAATGATCAAGCATGCCGTTGATGAAAGGAAACAGATGCACAATAGAGACTTCGAGTTGATTAAACTGAACAGGAATAGATTTTTGAAGCAAGTGAACCTGATGCGGTAAAAAATTCGACACACCAAAATGTAAAATCTTTCCCTGTTGTTGTAATGTTGTTATTGCTTCTGCAACTTCTTCCGGATTTAGCAGTGGATCGGGACGATGAATAAGCATTACATCAATATAATCGGTACAAAAATTTTTGAGCGATTGTTCTGTTGAAGCAATAATATATTCTTTGCTCGTGTTGTAACTTTTTATTTGGTGCAGCGGTCTGTTGGGTGTTGTTATTTGAATACCGCATTTTGTAATGAGTTGCATTTGCCGTCGCAGCGATGGAGCGTCTTTCAGCACTTCACCAAAATCTGCCTCGGTGGTGTAATCGCCATAAATATCTGCATGGTCAAACGAAGTGATGCCGTTGTGCAAACATTCGTCAATAATTATGCGATATTCTTTTGTAGTAAAATTTGCGCCCCATTTGCCCCAGCGCATGCATCCCGCTATTGGCGAGGAGAAGTTTATCATGATATGAAAATATAGAAAATATTTCTGATGATGTTTTTTATGAGCCAAGCTATATTGCTGCTATTATACTTCTGTTCCCTTGCGTACGCGACTCCTTGCTAAGTGCCAGATCTTTTCATTGAGGAAACATTAAGTTTAACCCCCACATCTATAAATTCGCTTTTATTTTATCGCTTATTTTGTGAAGCATGGTTAGAACTACAATTGTATTTTTCTTTTCTCTGCTCTGCACTTTCATTGTAAACGCACAAACAGATACTTCAACAAAAGCATGTCACAATAAAATTGATGATATAACATCTGCTCAACAAATAGAAGCATTGCTAAAATCTATTGACCCTTACTTTTCTACATTTCACGTAAACGATTCTCTAAAATTCTTGCACAGCAAATGTGCAGAAGTAAGTGATTCTCTTAATTGCAAGGCATGGTTTAAAACGGATTTTGACAACAACAATTATACTGACCTCATCGTAGTGGGTGGGTGGGATAATCATGCTGTGGTTTGCGTTTTAGATTCAGGAGATAACCGGTTTGCGATCAACAGACTTACGAGAAAAATTTTTCAAAACTGTACTCTCCCTGTTTTTAAAAAAATAGGAGCAGAAAACCTTATTCTCTACTATAGTGTAAATGAACCAAAATCTGATAGTCTTGAATTGGATACACTGATTTATAAGTTTAGCGATTTTGTAGAATACAATCCTTCTTCAAAAAATTATAACATTCAAAAAATAGAATTTGCTGCCAATGGATGTTTGGGTGAATGTCCGCAGTTTAAATTAATTATTGACTCAAACAAAAATGCTGAATACACGGCAATAAATTACAACAAAAAATATGGTGTGTTTAAAGGTGTAATAGATGAAACAAGCCATACGGAATTAATTCAATTGCTTAACTACATAGATTTTCCGTCATTAAAAAATATTTATCAGGTTGAATGGAAAGATGACCAAGGTGCCGTTTTGAAAATAACTTACGATAATGGTAAAGTAAAAATGATTTACGATGATGGCATGCATGGAACTTTTGGATTAGAAAGAGTGTATAAAATTTTATTTGGGTTTAGAGATAGTCAGGAGTGGCATTAACGCGAATTGCTTTATCACTAATTAGACGAATAAGAAGAATAATAATTATTCATTATGCTGCCGCCTTATGCCTTACGCCTTATACCTTACACCTCGTCTTCACTCAAATACAAACTCATTTTTAACTCCATCATTTTCTACCAGCACTTTTGTCCAATGTTTTTCACATGGTCGCATGGTAGGTAACCAGCCTCTTCCTGTTTTTGAAACAATAAACATTCCGTTTGCATCACCCATAACTGCAAAATCCTGCAATCGCGGACCTTTTGAAAAATAAGGCAATTTGAAAAGCGTATTAAATTCATTACATGCATGACCTACATCTTCCACCGTTACACCAATCTCACAAATGCCCGTAATAAGTTCTGTGCTGAATGGCTGCGTTGAACTTGTTTTTAAATCGTAGTGCGTAATAAATTCAAGAATGTTTTTATTGTTGTCATGAAAATAAAATGACCTCGCATTCCATCCTATAAAATCTGCAATGACATCTGTTTCAGAATATGGAAGAATTTGTGTTCGTGCAGTAACCCACTCAAGCGCTTCATCTAATTTGTTGTTAGGAATAGAAAACGCTATATGATAAAAAGGATTTTTTTCATACGATGCATAAAACATTAATGTAGAGTGTCCGAACGCGAATGAAATACATTGCTCTGATTCTTTTACAACAGGCACCTGCAACAATGCTGTATAAAATTGTTTTGTTGCATCAATATCATTTGTGTGTAAGTGTAAAGCGTGAATAAACATAATGAACAGTTATATTCCACCCTGCAAATTATAAACCAGTATATTCAGACACTATTTATTTTTTTAAAAGAAGGTAAAGAATTTATCAATTTATAGCGAGTCGTTATTGTAAATCCAGTGAGTTAAGATTTAAAATAAAAGCAAGCATTCCGCATGCTTGCTTAATAATTCATTAGATCTTCGCAGTTATTTCTTAATGGTGATGGTTGGCGGGTAAAGTTTGATCCTTTGGCAAACACCATTCTTTTTTGATTTCACAAAGTCGTGTAAGCATTTCTGCATACTCTTTTCTTACCGCCTCTCTTTCTTTTTCACCGAGGAACTGAATGCTGTATCCATGAGGTCCATGTAATATTACAAAAGGATATGCACCTCCGGGCGTTGGTTGCATGCCACCTATATCATAATTAGAGACATCAGGTGCATAATACATAACATGTGGAACGCTTGCCGTTATTACGTTCTCATTTTCATCCGGATTTGTATAAGTTCTAAGTATAGGAGATAACATGTACGAGATACCGGCTCGTTCCGGAGCTTTATAATAATTGTTTTTATAGCGATCCTGTATAATTCTTTTTAGTTCTTCTGGCGGAGTGCCTTTTGCCTGCATCTCTGCGATGTCGAAAAAGACAAGCATTTGGGCTTTTGAACCTGCTTCATCAAATGAAATCGGGTAAAGAATATCATCTCTGTATTCCTTCAAAGGCCATGCTCCCCTCATTGCATCATCACCGTTTCGGGCAACAAAGGCGTGGAATCCATTTGAGCCCTTACGCGCAACTTCAAAACCTTTGTCGGGATTTAAGACATAAACCGTTGCACTGTCTCTAAGATATGGAGGAAGTGCGCTAAGAGCTAACTGAATTTCCAAATCTCGTGGCAAAGCTTGAATCTTTTTAATCCCTTTAGAACTCTCCGTGTTTTGAGCACTTGCTGTAAGTGAGAATAGACATACAATTACTGCGGTCGTCAGCATTATTTTTATTGGTGTTTTCATAAACTTTTATTTTTTACTTTTTTACTTTTATCAGCTTCTTAAGAAGTAGGTTGTTTTTTGCTTTTTGCAATCAAGCTGCACAAATTATTACGTATTAAATCGCTCCATGCATTTGAGCAAACATCGTAACATTCATATTGAGGAACTAAACCCTGGTGAGTAAAGTGCAGTTGCGTTTTGCCATCTTTTTCAGATATTTCAAAAATGATCTTTGTGCCTGTCCATTCGCTTTTGTCTTTGGTAAAATTGAAATAGTTATCCAAAACCAACCAAACCACTTTTTTGGAGGGAACAAATTCTATTATTTTTATTTTACAACGATGCGCATCTTGATATTGATGAGTAAATTCGTCGTTGAGTTTGGATGTGTTGCCCTCAATTTCAGGCCACCAACTGCGAACATTGTTAATTTCGTTGAAAACTTCTTCGGGAGTTTGATCAACCAATAGGGTAGTTGTGAAATCTTGATTACTCATGATTTTATTTTTTGAATGTAATAATTACTTTTCCAAATGCTTTACCTGATTTAAATCTGTAAAAAGCATCCTGAACTTTTTCGAGAGGGAATATACTGTCCACAACAGGTTTGATGTTATTCTTTTCAATAGCGTTTACGAGGTCACTTAACTGCTGTGCATTACCAACTGAATATGCTTGTAACCGAATGTAGTTGGTGATGAGCGGAATCAAATCTATGGTCAACTTTGTGCCCGTCATCAAACCTACCAATCCAACAAAGCCGTGCTGCTTTACCGAGAGAATGCTTTGCTCAATAGTATCTGTTCCTGCCACATCCAACGTTACATCCACACCCATACCACCATTCAAGCGCTTTACTTCATTGCTCCATTCAGGAAACTCCGTATAATTAATAATTTCATCAACACCAAGGTCTTTCAGTTTTTGCTCTTTTTCCTTGCTGCCTGTTGTGGCAATTACTTTTAGTCCAAACATTTTAGCTATTTGTATAGCAAAAAGAGAAACCCCGCCACTTCCCTGAACCAAAATGGTTTGTCCCGCACGAATATTAGCTTGTTCAACGAGGTATGCCCAAACCGTTAATCCAGTAATTGATAATGGGGCCGCTTCTTCATCGGTAAGATTATTGGGAGTTCTCACTAAAGTGGTTTCGGGTTGCACGGTGTATTCTGCCAAAAGGCCCGGACTTGAAAAGCTGGTTCTCAATTGGTCGTGGTAAGGCGTATTTTTCCCTGCTTCCCAGCGGGAAATAAAAGGAATGATAACCCGGTCCCCCTTTTTCCAACGGGTAACTTTGCTACCAACCTTTTCTACTATACCCACGCCTTCAGAAACCGGAATATGCGGAAGTTGAATGCCAAAAGAGATTCTGTTCTCCACTACAATTAAATCATGATACTCGAGTGCCACAGCTGCAGTCTTTACCAGCACCTCATTTTCGCCAACATCAGGCATAGGAATCTCTGTAAGGTGCAGATGTTCTATACCAAACCGCTCTAACTGTATTGCTTTCATAATGTAAAAACTTTTGTGACAAAATGTAGTACTTAAGTATCACCCTGAATTAGTGCCCTATCAAATTTGGCAGTTTTCAAATTATCTTCTATACAACTTCGATAGTTTCTAATTAAGCACCGGATGCGTTAAGTTGTTATGAGCGAAACATCAGCGCCGCTTATAGAGAACTTAGTAGAAGAATTGCTCTAATACAATTTCACCATCTTTCACTTCATAGAGCATTATTTCATCAATTCTCACTCTTCCAAAACCTTTCACAGTAATATCAACATTCCTTCCTACCGCAAAATAATTGCCTCCAACAACAGGTTCAGTGGTATGAAGTCTGTGAACTGCTTCAACCTGTTTCACCCAATCTTCACCTTTTTTGCGAACAGGAGCCTTGCCTTCTGCATACCCGAAATATGGAGAATTCGGAGGGTCAATACTTCTTACATTATCTGCAAAAAGTTCGTCTTGTATTTCAAACCATTTTTCCTGCTGGGCAAGTTCATTGAATCGTGCCGCAACTTCCTGTGTTGTCAATGATGTTTTAGTTGTTGTCATAAAAGCTTTAATTGTATGGTTTAATTTTTTGGTTTGATAAGTTTCGGTACTTTTTACCATGGGCTTGGTTGATCTTCACCTGTTGCTATCAGATTTCTCAAATTACCATTAATGAGGAGTCCCCATGCATTGGAACAGTCTTCATAACATTCATGCGCGGGTGCCAGTCCGATATGTGTAAATTGAACTTCTGTTTTACCATCTTTTTTTGCAATGTTAAAAGCGATGTTAGTGCCTTTCCATTCGCTCTTGTTTTTTACAAAACTTAGCGTTGCATCCACCACATTCCAAACGATTTTTTTACCGGGAATAAACTCCGTTATCTTTTGTTTGGAAAAATGAATTCCCGGAACCTTGTATGTGAATTCTTCCCCAAGTTTATCAGTGGTGCCCTCAATTTCTCCTGACCACCACCCGCGTACATTGTTTATGGCATTAAAAACATCTTCCGGAGTTTGGTCTACCAAAATAGTAGTAGTGAAATCTTGATTATTCATGGTTTTATTTTTAGTTTGATTTTATTTTTTTGCATGACTTCTAATACATAATCATTCCGGCAGTGAGATTAAGAATAGTTCCGGTTATGGCACTGCCTTCATCAGAGGCTACGAAAACTGCCGCATCTGTTAGTTCTTTAAGTGTGGTTAAATGCTTTGTGTGCGTCATGTTTTCCATTGCGGAGCGAAATTGTTCAACCGTTATGCCGCGTGCCTTTGCACGAACCTTCCAGACTTCGTCCATAAGCGGAGTCTCGGGTATGCTGGTCGTGAGCAAACAAACTGACCGCACTCCAAACTGGCTACACTCTACCGACAGCGAACGGCAAAGCGCTTCCATTGCCGCCCATGCCGGCGCTAAGCCTCCTACATTCGGAGGACTTATCCGGCTCGCATTTGGCGTATGCATCATAATAACTCCATGCCCTTGCTTAACCATACGACGTGCTGCTGCTTTAGCGGTCACAAAATGTGATTGTGTATATGTGGTGATTGGAAGAAGAAAACTCTCCACCGCAAGTTCTGTAAGTGGAATGTCTTCAACATTTTTTTGAAGAAGACCACCGATAGCATTGAAGGATATATCAATTTTCCCAGCTTTATTAATTATATCACTCATGTTTTTTTCTACTGCCTCTTCATCAAGCGCATCGAGTTTAGCTGTTTGTACCGATCCTCCATTTGACAGAATTTCATTAGCAACTGCTTCAAGCTTTGATAATGTGCGACCGTTCAAAAAAACCTGTGCACCTTCTATGGCAAATGCCTTTGCAATCGCACTTCCTATGGTACCATCTCCGTAAACAACCGCAACTTTGTTTTCCAGTCTTTCCATTTTTTGGTTTTTCTTTTTTATAAGACGCAAAACTATTGTCTAAATATTACTTTTATGGGTGGTAAAATGGACTTTGTGGTGGGTTGATTTAGACCGTATATCTTGAGTTGAACGATGCTCGAATACTTTATACAAACTATAAACTGCAGGAATAATCTTTTGAAAGGTTTGTGTGTTTCCTGTTTGTTTTTTCGCAACAGGTGTTCATGTTAATAATAATTCGATGGCTCTCTTTTTTCAAATTGAAATTATAAGCAGGGCAAAAACAAAATTTAATTATTCAACAAACGAAAGGTTTCAAAGCATAAAAAACGAGAATCGTGTATTATATGCATTATGCAGGAGCAGAGTTATTCTAAATCGGTTCGTGATGTTTAAAAACTTTATGTAACAAAGTATTGTCTAAATATTACTTTTTTATGGTGCAAAATGGACTTTTTAGTGGGTTGATTTGGACATTGTGAATTTCTATCTTTGCCTAAAAGAAATTGATGAAACACCTTACGATAATCGTTCCTGACGGACAAGGCAACAACCTAAGCAGCATAGTAGGTGCTTACAAAATATTTACAAGAGCCAATGCGTATTGGAAAGAAACCGGCAGAAGAGAGTTGTTTAAAATAGAATTGGCAGGTATTTCAAAAAAAGTGGACTTCTACGACGGCTTGTTTACTGTAAAACCACATACCAATATTTCATCTATAAACAAAACCGATCTTATCATTATTCCTTCATTGAATCATAATTATCAAAAAACAGTGAAGGCAAACAAATTGCTGATTGATTGGATTGAGCAACAATATAAACACGGCGCTGAAATAGCAAGTATATGCACCGGTGCGTTTTTACTTGCATCAGCAGGTTTGCTCGATGGAAAAACCTGTTCTACACATTGGGCTGCTGCAGATACTTTCAGAAGCACGTTTCCAAAAGTAAATTTGCAAACGGATAAATTAATTACTGACGAAAATGGAATTTACACAAACGGTGGTGCTTATTCTTTTCTTAACCTGATTATTTATCTTATCGAAAAATATTATGACAGACAAACTGCAATTTTTTGTTCTAAAGTATTTCAGATTGAAATGGACAGGCAAAGCCAATCAGCCTTCATAATATTTAAAGGACAAAAGTTGCATGGCGATGAAATGGTAAAGAAAGCGCAAGCCTATATTGAAAGTAACCTCCATGAAAAAATTTCTGTTGAAGATTTATGTGCCCGGTTTGCTGTTGGCAGAAGAAACTTTGACAGAAGGTTTATAAAAGCAACCGGAAATACTCCTCTTGAATACGCACAAAGAGTAAAGATTGAAGCGGCGAAAAAAGAGTTTGAAACCACCCGCAAAACAATTAATGAAGTAATGTATGAAGTTGGATATTCAGATGTAAAAGCATTTCGTGAAGTATTCAGAAAAATTACCGGAATGTCTCCGTTGGGGTACAGAAGTAAATACAATAAAGAGGCAGTGGTTTAGCAGAGCATTCGCTGCTGTTACAAATGCGGCGATCATTTATGAATTATCTTTTTTGAATTTTATAAAGGCGATATTTCTTCCATACTTTGCTTCTCCTGCAATTTTAAATCCAGCTTTTGAAAATGTTGATAGGCAGCCTGTATATGAGCCGGGCGATTTTCGTGGATACGCCTCCAGTAGATATGCTCCCGCTTTTTGGGCGTAGTCTATCGAAGCCTTTATCAAAGCAAAGGTTATTCCTTTTCTGCGGTATCGGTTCTTTATGTAAAAACAGGAAATGCACCAAACATTCGAGCCACTGTTGAAGTTTCCATATCCATTTTTGATGAGCCAAGAAAGATCCTCTCTTGGTGTAAGCTGGCACCAACCTACCGGAGCGTTATCACTAAAAGCAAGTAGCCCAACCGGATGGTTTGATAAAACTTTTTGCTGAAGGTCGGCTTTGTTCATCAATCTGTCTCTCTTGTGATAATCTGGTCCAATGCGCCAATACATACACCAGCAGCCATTGCAGGCACCCTGTTTGCCGAAGAGTTGTTCTAATGCAGGCCAAAGGTCTTTTGTTACCGGATGAATGGAGAGTTTCATGGCAGATTGAAGATAAGGTTTGTCGCTTAATTTATTATTAGTGGCTGCCTCTTTTATCTCTCAACTTTTATGCTTTGGTGCCCAAACGCTATATCCCTTCAATCATTATTTATTACCATCCAGCAAAAGAACATCATGGTTCTGTTTCGCTTTTCTTAATTTCCGTTTTCTATACTTAAGTAAAAAATAAATGTTATGGCACAGTATTTTATCACCCTTCCAAACAACAGGCGGGGAAACGTGAAAACAGGAATAAGAAAAAAAGACAAAAAGAGTTTTGTTGATTTATTCTTTCCATCAAAAAAATTAAACAAAGAAGAGAAGATTGCTTATATCGTAGAGGTAGAGCCCGTTTATGATCTGCGTGAATACCGGTTATTAAAAACAAAGGATGGGAAATGGCTTAATGATGGTGAAGACAAGTGGCTATGTATGGGCGAAACAGCCTTTAATTCCGCTATTAAACAAGCGATAGATGATTACGAAACCACATACGGTAAACCAGCACTGTAAATGGCACCGAAAGAATTGCGGCGTGCCGAAAACTAAAAGTATATAGCCTGCTAAATATCTTTTGGATATTCTCCAAGAATCACTTCGAAGTTATCAAACTTTTGTTCTGTTAGCGGCGTAACAATAACATCTTTAACAACTGCTTTTTCAGGACCGCGTCTGCACCATTCTATAAATTGCTGCAATTGATTTTCGTTTCCAGTAGCCATCGCTTCTACTCTTCCTTCACTAATGTATTTTACCCATCCGCTAATGCCTAATTTATCTGCCACATCTTTAGCTGCAGTTCTAAAAAAGACTCCCTGAACTTTTCCTTTCACTAATAAATTAACTGTTGGCATAAATGAATTTAGTTTGGTTGCTTTATATTATTTTTTCATTACTTCAAACATACAAAAAGTTGACAACGTATTTTTAACTGCTTGCAAAGATGCTAAATTATGCTTTACATTTTGGTTCATTATGATTATAAGAGAATGTACTTTTACTTTTGCAAAAACTAAAACTATGACAACACAAGAGATTGCCGATCGCCTTATTGAATATTGCCGCAAAGGCGCATGGGAAGCTGCACAAAAAGAATTATTTGCCAACAACGCCGTTAGCATTGAACCTTACGCCACGCCTGCATTTGAAAAAGAAACAAAAGGCTTGCAGGCAATTATTGAGAAGGGCCATAAATTTGAATCAATGGTTGAAAAAACGCATGGTCTTAGTGCATCCGAGCCATTGGTTGCAGGCAATGCAATTGCATTTGCATTAACGATGGATGTTACCATGAAAGGTCGTCCCCGCGAAACATGGAACGAGCTTTGCGTTTACCAGGTGAAAGATGGAAAAATTATTTCGGAACAATTCTTTGTGTGAAAAATGTTATTCTCTGTATAATTCTGCCGCGAGATGCAAATTATATTTTGATACCGGCTTTTGAATCTTGTGGCATCGTCCCTTGCGTCGCATTTCGTTCATCAGCAATGCATATGGCATCTGCAGGTTTCAAAATCAAAGTGCAGATGAATTTGAAACAACTTTAAAAGGCAAGTCAAAAATTTAAGCAATACGTTGATCTATAAAAAACCTAACAGGTTTTCAAAACCTGTTGGGTTTTTTCACTGGGATGCTATAATTTATCAACAATTGCACTCACTTCTTCTGCACAGCCAAACGATAAAGTAAAACCGCTGCCACCGTGTCCGTAATTGTGAACGATATTGGTACCTTCTTCATGTTCTACTCTTACTTCAGAACGGTAAGGACGCAATCCCGCCCAACTGCCAACAACTTCCTGTTGCTTTAATTCAGGAAAAACTTCATAAGCATTGTTCAAAATTCTTTCAATCGTTGCAGGTTCTGTTTTCTCTGATTCTACTCTTTCTTCATAAGTACCACCAACAATGATTGCATCTTTGCGAGGAACAACATATAATGGTTTTTCATTGTCAAGATAAATCGGCAGGTTATTTCGGGGAGCTAATAATGCCACTTGCCCTCTTACCGGAATCAGAGTATCATCATTGCATAATTCTCTTGCACCAAGTGCGGAACAGTTAATTACTAAATCATAATCATTTGTAAGCTCATCAAAAGTTTTTATTTCTTTTTCAATAAACTTTACACCTTTTTGTTGAAGTTGTTGTTGCAGGTAAGGCAGAAAAATTTGTGTTTCCATCAGCGGCACTTGCACATCATAACCTTTTGCTATGTTTGATGGTAATTCATCTGTTCTCATTATACGATATGAACCTTGTGGCATAAAATCAATCCATATCGGCTCTTCTTCTTCAACACCTTTGCGTATCACTTTTATCAGCCGATGCATGCTAATGCCTGTTTCTTTTTCATCAGCCAGCTTTTTGTAATACTTATAACTTATCCGGCACCAACGAATTCCCCGTTTATCGTTTCTTATATGATAAGGAAACCAAAATGCTGCGGCACGGTTCGATGTTATGTTTGGTGAAAATGCTTTTGCATAAATAGTAATGCGATAATTTTTTTGCGCTAACAAAAATGCCGTTGACATTCCACTGATGCCTGCACCAATAATTGCAATGTTGTTGCTCATAAATTTATTCTCTAAACAAGGGCTTATCTTTTTTAATTAAAGTTCAAAATTTCTTATATCAGGCACATTAATAAAAGTTCAGCAAAGATAAAGGCGTACAAGTGAGTGACACAACAGAAGCTTAATAGTAATTCAATTGTTCGTCACATAAAAATCTTCATCTATTTTTCTTCATTGCTTTAAATGTTCCATTGGGTTGAATAGATAAGAGTTCAATTACTTCTCCTTTATCATTCCTGTTAAACTGTACGCCAAAGCCGGTAAGATTTTTCAGGTTGAACTTATCCTTATCAATCGGTATAAGTTCATACTCCGGCTGACCTTGAACAAACATGTATAAAGTTGTTCCGCTCTTCGTGTATATCTTAATAGTAACGCCGGTTATTTCATATTCACCAACGTATGGTTGTAAACTATCTTTTGTAATCTCTTTTGCATTTGCCAAACGTGTAAAGAGGATGGGCTTTACACTCGGCTCTAAAGTAATTGAAGCGCTTTCAACATCACCGGTAAGATTTGTATTTAAATTGAATTGAACCTTTGTGTTTTGATCTGTTGTATCAATGCCTTCTTTCGAGTCTTTATTTAATGCTGTGAACGCATCATAGTGGTAATGGCGCAGCCAAAATGTAAGTGTGGGAGTAATGATAAACAAAGAATCATTTTTAAGATTCACTTTAAAACTGCCGTAGCCAGGATTGGAATAAATACCTTCATAATCTTTCAAATTGTGCGACGGCTTTGAGTTTGGTTGTTGAATGGATATCTTGGTTTTTTCTGCATCTTTTTCTTTTGCTTTGGCGGAATCTGCATTGCCTTTTAAATCTGTTTGCCAGTCGTGATACTTTAATCCCAGCATTCTATCCGCTATTGTATTTCGTACGATGGAGGGAATTGGTGAACCATTTTGATTACACAAAACAATCACCCCAATACTGTCTGTAGGAAAAAAGCTTGTACTTGCGCTGAAACCGTTAATATTGCCACCATGTTCAACACGGTAATGACCCCGATAAGAAGCAAGAAACCATCCAAATCCATAATTTGAAAAATAAATGTCGGGATTTTCTTTACCGGGCAAACCGCCGCCTATAACCATTTGAGAACTCATTGCGTCATTAATATAAGACACAGGTAAAATTTCTTTGCCGTTATACTTGCCGCCATTAATCCATGTTATCACCCATTTGCTCATATCGTTCACGCTGCTGTTAATGCTGCCTGCGGGCGCCATTGCAGCAATGTCATAATAGTCCATCTTTTTTATAATGCTATCGTTCTTTACATCGTAGCCCAAAGCTGCATCGTTGCTTTTTGTCCATTCCGACAGTGACACATCAGAACTGCTCATACTCAATGGTTGAAAAATCTTTTCACGAATATTGTCTTCCCAACTTTTACCTGTAATTTTTTCTGTAACCACTCCCTGTAACAAAAACATAAAATTGTTATACTGCCATTTTTCTCTTAACCCTGCAGATGGTTCCATAGATTGAACACGCTGAACAAGGCTATCTTTTGAATGTGTTTGAAACAAGTACCACGAATAATCATGCCGAGGCAAACCTGTGCGGTGACACATCATATCGCGAAGCGTTACATCGTTGTTCAATTCATCATTATAAAATTTTAAATCGGGTAAATAATTGCGAACAGGTTTATCAAAATCAACTTTACCGTCTTTATTTAGTATACCAAGCAAAGATGAAGTAAACGCTTTGGTGCAAGAGCCAATCGCAAACAATGTATTCGGTGTAACCGGAATTTTGTTTTCATAATCGCGATAACCAAATCCCTTTGAGTAAATCACTTTATCTTTTTCTACAACGGCAACCGCAAAACCCGCAGCATGCCACTCTTTCAGCACTCTTGCAAAAGCAGTATCAATACCTGCAAAACGCTTGTCTTCTGTTGATTTTGATTTTTGTGCATACGATGTAATTGTTGTCGCGCACAAAAACAGAATGATGATTCTTCTCATAAGCATTATTTTTAATGAGCATTGAACTTTGCGACATTTGGCGACTTCTTAGCGTTCTCTGCGTCCTGATAAGCGACGCAAAGAGTACAAAGAAACGCAGAAGATCGCTAAGAAGGTGAAAGTTTTATAGAAGAATTATTATAGTATAAAGAGTGCGACGCAACGAAAGCTCAATAAAGGCAATACAGTTTGGCACATTATGATAATATTGCTACAATTTAACGGCATGGTCGGCATGAGAAGCAGTTTATATCAAATAAATCGTGAAAGAATTATCCCAACAAATCTTTTCCTTCATTCTTTAGAGCCCGCAACATTTCACCAAAATTTTGTCGCCGTGATAAAGCATTTATTGATTGTGCAATACGTTTTGTTTTTGTTTGCTCTGTTTTTGCACTCTTTATCCAGTTGGTGAAATAGTTTTGATGGCCTTTAGTTAAGGAATAGAAATATTCATAAGCCTGTGGTTCATCTTTTAAACATTCAATAAAATCAGCGGGAGGTGTTACAGGTTTTTTGTCAACTTGTAATTTTACGTTTAGCAAAGCACCGTTTCTCTTTTTTATACCTTTTCGTATTGAGGCGTTCAATGCCATTATAAAATCACCGCCGCCCATTGGTAATAAAGCAATTCCTTCAATCTTATAATCGTCGAGAAGGCCTTTTACACGAAATGTTTTTTTATTACCCGGCATTAATTGTTGCGCAACATTAGCAGGAATAACAATATAAGTCCAACCTGTTTTCTCTCCCTGCTCCTCAAATTGCTGTATGGTCGTAGTAAACTGTACCATAAATTTTTATTGTTCATCAAACTTAGTATTCATTTTATTTTTAAAAAAGCCATCAAAATAAAATCTTCATGGTAAAGCAACAAATCATAATTAACTTAAGGCAGCATTTTTGATGGAGATTAAACAGGAAAATAAAATACCGCATTATGAGAAGCAGCGCCCATATTAAAGGTCATCCTATTCATCCCATTCTTGTGGCATTTCCCGTCGCTTTTTTTATAGGAACATTCGTATTCGATATACTTGGTGTAATTACAAATAATACAAGTTTTTATGCAATAGCATTTTATATGCAACTCTGTGGAATCATTGGTGCCGTTTTAGCCGCCATTCCGGGAGCTATTGATTATTTTAAGACTGTTCCCCCAAAAAGCTCTGCCAAAAAACGCGCAACGCAACATGCAATTTTAAATGTCACCAATCTTATTTTATTCTGTGTTGCATGGGCATTAAAAGGAAATAATATAAATCCATACATTATTCTTGGTTTAGAAACCGTAGGAATTATTCTTCTATCTATTGCGGGCTGGCTTGGCGGCACACTTGTGTATCGTAATCAAATTGGTGTTGATCCACGTTATGCTAATGCAGGCAAATGGAAAGAAGAATATAAAGATGTTTCAGGCGGACAAGTAGAAGTTGCGTTTTCGAATGAGTTGCACGCAAACCAAATGAAATTAATACATGTAAATGATAAACGTATTGTTGTAGCAAAAACAGACAACGGTTATGTTGCATTTGATGACCATTGTACACACAGAGGTGGTTCTTTGGCCGGCGGCGCAATGATATGCGGTACCGTTCAATGTCCTTGGCATGGCTCGCAATTCGATGTAAATACAGGAGAAGTAAAAGCCGGTCCTGCCAAAGAAAAAATTAATACATATGTTGTTTCAGAAGTTAATGGAAAAGTTTATCTCCATATAGCAGTGTAAAAAAAGAACCCAACTTTTCAGTTGAGTTCTATTCCAGTGTTTTTCTTTCCTAAATTAAGCTGGTTTTTGTTAATTGTTAAGGGTAAAAAGAACCCGACATTCCGTCGGGTTCCCTAAATGGTGGTTTTCGTAATTAGTGATATTGGCCTGGTTTTATTGTAGAATATTGGAAAAGTTTTTAAAGCACAGATATTGAATATCGCTTTATTAAGGGATACATAGTGCGATAAAATTTTTCATGAAGATTTTGAAATATCAATAACTAAAAAAACGGGGGCTCTAATCAAAAGTTTTATCAGGAAGATTGGAGTAACACACCTTTAACAACTGCTGCGGATTAAAGAAGCAAGTTGATAAATTTTTTTCACTTCTCAAAAAAAATTAAGTAACAGCTTAGAAATCGTGTGACAAAAAGAGAAGTGCACATTTCAGTTCATAAAAATCCTTACTGCTATTTTTGCTCTTATACTTTTTATTCTCTTTATAACTTTATAAAATATCTCGTGTTTTCGAAAACCATTGGAATGAAATATTTCGCATCGGCAATTTTTTTTCTCGCATTCAATTCTGCAACATTTGCTCAATCATTTTACAAAGAAACTCTTGCAGCTAAACATTGGGTTGATAGCGTTTTTAAATCGCTTTCAAGAGAACAACGTATTGCACAATTAATGGTAGTGCGTTTATCTGCTAAAACACCCGATGGTGTTGTGTTTTACGATAAAAAGGTTGAAGAAGAAATACAGAAATACAATATCGGCGCAATATGTTTGTTTCAAGGCAATCCGGTACAGCAGGCAAACTACCTCAATTATTTTCAAAGCATTGCCCAAACACCGCTGATGATTTGCATTGATGGTGAAACGGGCCTGGGCATGCGTATGACCGACAGTGTAATGAAATTTCCCGACCAGCTTACTCTTGGCGCTGTTGATGATACTGCTCTTATTTATAAAATCGGTAAAGCAATCGGTGCACAATGTAAACGAGAAGGCATTCAAGTGAATTTTGCGCCGGTGGTTGATATCAACAACAATCCGAATAACCCAGTTATAAATTTTCGGTCGTTTGGAGAAGATAAATATAAAGTGACTTTATACGGAAGCATGATGATGCAGGGCATGCAAAGCGAAGGTGTAATGGCTTGCGCAAAACATTTTCCCGGTCATGGCGATGTTGCTGTTGATTCGCATCTGGATCTGCCTGTTATCAATAAATCAATGCAACAGTTGGATTCAGTGGAGTTGTATCCTTTTAAAGAATTGTTTAATGCAGGTGTTGGGAGTGTAATGATTGCACATCTAAGTATTCCTGCAATTGATACAACACAACATCAGCCAACATCGCTATCACAAAAAAGTATAAAAGGATTGTTGAGAAATCAGCTGGGTTTTCAAGGCATATCATTTACTGATGCTTTGGAAATGCAGGGCGTTGCGAAATATTACGAAGGTGGCAATGCTGCTTTGCAATCTTTAATTGCAGGCAACGACATGCTTTGTTTGCCTGCCGATGTTCATGCGGGTATTCAAAAAATTTTAGCGGCAATCAATGACGGCACCTTAAATAAAAAAGATATTGATGAACGCGTAAAGAAAGTTTTGCTTGCTAAATATAATCTTGGTTTGAATCATATTCAGGCTGTTGATATAAACAATCTCCCAAATGATTTAAATGCAGAAGTGCCACGGCTTAGAGCAGAAGCGGCGCAGCAATCGCTTACAATTCTGCGTTTAACCCATACACGTCTTGTTCCCTTGAATAAAGAATCAACGACTGCTTATGTTGGAATTGGATTAAATGAAGCAAACACCATTTCAAATCTTTTACATGAGCAATACAATGCCGATATTTTTTATTTTGATTATAAAGCTGATTCAACAAGAGCTTTAACACTGCTCGATTCCTTACAGGCAAAGTATGATGAGGTAATTATTGGTATTCACAAGTTGGCAAAATATCCTGCAAACAATTTTGGAATAAGCAATGCGGCGATTCAACTCATTCAAAAAATACAACAAACAACACCAACGATTACAATGGTGTTTGGAAATCCTTATGCAGTAAAGAATGTTTGTAATGCTCCCAATCTTGTTGAATGTTACGAAGATGATTCTATTTTTCAACGCGCTGCTTTTAACTGGTTAAGCGGCAAGTTTGTTGCCAAAGGAAAATTGCCTGTAACAGTCTGCAGCGATTTTAAATATGGATACGGTATTGCAACCTCAAACCATATTCTTTCTTTCGCAACACCAGAGTCTGTAGGGTTAAATAGTTTGGTGCTGAATAGAATTGATTCCATTGCTACAAATGCTATTCACGAACATGCAACGCCGGGATGTGTTGTTCTTGTTGCTCGTAATGGGAAGATTGTTTTTAACCAGGCCTACGGATACATGACTTACGACAGCACTCAACCTGTGACAACAAAGACGGTTTACGACCTCGCCTCTGTTACAAAAATTTCTGCAACCACTGTTTCTGCGATGAAACTCTACGAAGAAGGCAAGCTCGACCTTGATAAAAAACTCGGTGATTATTTGCGCTTGGTTCGTGGCACCGATAAAGAAAATCTTATCATCAGAGATGTTTTGTTGCATCAGGCCCGTCTTGTTGCGTTCATTCCTTTTTATAAAGAAACGATTGATTCAGCAACAGGAACTCCCAAACCCGGCTTCTATAAAAAAGTTCGCAATGATTCATTCAGCATCCGCGTTGCAGACAGCATGTATATGCGTAACGATTGGCGCGATACTATGTATGCACGCATTTTGCAAAGTCCGCTTGGTGTGCCGCATAAATATGTTTATAGCGACAACGATTTTATTTTCATGGGAAAGATTGTTGAGGAGCTTAGTGGCAAAACGCTCGATGCTTATGCGCATGATAATTTTTATGCGCCTTTACAAATGCAAACTACAACTTTCAAACCGAGCAATTCGATTGAATTAAATGCCATTGCACCTACAGAAAACGAAAAGTTTTTTCGCTTGCAATTGTTGCGCAGCGATGTTCATGATCCCGGCGCTGCAATGTTTGGTGGGGTTGCGGGTCATGCTGGTTTGTTTAGCAATGCGATTGATTTGTTTAAGTTATACCAAATGTTGCTGAATGGGGGCGAGCTAAATGGAAGGCGTTATTTCAAAGCAGAAACCATAAAATATTTTACGGCATATCAAAGTGATATAAGCCGCCGCGGTCTTGGTTTCGACAAGCCTGAAAAAGATAATGTGATGCGCAAAGAGCCTTATCCAACAGTTAGTGCAACGCCCGAAATGTACGGCCATACCGGCTTTACGGGCACGTGCGTGTGGGTTGATCCTGCTTGGAATATTGTCTATATTTTTTTGTCGAACCGTGTAAATCCCGATGGTGGCGCCAATCTAAAATTAAGTTCACTCAATGTTCGCGGATCAATACAGGAAACAATTTATCAGTCGCTGATATATAAGTAAATGCTGTAATGATATAAAATTTTTTATGAACCAAGCTGCAGCTCCTTGTGGCATCGCCTCTTGCGTCGCACACTTATACATTTTGAACTTTACTCGACTGTTAAACCACAGAGACATAGAGTTAGGGAGTTTCACAGAGCCTCTGTATGTTTCTGTGCGCTGTGTCACTGTGGTTCAACAAAAATTAGAAGCATATCAACATGCAGATGTTTGTAAATTTCGAATTGTCTGTTTTTGATAAACTTATTCGTTATAACTTTTTAAACTATCACATTCATTATGGCATACAATGAAAAACTAACAAACAGAGTTCGCGAAGCGCTTGCCAATGTACCTAATGTAGAAGAAAAGAAAATGTTTCGCGGTATAACATTTATGGTGGATGGAAAGATGTGCATCAGCGTTGGTGATAACAGAATCATGTGCCGTATTGATCCCGAACTGCATGATGAAGCAGTTGAGAAAAACGGTTGTACAACTGTTGAAATGGGTGGACGACAATACAAAGGTTATGTTTATGTAAGTGAAGAGGCTATAAAATCAAAAAAAGATTTTTATCATTGGATTAATCTTGCTCTGGATTATAATAAAAGAGCAAAAGCGGCACCGAAGAAAAAGAAAAAATAAAATTTATTATTCGAAGAAGTCAAAGAGACTTCTTGCATAGATACTGCGAAGTCCGGAGACTTCGCAGAGCTACAGTCGCTGCAATGTAAGCCCACCGTCAACCATAATTATTTGTCCTGTTGAATAAGGAAAATTTTCTGAAGCTAATGCCGCTGCTGCCTTTCCAACATCATCAGGATAACCCCAACGTTTTTGTACGCATAAACCTTCTTCGATCATTTTGTCATATTTCTCTTTAACGCCGCTTGTCATATCTGTTTCAATAATCCCCGGACGAACTTCATATACCGGAATATTAAACTCACCCAATCGAACAGCAAAGAGCTGTGTTACCATACTTAAACCTGCTTTTGAAATACAATATTCCCCGCGATTAACCGAGGATACTGTTGCAGAAATAGAAGAAATATTGATAATGCAACCGGAAAATTGGGCATCTGCTTTTTTTTGTTCAATCATCCAGTTGGCAGTTTGTTGTGTAAGAAAATAAGTGCCTTTTAGGTTCGTAGAAATTACCTCATCGAAACTTTGTTCTGTTGCTTGTAAAATATCATTTCGTTCTTTTGGTGCAATGCCTGCGTTATTTACAAGCACATGCAATGCACCAAAATATTCTTTTACCTGCTGCAATATTCTTTTTCTGTCCTCTGATGATGCAATGTTCCCTTGACAGTACAAAACATTTGCTCCGATGTTGCGAAAATTTTTTATCACGTCTTTAACCAACGATTCTTCACGAACACCATTGATGGCAATATCAAAACCATGTTGAGCAAGTTGTGTTGCAATGCCTAAACCAATGCCGCGGCTTCCGCCCGTAATAAGTGCAATTTTTTTCATTCTTTGGAGGTTTTATTACACGGAAAATAGACGTACATCTTTTTGCGAGGTTTGTTATAAGTTCATATTAACTCAATATATCAATATTCATCACAATAACTAAAACGTTATTCGCCAAATTAATTTTGCAACACCGGTTGATGATTGTGGCTTTAGCAAATCCAGTTTAGTTAATTGATCATAACCTCGATTGTAAACTGCATAAAGGTCTGTACCTATTTTTGGTATCCAATGCAATCTGAAATTAAAGAACATTACATCATCAAGCGAATTCCATTGTGCAAATAAAGAGATGTCAACTTTAGTTGTAAAAGCATAATTAATATATTGAGCAAGTTCGTTTGAACGAACATTTGCGTCGGGTAACGTGATGTAATTATAGATGTAATCTGTCTTTAGATTAAAATGCTTTGAAAGATTAATTCCAATTGCTGTTTCAAATGTTTTGATTTTTCCTGAATAAAACTTTCCCCAGTTATAAAATAACTCTGTCCATATTTTGCGTGACTGGTAAGTAGCGAACTGTAACTCTGTATTATGCATGTGATATTTTCCTGAAGGAATAATTGCATCATCAGTTAAATCAAATTCATTATCTAACCGGTCATAAGACTGCTGAAGATTAAATTCAAAACTTTCGCCACTTTTTAAGATGAAACCGAACGGTCGTGTTTCATTGAACCATGATTCTGCTTTGCCGGTGCTTTGTGTAACATAATATGATAATGACCACGTTTGAAAATCCATTTGCTGAACACCTAATTTTTTAAACCAGCGCGGCATAATATTCAGATGCCAATTGAATGCTTTGTAATTTTCCCTTGTTAGAAAGCCTAATTCAGGATTGAAGTTTTGCTGCACACTGCTTATAGCGATGAAGTTGTCAATCAAATCATTTGGATAGTCACAATACAAACGATAAGCAAGTGAGTTATTTTTTGTTTTATAGTCATTTACGCTTTCGGCAATTAAACCGGCTAAAACAAAATTTTTACTCTTCAAAAATTTAGAAGTTGTATAGTTGGCATCAACTCCAACAACTTGATTCGCATTGTTAGAATTTATTTTTGAAGTGATGATGCCGCCTATATGCGATTGACTACCGATATCATATTTATAGCGAAGCACAGTATTGTTGGTAGCAGGAACAGAATCAACTTTTCCTGTTTCTAATGAAAGGAAACCGATATTGCTTCTGCCCACTTTTCCAAACAATCTTGCGCCGCCAAGAATATCAACAGGTTGAAAATTTTCAATGCCAATTCTTCTCGAATAAAAAAGTTGATTGTTATTACCAAGATAAACTTCAAAATTGTTTGCACTTTCTAAAAAGAATTCTCTTTTCTCGGGATAGTATAAATTAAACCTTGTGAGATTTGCTTGTATTTTATCTACTTCAACTTGTGCAAAGTCGGTGTTTGTAGTTAAGTTCAGTTTTAATGTAGGCTTGATATTTACATTCAGGTCAGCGCCAAGTTTTCCGGGGTAACTTGTTTTTTCATTTGCATTTTTTTCAAAACCACCTAACGCATAAGGCTTAAATTCAAAATGTTTTGCATATCCAATATCTTTTATGCCGACCAGTGTTCCCGTGTTACTGAAATTTTCAAAACTGTAATCACGGCTCCAACCCTGCCAACGGTCTTCTTCATTTTTGTAACTAATCTTCCTTGCAAAATTTATTGCCCATGTTTTTATACTGTCTTTTCTGAATTGTAGAGTGTTGAAAGGAATCTGAATTTCGGCAAACCATCCCTTATCATTTTCGATTGTTTTTGCATCCCACACGCCA
>Ga0081539_10001585_pt1 | contig 37592 bp, 25 predicted proteins | sample TabmetS4T2R2_FD_71023 | JGI IMG/M metagenome (GOLD analysis project Ga0081539, IMG submission 71023) | Tabebuia heterophylla rhizosphere microbial communities from the University of Puerto Rico - S4T2R2 | ecosystem: Host-associated > Plants > Roots > Rhizosphere ... | reverse complement strand
CGCAGGGATCAGGACGTCGACGTCCAGGCCCCACAGGTCCTCGTTCCCCAGATGGTCCCCGCCAGGGAACCCGTCGACCGTCTGGTGGGCCTGCGAGTACTCGATCAGCTTGGCGATGTCGAGGCCGCTCTCGTTGTGCACGCCGCCCTTCCAGTCGGTGACGGCCACGATCTTCGCGCCGATGCGCGTCAGCAGATCGGCCGACACCGATCCGACGTTGCCAAAGCCCTGGACGGCGACGGTCGCGTTCTTGATGTCGATCCGCAGATGCTTCGCCGCCTCGCGCGTGACGATCATCACGCCTCGACCGGTCGCTTCGCGCCGGCCCAGCGATCCACCCATCTCGATCGGCTTGCCCGTCACCACCGCCGTTGCCGTGTGGCCCACGTGCATGCTGTAGGTGTCCATCACCCACGCCATGATCTGGTCGTTGGTGTTGACGTCCGGTGCGGGCACGTCCTTTTCGGGGCCGATCGCATCGATGATCTCGGCGACGTAGCGGCGCGTCAGCGCCTCGAGCTCGCGCCGCGACATGCGTGTCGGATCGCAGATGATGCCGCCTTTGCCGCCGCCGAACGGTATGTGGGCGACCGCGCACTTCCACGTCATCCACGCGGCCAGCGCGGTGACCTCGTCGAGCGAGACGTCGGGGTGATACCGGATCCCGCCTTTCGCCGGTCCGAGCGTGATGTTGTATTGCACGCGATAGCCGGTGAACACCTCGATCTCGCCGTTGTCCATCTGCACGGGACACGAGACGATGATCTGTCGTTTGGGTTGGGTCAGAATCTTCCAGATGCCGGGATCGAGGTTGAGGATGCGGGCGGCGACGTCGAACTCCTGCAGCATCGCACCGAAGGTCGGGCCGTATTCGGGCATGCGAGACATTGTAATTACAATGTGCGTATGAAACCCGCGGCGCCGCCGTCGGCAGGCGGCCGGAGCTTCACCACCATTTCAGGCCGTCCGATCGAACAGCTCTACACAGCGCAGAGCATCGCCTCGCTCGACTACGCGCGCGACCTCGCCGATCCGGGCGAGTACCCGTACACGCGCGGGATTCACGCCACCGGCTATCGCGGAAAACTGTGGACGATGCGCCAGTTCGCGGGCTATGGCACGCCGGAGGAGACCAACGGGCGCTACAAGGCATTGCTCGCCGCAGGAGGTACTGGTCTCAGTGTCGCGTTCGACCTGCCGACGCTGATGGGCCGTGATCCGGATCACGAGCTGTCGCGCGGTGAAGTGGGCAAGTGCGGCGTCAGCATCGCGTCGCTGGCCGACATGGAGGTGCTGTTCGACGGCATCGACCTCGGCGCGGTCACGACGTCGATGACGATCAACTCGCCGGCGCCGATGATCTTCGCCATGTATCTGGTCGTGGCCGAGAAGCAGGGCGCGAACTGGTCGACGCTGTCGGGAACGATCCAGAACGACATCTTGAAGGAGTTCATCGCGCAGAAGGAGTTCATCTACCCGCCGCGACCGTCGATGCGCCTGATCGCCGACGTGTTCGAGTTCTGCGCGCAGCGGGTGCCCAGGTGGAACACCATCTCGGTGAGCGGGTATCACATTCGCGAGGCGGGCGCGACCGCGGCGCAGGAGCTCGCGTTCACCTTGCGCAACGGCATCGAATATGTGCAGGCCGGTGTGGATGCGGGCCTCGACGTCGATGAATTCGCGCCGCGGATCTCCTTCTTCTTCAATTCGCACAGCGACTTCTTCGAGGAGGTCGCGAAGTTCCGCGCCGCGCGTCGCCTATGGTCGCGCGTGATGCGGGAGCGGTTCCACGCGAAGAACCCGCGCTCGTGGCAGCTGCGGTTTCATGCGCAGACGGCCGGCGTCTCGCTGACGGCGCAGCAGCCGTACAACAACGTCGTCCGTACGGCGTTGCAGGCGATGGCCGCGGTGCTGGGCGGCGCCCAATCGCTCCACACCAATTCGCTGGATGAAGCGCTCGCCCTGCCGACGGAGGAAGCGGCCACGCTCGCCTTGCGGACACAACAGATCATCGCGCACGAGACCGGCGTGACCGGCCTCGTCGATCCGCTGGGTGGTGCCTATTTCGTCGAGACGTTGACCAACGATCTGGAGGCCGAGGCGCTCGTCTACTTCGACACCATCGACCGGATGGGCGGCATGATCGAGGCGATCGAGCGCGGGTACCCGCAGAAGGAAATCGCCGAGAGCGCCTATCGGTTTCAGCAGGCCGTCGAGTCGCGCGACAAGATTATCGTCGGCGTCAACGATTTCGCGACCGACGCTGACGACAGCGTGAGGATCCTGTACATCGACGAGTCGGCGGGCGCGAAGCAGGAGGGGCGGCTGGGATCGGTTCGTCGATCGCGTGATCAGCGCGGCGTTGACGAAGCGCTGGAAGGGCTGCGAACCGCCGCGCGCGGCCAGGCCAACACGATGCCGCTGCTGCTCGACGCCGTGCGTGCGTACGCGACTGTTGGTGAAATGTGCGACGCGCTCCGGGAAGTCTGGGGCGAATATGTCGAGCAGCCAATAATCTAGATCGTTCGGATCGTTCGATTGGGTGAACGAAAGAACGATTCGAACGAGCGTTCGACCCGAACGGGTCGAACAGCCGGACGATCCGAACGAGGGGTATGAGCCAGAGAATTCGAGTGGTGATCGCGAAGCCTGGTCTCGATGGCCACGACCGCGGGGCCAAAGTGATCGCACGCGCCTTGCGCGACGCGGGCATGGAGGTGATCTACACCGGCCTGCGCCAGACGCCGGAGCAGATCGTGGCGGCCGCGCTGCAGGAGGACGCCGACGTCATCGGCGTCTCGATCCTCTCCGGGGCGCATATGCACATCTGCCCGCGGATCATGGAATTGCTCCGTGACAAAGGGCTGACCGACGTGCTCGTCGTCGTCGGTGGCATCATCCCGGACGTCGACATTCCGCGGTTGAACGAGATGGGCGTCGGCGGGGTGTTTCTACCGGGGACGCCGATGCAGGACATCGTCGACTTCATCCGCAAGAACGCACGCTCGCGCGTGGAGACGATCTAGCTTGCCTAAATTGCTCGTCGCCGATGACAGCACGACGATTCAGCGGGTCGTCGAGCTGACCTTTGCCAGCGAAGACATTCAGGTGGTTTCGGTCGGCGACGGCGATCAGGCGATCGCACGGATTCCGATCGAGCAGCCGGACATCGTGCTGGCGGACATCGCGATGCCGAAGCGCGATGGGTACGAGGTGTCGGCGTTCGTAAAGGGGCGTCGCGAGCTCGCACACGTTCCGGTGCTGCTGCTGGCCGGCGCGTTTGAGCCGGTCGACGATACCAAGGCTCGCGACTCGCGATCCGACGGCGTCATCGTCAAGCCGTTCGATCCGCGCCAGGTGGTGACGCGCGTGCGGGAGCTGTTGAGTGCTCCGCGCCGCGTAGAACCGGACCTGACGCCGGAACCAGTCACCGATCAGGGCGCAGGGGACGAGTATTTCGATCGACTTGATCACGCGCTGCGAACGCGCGTGACGAGCAAACCCGGCATTCCGGCGCCGATGGCGCCACCTGATCACACGGACACTGCCAGTGCGGTGGATATTCCGACCGTCGAATCGGTGCTCGACTCGCGCGTCATAGACTCGGCGAACGCGGGCCTGCAACCGGTCGAGCCCTCGCTGGAGCTTCGCGGCGGGGAAGCGGTCTCCGACGATCTCATCGACCACGTCACCAGTCGCGTGCTCGAGCGACTCTCACGTGGAGAGCTCCGGGACGCGATTTCCGCCATCGTCCGCGAGATAGTCGAGGAGAGGTCGCCGGGCCGTTGACCGTGTGGATTTCTTACAATGTGACTACATGTCCGATTCGCATCCGATAGCACTTCCGGAAAAACCTGCGCTCGAAGGCCTCGAGCAGAAATGGAATTCCCGCTGGCAGCAGGAGGGCACGTATCGTTTCGATCGCGCCCACACCCGCGAGCAGGTGTACTCGATCGACACGCCGCCGCCGACGGTCAGCGGCTCACTGCACGTCGGACACGTCTTCTCGTACACGCATACGGATCTCATCGCGCGCTTCCAGCGGATGCGCGGCAAGGCCGTGTTCTATCCGATGGGATGGGACGACAACGGGTTGCCGACCGAGCGGCGCGTGCAGAACTATTACGGCGTCCGCTGCGATCCATCGCTGCCGTACGATCCGGCTTTCCAGCCACCCGATAAGCCTGGCAAGCAACCAATCGCCGTCTCGCGTCCCAACTTCATCGAGTTGTGCAACCGATTGACGGGTGAAGACGAGAAAGCGTTCGAGCATTTGTGGCGACATCTCGGCCTGTCGGTGGACTGGTCGATGACCTACGCGACGATCGATCGGCGTTCGCAACGCGTTTCACAGGTCGCTTTTCTCCGCCTGCTGAAGCGAGGCATCGCGTATCAGCTCGAGGCGCCCACGCTCTGGGACGTCGACTTCCGGACGGCAGTTGCACAGGCGGAGCTCGAGGACCGCGAGCAGCCGGGCGCGTATCACCGCATCCGGTTTGCCATCGACGGGCCGGTTGAAGGCGGCCCGCCCCGGCACGTCGAGATCGACACGACGCGACCCGAATTGATCCCCGCGTGCGTCGCACTCGTCGCGCACCCCGATGACGAGCGCTATAAGCCGTTGTTCGGATCGAACGTCATCACGCCGTTGTTCTCGGTGCCTGTGCCGGTCAAAGCGCATCCGCTTGCCGACCCGGAGAAGGGCACCGGCATCGCGATGATCTGCACCTTCGGCGACGTCACCGATGTGACCTGGTGGCGGGAGCTGTCGCTGCCGGTGCGCGCCGTGATCCTGGCGAACGGCGCACTGCGGCAGGTCACGTGGGGCTCGGCCGGGTGGGAGTCGCGTGATCCCGCCGGCGCGCAGTCGGCCTACGACCAGCTCGCCAACCTCTCCGCCGCGAAAGCGCGCCCGCGCATCGTGGAGATGCTCGGCGCGTCAGGTGATCTCATAGGCGAGCCGCGGGCAATCACGCACCCGGTGAAGTTCTACGAGAAGGGCGATCGTCCGCTCGAGATTGTCACCAGCCGTCAGTGGTTCATCAAGACGATGGAGTTTCGGGAGGCGTTGCTGGAGCGTGGCCGGCAGCTGCACTGGTATCCCGACTACATGCGCCATCGATTCGAGAACTGGGTGAACGGACTTGCCGGCGACTGGTGCATCAGCCGGCAGCGGTTCTTCGGCGTTCCCTTTCCCGTGTGGTATCCGGTTCGCGCGGACGGCAGCGTGAATTACGACGCGCCGCTGCTGCCTGACGAATCGAGACTTCCGCTCGATCCGTCGACCGATGTACCCGACGGCTATTCGGAAGATCAGCGCAACAAGCCGAATGGCTTCAGCGGCGACACGGACATCATGGACACGTGGGCCACGTCGTCGTTGTCGCCGCAGGTCGTCAGCGGGTGGCTCGAGGATCCCGAACTGTTCGCGCGCGTGTTTCCGATGGATCTGCGTCCGCAGGGGCACGACATCATCCGCACCTGGCTGTTCACCAGCGTCCTGCGCGCGCATCTCGAACACGATTCGCTGCCCTGGATGAACGCGGCTCTTTCGGGATGGGTACTCGATCCTGACCGCAAGAAGATGTCGAAGTCCAAGGGCAATGTCGTGACGCCCATGGGGCTGCTCGAGGAGCATGGGTCCGACGGCGTCCGATACTGGGCGGCGAGCGGCCGCCCCGGAACGGACACGGCGTTCGAGCCGGGTCAGATGAAGGTCGGCCGGCGGCTGGCGATGAAGATCCTCAACGCCGCGCGGTTTGCGCTGATGCAGGCCGAGCCGCGGGGGGCGATCACCGAGCCGCTCGATCGCGGCATGCTGACCGCGCTCGCCTCGCTCATCGAGGATGCGACCGAACAGCTCGACGCCTACGACTATGCGCGCGTGCTCGAGCGGACGGAGAGCTTCTTCTGGGCGTTCTGTGACGACTACCTCGAACTGGTGAAGGCGCGGCGCTACGGAGATTTCGGTCCCGAGGCGGCCGCATCCGCGAACAGCGCCATGCTGGTGGCGCTGTCGGCTTTGCTTCGTCTGTTTGCGCCGTACCTGCCCTTTGTGACCGAAGAAGTATGGTCCTGGTGGCAGCCGGGGTCGGTGCATAGAAGTGCGTGGCCGAAACCGTCAGAGGTGCTCGAGCCGATTGGCGGCCGCGACGAGCGGGCACTCGCCGTGCGCGAAGCGACGCAGGCGGCGCTGGCCGATGTTCGTCGCGTCAAGTCGATGCTCAAGAAGCCGGTCAAGGCGGTGATCACGCGCGCCGAGCTTCCCGACCGGGTCGCCGCGCTTGCTCCCGCAGCCCGCGACTTCCAGGCGGCAACGCACATTCGCGTACTGCAGTTTGGCCAGGTGTCGGAGCCACAGCTCGAATTCGCGGACGACCTGGAGCGTGTGGAGGGACCGCGCGCGTGAAGCCGGTCCCATTCGAGCCGCTCGACCCAGGCGTGTACCGCGAACTGGTGCGGCGCGCTCTGGCCGAGGACTTCGGATGGGGAGACGTCACGACGGAAGGGATCATCGATCGCGATCAGAAAGCGCGTGCGGTCATCCTTGCCAAGGCGCGCTGCGTGATCGCCGGGCTCGACGTGGCCACCGAAGCGTTCCGCCAGCTCGATCCCATGGTGGGTGTGTCGCTGCATCGGCGTGACGGCGAGCTGGCTGAACCTGGCGCCGAGGTTGCGGAATTGCGGGGCCACGCGTCGGCGCTCCTCACCGCGGAGCGTACTGCGCTCAACTTCCTCCAGCGTCTTTCCGGCATTGCCACCCTCACGCGGCAATTCGTGGATGCGGCCAACGGTAACATCATCGTGCTCGACACGCGCAAGACGACGCCGACGTTGCGGGCGTTGGAGAAGTACGCCGTGCGCGCCGGCGGGGCCACGAACCATCGCAGCGGCCTGGACGATGGCATCTTGATCAAGGACAACCACATTCGACTGGCTGGTGGCGTGGCGAACGCCGTCACGCGCATGCGAAAGGCCAATCGTGAAATGCCGACCGAAGTCGAGGCGCAGAGTCTCGATCAGGTCGATCAGGCGCTCGCTGCCGGTGCGGACATCGTCATGCTGGACAACCTGTCGACGCCCGACATCATCGAGGCCGTCCGGCGATGTCGCGGCCGCGCGAAGACCGAGATCTCCGGCGGTGTGACACTGCAGCGGATGCCCGAGCTCGCATCGACGGGTGCCGATTACGTCTCGATCGGTGGCTTGACGCATTCGGCGCCGGCTGTGGATTTGAGCTTCGAGATCGAGGCGGTCTAGAGAAACGAAATGGGGTCGGGAGTCATATTTCGAGGACACACACCCGAGCAGCCGCCTCCCGACATCGCCGACGCGCTCGCCAGTGCTGCTTCGCGGCTTGGATCCTTTGGCCGCCACTTCATCTGGTTCGCCGAAGTCACGTCCACCAACGACGTTGCGGCGATGCTCGCGGAGACGGGCGCGGCGGAGGGGACGGTCGTATCAGCCGAAGCGCAGACGGCTGGCAGAGGCCGGCTGGGGCGCGTCTGGATCTCTCCGCCGATGGCGGGGCTGTATGTGTCGCTGCTCCTGCGACCGCCTGTGCATGTGGCCCAGCTGGTGACAATCGCGGCGGGCGCCGCTGTCTCCGAGGGCATTGAAGCCGCCACCGGTCTCAACACCGGGGTGAAATGGCCCAATGACGTGCACGTCAGCGGCCGGAAGGTGGCGGGGATTCTCGCCGAAGCGGGGACATCGGGCGACGGTGGCCAGCATGTGGTACTCGGCTTCGGCATCAACGTGATGCCCGCGGCATACCCGCCGGACATCGCTCGACGCGCGACATCGGTTGAAGGCGAGCTCGGTCGACAGGTCGATCGCGGAGCCGTCCTGAGCGAGTGTCTCGCCGCCTTCGCGACGCACTACGAGTGCCTGCGCGCGCACGAGCATCCACAGGTCCTCGACGCGTGGCGACGCCGCGCGTCCACCTCTCTGGGCCGGCCCGTCGAATGGGACGCGAACGGATCGCTGCACCGTGGGTTCGCCGAAGACCTGGATGAGCGCGGCGCACTGCTCGTGCGGACCGATCGCGGCGTGGAGCGGGTGATCTCGGGGGAAGTGCGGTGGATCTGAGCAGCGAGGAGTCGCCGGCAGAGTACTGCCGTCGAATCGAAGCCTATCTGTGTCGCAAGAACGACGGCCATCTCATTCGCATCGTCGGTCCTGCCTTCGAGCAGGTGACCGCCTGGGCCGAACGCGGCGTGCCGTTGAAAGTCGCCTTTCACGGCATCGACCGCTACTTCGACCGCTATTACGCGAAGGGACCGCGCCGGCGCCCTGTCCGCGTCGAGTTCTGTGAGGCGGACGTACTCGATGTGTTCGACGAGTGGAGGCGAGCGGTCGGCGTCCCGGCGGCAAGCGGTGCAAGCGACGGCGAGTCCGACGAAGGCACTACAACGCGGCATGGATCCCTGCCGGCCCATCTCGACCGGGTGATCGCCCGCTTGACGAGCTTGCGCGGCGGATCGGATCGAACGCTCGACGAGTTGCTCGAAACGAGCGTGAACGAGCTCGACGCGTCCCGGGCAAGGGCCAAGACGCTGCGCGGCGACGCTCGCCGGACGTTCCTCGACCGTCTTGCGGCGATCGACCGGTTGCTGCTCGATGCGGCGCGCGTACAGTGTGATGCTGCGACGCTCGAGGAACTGAGGGCCGAAGCGGAGGCGGAGCTCGCGTCGTTTCGGTCGCGCATGCCGGCCGAGGCGTTCGACCAGGCGCGCAGGGCGTGCGTCGATCGGCTGATTCGCGAGCGCGCGCGGCTGCCAATTATCAATTTCGAGTAGCGCGGACCTTGTCAGGTCCGCGTCCGCCGATGATGCAACTCGCCCCAGGTTCCCTGATCACGGTCGACGTCGAGAAGCCAGCCGCAGGCGGGCGGATGCTCGCGCGTCACGAGCGGCGAGTGCTCCTCGTCTCCGGCGCGATTCCAGGCGAGCGCGTCACGGCACGAGTCGAGCGAGCGGCCAAGGGCGTCCTTTACGCCGAGGCAATAGACATCGTCAGCGCCTCGCCCGATCGGCGCGCGATCACGGGCGACTGGCGTTGTGGAGGCAACGTCCTCGCACACGTCTCGTACCCCCGGCAGCTCGAGCTCAAGGCAGAGATCATCCAGGACGGGTTCACTCGCATCGGCCACCTGCCGCTGCCCGCGAAGCCCGCAATCATTGGATCGCCGGAACAGGCGTACCGGATGCGCGCGCGTCTGCACGCGCGGGGTGGACGGCTCGGTTTCTTTCGCGAGGGATCGCACGAATTGTGCGACGCAACGATGACGGGCCAGCTTCTGGTGTCGACACATCAATGGATTGCAGAGGCCGAGGACGTCCTTCGGCGTGAGCGACTGACCGGACTGGCCGGCGTCGAGATCGCGGAGACGATGGCCGGCGATCAACGCGCCTGTCATCTCGAGCTGCACGCGGGCATCGATGCCGAGCGCTTTCGCGCACTCGCACGCGAGTTGACCGGGCTGTCCGCGGAGCGAACGGATCAACCAGGAGTCGTGCGGCTCTTCGGCACGACGACGCTCACTGACAGCATTCGTGTGAACGATGATGGGCGAGCGTCGGAGCTGCGGCTTGGCCGCGACGTCCGCGCATTCTTTCAGGGAAACAGGTTCCTGCTCCAACCGCTGGTCCGGCACGTTGTCTCGCGCGTCGGGAGCGGTCCGGTGGTCGATTTGTACGCGGGTGTCGGATTGTTCGGCCTGTCATGCGCCACAGCAGGGGCTCGGCGCGTGACGCTGGTGGAAGGTGACTTGATCAGCGGCGCGGATTTGCAGCGGAATGCCGAGACGTTCGCGGACGCCGTGCAGGTCGAACGCCGAAGCGTCGAGGCGTTCGTTCGGTCGGCGCGTTTCGCTCCCGACGCCACCGTCATCGTCGATCCGCCGCGCACCGGGATGACGCGAGACGCCGTGCAAGGAATCATTCGCGGCGGCCCGGCACGCGTCGTCTATGTGTCCTGCGATGTGGCGACGCTTGCGCGCGACGCTCGGGCGCTGGTCGACGCCGGATACGAGCTGCAGGACGTGTCGGGAATGGACTTATTTCCCAACACGGCGCACATCGAAACGATCGCTGTGTTCAGCCGCCCCCCGGCAAGCAGCAATACGTAGAAGGCCGACGGTCTAGCGGCGAGCGGCTTCGATGAATCCTTCGAACAGCCCGCGAAATTCGCCGGTGCGATAGAAGTTCTCCGGATGCCACTGGACGCCCAGGCAGAAACGGCGGGTTGGATCCTCGACCGCCTCGATGATGCCGTCCGGCGCGGTCGCGGACACGACGAGGCCATCGCCCACCGTCTTGACCGCCTGATGATGCCGGCTGTTCACCGGGCAGGTGTCGCTTTCGAGACGCTCGCGCATCAAGCGCTCCAGCAGCGTGCCTGACGCGATCCAGACGTCATGCGCGATCGCAAACGACGGCTCCTTGATGCTGTGCACACCCGATTCGGGCATCTGATCGGGAATGTCCTGGACGAGCGTTCCCCCCCGCGCGACGTTGAGCACCTGGATGCCACGGCAAATCGCGAGCAACGGCAGGTCGGACGCGTTGGCGCGGCGCGCCAGTTCGATCTCGAAGGCGTCGCGCCCTTCTTCCGCCGCGTCGAAGGTTGGATGTGGCTGTTCGCCGTACAGCGTCGGCTCGACGTCGCCGCCGCCGGTCAACAGGAGACCGTCGACGCCGTTCATCAACTCGTCGATGGTTCCGGCAGACGGGTCGACCACGCGCGGTTCGCCTCCGGCGCGGCGGACCGACTCTTCGTAGTCGTGCAGTTTGCTGCACGTCGATATGGCGATGATCGGCACGCGCTACATCCTCGAAGGAACGGCGACGCCCATCAGATCGAGCGCGCGGGTCAGTTGGTTGCGAACGTAGAGGACGCCGGCGGCGCGCCAGCGTCGCGCGTCGGCGTTTGGTTCGTTGAGGATATTGCCACGCCCGTCCTTCAGGTTGTAGAAGCCGCTGAAGGCCTGCGCCAGAGAGAACGCGTATTTCGCCAGCACTGAAAACTCCAGGGTGCGGACCACCTGTTCGACGACTTCGTCGAGGCGCGACGCCTCGAGCACGAGCGACCAGAGCTCGTGCCCGCCCCCGGCGCCTTCCAGCTCGCCAACGGGCACGCCGGCCAGATCCTTCAGTAGTGCCGGCTCGTCGAGGCCGAGCCGCTCCTCGACATTCGCGAAGATCTTGTTGGCGCGGACGACAGCGTACTGGATGTATGGGCCGCTCTCGCCTTCGAAGCTGAGCGCCTCCTGGAGATCGAAGGCGATCACCTTGCCGCGCGAGAACTTGATCAGGAAGTAACGCACCGCGGCGACGGCAATCATTTTGGCGATGCGAGTCTGCTCGTCGCCCGACAGGTCGGGATTGCGCTTGGCCACTTCCGCGCCCGCGCTGCGGATGAGCGTGTCGAGCAAATCGTCGGCCTTCACGCCGAGTCCCTTGCGCCCGGACACTTCGACGAACGCGCGTTTGGCCTCGTCGGACTCGGGCGCCGCCGCGTAGCCGAGCTCGCGCGCTGTGGCGTGCGACAGCGCAACCATCTCGTACGAGAAGTGGTGCGAGCGCTCGGCGCCCTCAGGATGGCCGACGGCAATCAGCGCCTGCTTGAGCAGCTTCTGAAGATAGGACTGCCGAACGTCAATCACGTTGTACACGAACGCGGCGCCGCCGAACAGCGGGTGATTTCCCTCACCATTCGTGCTGCACGTCGCCCACAGCGTCTCGCCGTTCGGCCGCGTCGCGAACGTGTGGTATTTGAAATCACGACCAAGGAGTCCGAGCTTCCAGAACTGGTAGGCGATGTCTTTCCCGACGTAGGTGACGACACCGTTCGATCGGACGATGACCTTCTCCTTTTCCTCTTCGTCGTCGGCCTCCGGAGTGTCGGCGTTGGGCCCTCGGCCTGGTTCCTGGATCGCCTCATCCTGGATCGGCATGACCCAACATCCGGCGAGGCGGCCGTCCTGACGGAGATAGACCGCTCCCTTCGCCTTCAGCACGTCGAACGCCTGGGCCCAGAACTTCAAACGGAGGATGTCGCCCTCCCAGGTCAGCAGGTCGTAGTCGACATTCATCCGCGCCATCGTCTGCAGATGGCAGCGGACGATCCGCTCGGCGATGAAGCCGGCGATCTCGGCGTTCTCGTTGCCGCCGTGCTCGATGTCGTGCAACGTCTGGGCTCTGATCTGCAGTCGCTCCTTGTCTTCCTCGTACCACTCGGTGACGCGCGCGTACAGGTCCCAGCAGTAGTAGTCGAAGCGCGTCGAGTTGGCGACCTCGCGAACGCCGTCGAGCGACTTCTCCTCGAGTGCGCGGAACCCGACGACCACGTCGGCGACCTGGACGCCTGTGTCGTCGATGTAGTTCTGGACTTCGACCGGCACACCACGAAACCGGAGCACACGAACCAGCGTGTCGCCGAGTGCTGCGTTACGTAAATGACCGATGTGCGCCGCTTTGTTGGGATTGATCGCTGTGTGCTCGACGATCGCCTTTCCCGGTCCTGCCGGCGCCGGGGACGCATCGCTCCCGGTCAGGCGCTCCACGAGGAACACCGGTCGATCGAGAAAGACATTCAAGTAGCCATTTGGTGCTGCGACAGCCTGGCGGATACCCTCGGCGGTGCCGAAGGCGTCGGCGATCTCCTTGGCGATGACGCGCGGCGCCTTGCGCAGCCGGCGGGCCAGCTCGAACGCGACAGGTGTGGCCAGGTCCCCGAGGTCGCGCGAGGGCGGGTAGTCGAGCACGATTGCCGGCAACGCCGCGTCGTCGAGCGAATACAGCGTGGTCAGCAGGCGCCGGAGGTGCGCGCGGAGACGGTCGTGAACGGGAAGGATCATCGACGATGTGCGATTCGTGGTTCGTTATCGGTGCTGTGATTCGCGACCTGTGACTCGCGATATTCCAATCGTGATTCGTGATGTGCGCGATTTGCGGCGCGTGAAGCGGTGCGGTACGCTGTCAGCGATTCGGGTCGAGGGAGCTAACTCCCCGCCCATGTTACCGCATGACCGAGGGCGGCGTCGGACGCCTGCTTGTCGCGAGCCTGCATCAGGGGATCGCGGATCTGCTGCCGTCGCGTCTCGAATTCTACGAGGCGTGGCTGAACCCGTCCGGGCTCCGCGAGGGTCGGATCGGTCTGGCACCGTTGGCGGCGGTGCTGAGCTTCCTGCGTCAGGAAGGGGAGTCCTACCGTCTGATTGCCTCGCGCGCCGGCGAATACACGGCGGAATGGGTGGTGGCCGACTTGCCGCCGCTGCAGCGCAGGATTGTGCGCACAGCGCCGCGTCCGCTGCGGGTGCGGCTCGTCGCCCGGATCGTGCGTCAGATGGTCCGCAGCACCTATGGCGGAAGCCGCGCTGTCGTGCGGTGGCGGAACGGTAGTGGCACGTTCGACATCCGCGGGTCGATCTTCTGCGAGCTCCGTGATCGCGCGCAGGCACCGATGTGCGAATACTATGCATCGGCGATTCGACGGTTGATGTCCCTGTTCGATCTCGACGTCGAAATAGGCACGGAGCAATGCCGCGCCACCGGCGGAAGCCAGTGCCTGATGTCGGTTCTCGTCAGGCAGGCCGGTGCGGCCGGCGCATGATGCAACGCGAGATGTACGTCAGACTCACACGCGCCTTGCTGATCACGCTGGGCATTGCCGGAGCGGCGCAGGCTCAGACACCGGCAGCCGGCTCTCCACCGACTGCGGCCCGGCTCCTCGTCATTCCGTTCGAAAACAGCTCCCATGACGGTCGGGTGTACTGGCTGACCGAGGCGGCCGCCGTGGCGCTGACCGACGATCTGCTGGCGCTTGGCGCACCGGCGATCACGCGCGACAACCGGCTGCGCGCTTTCGAGCGTCTGCACGTGCCGACCGTGGCGACGCTCAGCCACGCGACCGTCATTCGCCTGGGCGAAATCGTCGGCGCCGCGCAAGTGATCGTCGGCAGCTTCGACGTCGCCGACGACATGCTGACGGTCCATGCGCGAACCATCCGCATCGACGTCGGACGCATCTCGCCCGAGATCATCGAACGCGGACCGCTCAACGATCTGTTCGCGATATACGGCCGCGTCGCCCGGCGGATTGTCCCCGGCTCCGGGGTGAGCACGGCCGAAATGGAGCAGGGACATCCCGCGCTCTCGGCGTTCGAGCAGTACATCAAGGGCGAGTTGGCCGAGGCGCCGTCCGCGAAGGTTGGCTATTTGACGCAGGCGCTGAAGCTGGCGCCGACTTTCGAGCGGGCGCGTCTCGCGCTGTGGAACGTGCATGACGACCAGGGGGATCATCAGAAGGCGCTGGCCGCGGCCAAGGGTGTGGCGGCCGATTCGCGTTTCGCGCGGCAGGCGAGGTTCCTCGGCGCCGTGTCCCAATTGAAGCTCGCCCAGTACCAGGAGGCGTACGACACGCTGAGCGATTTGAACACCGTCGCATCGGACCCCGCCATCCTCAACAACCTGGGTGTGATTCAGCTGCGGCGCAACGCGTGGACGGGCACCGGCCGGCCGACCTGGTTCTTCGCTGATGCCACCAAGCTCGATCCGAACGATTCGGACCTGTTCTTCAATCTTGGCTACGCGTTCTGGCTCGACAAGGACATGGCCTCGGCGATCATGTGGTTGCGAGAGACCGTGCGGCGCAATCCTGCGGACGATGCGGCGCACTATGTGCTCGGCGTCGCACTGCAGGCGACGGGCAGTACGGCGGAGGCCGCACGGGAAAAGGAGCTCGCTCGGCGACTCTCGGCGACCTATGCCGATTGGGACAAGCAGTCGGGCGGCAACGCGGTGCCGCGGAGTCTCGAGCGGATCAAGACCGAGGTCGATGTGCCGGCCGCCCTGCGTCTGGACAACGCGATCGTCGCGGCCGGACAGCGCGATCAGCGCGACCTGGCGACATTCCATCTGCAAGCCGGCCGGCGACTGTTCGAAAGCGAGCGCGACGTCGAAGCGATCGCCGAGTTGCGGCGCGCCGTGTATCTGGCCCCCTACGAGAGCGAAGCCCACCTGCTGCTCGGTCGCCTGTATCTTCGCGACGGGCGGGTCGAAGAGGCCGTGGACGCGCTGAAGATTTCGATCTGGAGCGAGGACACAATCGCCGCGCGCCTGGCGTTGGCGGAGGCTTACATCGCCGCCAAGGACGCCAGCGCCGCGCGGACCGAGCTGCAAGGAATCCTCAAGCGCGATCCCGCGAACGTCGACGCGCGCGTGCTGTTGGATCGGGTTCCCTGACTTTCCATCTTTGATTTTGCTTTTGATCGTGGAGTCGCCGTCGAATCATCGATGGCGATCGAAATTCCAAATCAAAAATCACAGATCAGAAATCAAAAATGATCCCCCCGTGTTACCATGGCGCGTCCCCACTAGTGGTACGTCCTGGTGATTTCTCGAGCGGGCCGCCCGTTGGTTGGCCCGCATATTCGCGCTCGACAGGCTGTCGTGCGCATTACAGGTTCAGTTGATACGGTCCACTAGATGTCCGACGAAGGGTTGCGCGAGTTTCAGCTGAACGGCAAGCAGCTGTTCTTCATGTTCATGGCGGTCACTGCGTCGGCCGTCGTGATTTTCCTGTGCGGGGTCATGGTGGGGCGTGGCGTGCGCGCGCCAGGGGCGGGCACGCAGGCGCAGACCGCCGAAACGCCGATCGTCGATCCGACCGCGACCGGCAATGTCACCGCGGCTGCTCCGACCGCTTCGTTGCCCAACGGTGCGCCTGCAGCGGCGCAGGAAACACTGACGTATCCCGATCGTCTCGAAGACGCCACCCCGCCGCCCGAGACGCTTGAAGAACCAGCGCCCGAGCCGACGGTGGCATCCAACGCTCCTGCGGTGCCCGAGCCAACTGCCGGAAAGGCATCTGCCGATGCTGGCGGTGCCGAGCCGCCAGGCAACGGCTACGTGGTGCAGGTCGCCGCCGTCCGCGAACGCTCGGAGGCCGACACCATCGCTCGTCGTCTCGCATCGAAAGGCTATCCATCATTCGTGACGACGCCCGGCTCTGGAGCCCCGAAGGTATTCCGCGTGCGTGTCGGCAAGTATGCCGATCGCCGCGAGGCCGACACGGTCGCCGGCAAGCTTCAGCGCGAAGAGCAGTTCAAGCCCTGGGTCACGCGCTGACCGCGACTGCCATTCCCCATCGGAGACCGCCGACGGCGCTCCGACATCTCCCAACGACGATCCGACACACCGCCACGCGACCGGTCCCGCAGCCACACGCGCTTTTGAACGTAAACATGCAGTAAACGCTGCGGACGCATCGGGCGTCGTCCATGCAATCAACGGCGGCGCGTGTGACATGACGTGCAACGCTGTCGCGGCGCGCCTCTTGCACACCTTGGGGCCGTCACGTGTTGAAGCTAACCAAGGACAATTCGATGCCGTCGGGCCCCCTTCGTCCCGCGCGCACCCCTCGTCCCACGACCAGCCAGCCGCGGACCTGGGCGCTGCCTCCACGCGTAGCGGACGCGCTCGGCAAGCTGTTGTCGCAATCGCACGCGCTCACCGGCGATTCGCTCCAGAGCGCGGTGCAGTTCGCGCAGCAGTCGTCGATTCCGCTGCACGAAGCCATCCTGCGTCTCGGCTTCGTCGACGAGCGCACGGTGTACGCCACGCTGGCCGCGGCCACCGGCCTCGACTTCGTGGATGCACGTGAAGTGGTCCCGACGCCGATGGCGTTGCGCATCGTCCCGGCTCGCGTGGCCCGGCAGCATCAGGCGCTTCCCATCACCGTGGACGACCGGACCATGACGTATCTCACGTCGAGTCCGTACGATCCCGACGCGGAGCGCGACCTGAGCTTCACCAGCGGACGCAGGCCCGTCGCCAAGCTCGCCTGCCCTTCGGATCTGCGCATCGCGCTTCAACACAGCTATCGCGACAACATCGACATCGAAGGATTGCTGTCGCAGGCGCGCTCGCATACCCGCAGCTCTGTCGAAGCGATTCACACCTTCGACGACGGCACGCCGACCGATTCGGCGGTCGTCGAGTTGTGCAACACGCTCGTCGCCCGAGCAGTTGACAGCGGCGCCAGCGACCTTCACCTCGACCCCTCCGACAACGGCATCCTGGCGCGCGTGCGCGTCGGCGGTGTGCTCGAAGCCGTGCTCGCGCTGCCGGCTGACGTCGCGCGCATGGTGCTGAACCGGTTCAAGGTGATGGCGCGCGCCGACATCGCCGTGCGGCAGCGGCCGCAGGACGGCGCCTTTGCCATGAAGGTGGGTGGCCGTCGCATCGACGTCCGGCTGTCGACGTTGCCGACCACGTTCGGCGAAAAGATCGTGATGCGGCTGATCGACAGCGAAAGCGAGCTGCAGTCGATCGGGACGCTTGGCTACGACGAACAGCTGCTGGCGCGATTCCGCCGCATCCTCGATCGGCCCGACGGTCTCGTCCTCGTGACGGGTCCAACCGGGTCCGGCAAGACCACGGTGCTGTACGCGGCCCTGCACTACCTCAGGACCGGACGCACCAACATCGTGTCCGTCGAGGATCCCGTCGAGCGCACGTTGCCCGGCGTGAACCAGATTCCGGTCAACGCGCGTGCGGGTGCCAACTACGCCAGCGTGCTGCGATCGGTGCTGCGGCAGGACCCCGACGTGTTGATGGTGGGCGAGATTCGTGACGAGGAGGTCGCATCGATCGTCGGACAGGCGGCGTACACGGGCCACCTCGTATTGAGCTCGTTGCACACGATCGACGCCGCCACGGCGGTCACGCGTCTGCTCAACCTCGGTCTCGAACCTTTCCGCATCGCCGAAAGTCTCTCCGGCATTCTCGCGCAGCGCTTGATTCGGCGGCTGTGTCCGGCGTGCCGCACGGTCGATAGCAGTGGCCCCGCCGCTGGCCCCGGCTGTCCCGAGTGCAACCACACCGGCTGGGGCGATCGCATGCCGGTCGCCGAGCTCCTTGTGCCGACCCCTGAGATCAGGGCGATCATCGGCCGCAATGGCAGCGCGACCGAGCTTCGCCAGGCGATGCGCAGCGCCGAAATTCGCACGATGCGCGATCGCGCCCAGCTGCTGGTGGCGGCCGGCGCGACAACCGAACACGAAATCGCTCGCGTGATCGGCACCGACGATGCCGAGTCGGAGACGGGCGCCAACGCACGGCAGACCGTGCTCGTCGCTGACGACGATCCCGTGACGAGAACGCTGGTCCGACTGCTGCTCGAGCGCGATGGCTATGCGGTCGTCGAAGCATCGACGGGACGCATTGCCGTCGATCTGACGGCGTCGAAGGGTCCCGAGCTGATTGTCATGGACCTCAACATGCCGCAGATGGACGGCTACGAAGCCATTCAGGCGATTCGCCGCATTCCATCGGCGACAAAGACGCCAATCGTGGTGGTCACGGCCGAAGACGGCGCCGAAACGGAGCGCAAGGTGCTCGCGCTGGGTGCCGACGACTACATCGTCAAACCGTTCGAGCCCACCGTGCTGACGGCTCGTATCAAGGCGGTGTTCGGGCGGCAGCGCCTGGCCGCATGAAACCGTATCTGGTCAAGTCATCGGACGTGGAGGGCAGGATGGCTGTCTCTGCAGAGCAGCAGGACACAGCGGGGCATTCCGAAGCATGGACGGCGACGGCGCTGCTGGGACGCGTGGGTGGGGACGCCGAGATCGCCCGCGAGCTGGCGCGGCTGTTCATCAATGAATGTCCTCGGATGCTCGAGGCAATTCGCACCAGCGTCGCGTCGCAGTCGCCGGTGGAGATCCGCCGCTCCGCGCATCTGCTGAAGGGCTCTGTGTGCAACTTCACCGAGACCGGGGCGGCCGTCGCGGCGCTGGAGCTCGAAGTGATCGGCCGCGAAGAGCGCGTCAACGACGCACCGGCGGCATTGGCCCGCCTCGAGCAGGAGCTGGAAGCGTTGCTCCCTCAGTTGCAGGCTTTCGAATCCGAGAGCGCCGCGTAACGCGGCGTTCCTCCCGCCGCAAATTCCCGACTTCCAACTCACTTCGCCACGCCCGGTCCGCCTGAACGTGGACCCTATCGAGATCCCCGAATCTGCGGTCCAGGCGCCGAGAGGGAAGGCAGTGGATACGGATTCTCGCCGGTTGATGTGCCGACCGTCACACTGACATCGGTCGTCTCGCCCACCCGCACGATCGCCGCCGCCCGGTGTTCGCCGAATTGCGGGTGGCGAACGATCACTTCTCGAGTGCCAATCGGCGTCGCCACCGGGCCCAGTGGTGCGATCCCAACGCGCTCGCCCTCGATCCACACTTCGGCGCCGGCGTCCGTGTTGACGTGCACGAGTCCCGTCGGGAGCGAGACGGTTCGCGCCGTCACCTGTCCGGGACGGACGGTGACGACGATCTCTCCCCGGTAGTTGAACTCGGTGTTCATCAGCTCGATGCGGTAGCGCCCCGGTTTCAGTACCAGCCGGCTCTCGTCGGTCGTGCCAATGCGCCGGCCCTCGACGAACATCTCCAGCGGAACACGAGAGTAGACCGACAGGAGCCCGGCAGCGGGCTCGGTCGCCGCGGGCTTTGCCGCTGCAGGCGCCTGATCACGACCGTTCGGTAGCGGCAGCACCGACGCCATCGTCTGTTCTTTGGGGAAGGCACTCGTGCCGTTGGTGAAGAACGTGGTCACCTTGCCTGCCGCCGCTCGCCCAACCGAGAGCGCGCGCTCGGTCAGCGACGACACGCCTACCATCGACGCGCTGCCAATCATCAGCAGCGTGATGGCGGCGGCTGTCATCACGCGGCGGGGCACGCGCCGGACGACTGCGGCGATCGGCGGAGCCGTGCGTCGGACGCGGCCGATCCAATCCGACAGCCTGACCTGCGATGTCGCTCGAGCCAAGCGTTCATCGCTGGTCGCCGCGGCGTCGCCGAACAACGGACGGCCAATGGGGGGCGACGGGGAGGTGGTGTCGCCATTACCGGTTCGCGTCGCTTCCGCGCGGGCGGCTTCCTGCGCGAAGGTCAGTTGCGCGCGAACGCTGGCCAGCTCACTCTCGAGACGGCGCTCGGCCTCGGCCCGTGCTTCCGCGAGCTCGGACGCGAGCCGGGCGTCCGCTTCACTTCGCGCGCGGGCGATCTCCGCTTGCAAGGCGGCCTCGGCGCGCACTCGGGCCTCGTGCTCCGCGCTCGCCTGCAGCCGCTCGAATTCAGAGCGATCCGCCAGTCGCACGCGGTCGGCTTCGTCGCGAACCCGCTCGAGCTCGCTGTTCAAGCGAGCCTCGGCCTCCGTACGCGCGCGCGCGAGGTCGCTTTCATACGTTCGCGCGGCCGCGGCCTCGGCGGCGGCGCGTGCCTCGCGAACCGCCGCTTCGCGCGCCGCTTCGGCTTCCGCCTGCGCGTGACGCATGGCCTGTCGCGTCTGCTCGGCCTCGGCACGCACGCGTTCGAGCTCGCGCTGAAGTCGCGATTCGACTTCGTTGCGTACCCGCCCTACTTCCTCGTCGAGCCGCTGAGCGGCGGCGGCTTCGGCGGCCGCGCGGGCTTCACGGGCGGCGTGCTCGCGCTGCTGTTCGGCTTCTGCGAGCGCCTGCTCCTGTGCGCGGCTTAGCTGCTCGGCTTCTTTGCGCGCGCGTTCGATCTCGGCTTCCAGCCGCGCATCCGATTCCTTGCGGACCCGCTCGAGCTCCGCTTCGAGAGCCCGTGCGGCTGCCGCTTCGGCCAGGACGCGATTGTCGGCATCCGCGGCGCCCATCGGATCCGCTTCGGGCATCGCTTCTTCGCGCGCGCGCCGCGCCGCTTCGGCTTCTTCTTCGACGCGCCGCATTTCCGCGGCACGGCGTGCATCGGTCTCGGCGCGGATGCGAGCCACTTCCAGTTCGAGCGCCGCGGCCGCCGATTGTTCGGCGGCGCGACGGGCCTCGTCGACGGCAGCGGCCCGCAGCGCTTCGGCCTCCTGCAACTCCGCGGCGAGACGCTGCTCGGCTTCCGTGCGAACCCGCGCCAGCTCGATGGCGAGCGTCTGATCGGCATCGGAGCGCAGTTGGGCGAGCTCGTTCGACAGCGCGTCGCGGACTTCGGCTTCGGCCGCTGCGCGGGCGGCGCTGACTTCTTCTTGCCGGCGTGCCTCGGCTTCCGCCTCCAGACGCGCGAGCTCCGCCGCACGCTGTTCGGCAGCCTCCTTGCGCACTCGTTCCAATTGGCTGACGAGCGCGTGCTCGGCGTCGCTGCGAATCTGGGCGAGCTCCGTGGACAGCGTCTGACGCGCTTCCGCTTCCGCGGCCAGACGCGCTTCGGTTACGTCGGCGAGACGGCGAAGCTCGGCGTCCGCCGCCTGCCGTGCCATTTCCTCGGCGTGGCGCGCGGCGGCTTCTCGTCGTGCGCGCTCCACCTCGGTTCCGAGCACCGACTGCGCTTCCGCACGCACACGCGCGAGCTCCTGCTGCCGACGGCTTTCGACTTCGCCGCGGACGCGGGCAACTTCGGCTTCCAGCTGCCGAGCCGCCGCGAGCTCCGCGGCGGCCCGCGCGTCGCGCGCGGCCGCTTCGAGACGCGCCTCCGCTTCGGCAGCTGCCCGCTCCTGATCGGCCCGCAGCTGTTCCGCATCGCGCCGGGCGCGAGCGAGCTCCGCCTCGAGCCGCGCGTCGGACTCCCGCCGCACGCGCGCGACCTCTTCTTCGAGCGCCCGTGCTGCGGCTGCTTCGGCGGCGGCATCGGAAGCGCGCGCTTGTTTGGCTCGTTCCGCCTCCTCCTGCAACCGTTGCAGCTCGGAGCCGAGGCGAGCTTCTGTTTCCGTCCGAATTCGCGCGACCTCCGCCTCGAGTGCCGACGCGGCTGTGCGTTCTGCGTCGCTGCGGGCTTCCTCGACGGCCGCCGTGCGCGCGGCCTCTGCCTCGCGGAGCTGCGCTGCCAGGCGACGTTCCGCTTCGGACCGCACGCGTGCGAGCTCGTTCGCCAGCGTCTGATCGGCATCGCTGCGGACCTTGGCGATCTCGACCGAGAGCGCGCCGCGCGCTGCGGCTTCGCCTTCGGCGCGCGCTTCATCGACCTCGGTCCGCCGGCGACTGTCGGCGGCGGCCGCCAGCTGCGCGAGTTCGGCGGCGCGTTGCGCGGCCTCTTCTTCGCGCACGCGTTGCAACTCGAGCGCGAGCGCGCGTTCGGCATCGCCGCGTGCGCGTGCCAGCTCCTGTTGCAGTCGCGCCTCGCCGGCTGCTTGTACGCGCGCCACTTCGGCCTCGACCTGACGACGCGTCGCGTCTTCGGCAGCCGCACGCGCCTCGCGAGCTGCGGCGTCGCGAAGCTTTTCGGACTCGGCGAGAGCTGCCTCCTGCGTCCGGCGCAACGCATCCGCGTCGTGACGCGCGCGTGCGAGCTCCGCTTCCAGCCGCTCGTCCGACTCTTTGCGGACCTGGGCAACCTCCGCTTCGAGCGCCCGGGCTGCGGCATCGGCCGCCGCGCGTGCCTCTTCCGTGGTCGCCGCGTGCGTCTGCTGTGCGTGTCGCTGATGCTCTTCTTGAACGCGCCGCAGCTCGGTTGCGAGACGCGCCTCGGTTTCCGCCCGAATCCGGGTGACCTCGGATTCCAGCGCCGCGGCCGCTTCGCGTTCCGCCATCGAGCGGGCTTCGTCCACCGCTGCGGCACGTGCAGCCTCGGCTTCCTGGAGCTCCGCCGCCAGCCGTTGTTCCGCCTCTTCTCGGACGCGCGCCAGCTCGGTCGCGAGCGCACGGTCCGCTTCGCTCCGCACCGACGCCAGCTCCGCGGCCAGCGCTTCGCGCGCGACCGCTTCGGCGGCTGCTCGTGCGGCGCTGACGTCGGCCTCACGACGACGCTCGGACTCGGCCTCGACTCGTGCCAGCTCCTGCTCGTGTTGCGCCGCCGCCTCCTGCCGCGCGCGTTCCAGCTCGGAGGCGAGCCGCTCGTCGGCGCGCGCTTCGGCCAGCGCGAGCTCCGCGAAGTGGATCTCTGGATCGATTGGTTTGTTGTCCGGCCAGGCTGCGCGTTTGGACGCGGGCACCGGTCGCGGCGTGGCGCGCGGCGGTGACGTCGCGGCTGGACGTGCAGGCGCGACAGGTACCGCGGTCACCGGTACGTCGGGCTCATCCTCTTCGAGCAACGACACGAGATCGATTTCATCGATCTCGTCGTCATTGTTGCCGTCGATCGGCGAAACGGGCGGAGGAGCATCGTCGACGAGCGCTGTCGCGACGGCGACATCAGGCTCGTCTTCGACTGCCGGCAGTGTCGGCGCCGCAGAAACACGCACTTCCAGGTTTGTCTCGACGACTGGCGTGGCCTCTTCCTCGACGACGGCGGGTACCGGCGCGACTGGCAGCGAAACAGGAGCGATCTCGGATGGCGGGACTGGAACCGATGGCGGGACCGATGGAGGCGGCTGAGGAATCGCCGGGAGCGAAGAGCGCGTGAGTCGTGCCTCTTCCTGAAGGGCCCGCTCACGCCGATCGTTGGCTGCACGCGCAAGCGCCGACGTGACCAGCGAGCGAAACGCGGCAGGATCGGTGGCTTTCTTCGACGCCGATCCGCCGGTGCGGAACCACCCGCTCTTCTCGCTGGAAGCACCGTCGCCGTCGCGCAGCCGGGGCAACGGGAGAATCGGCGGTGCGCTCGTGCCGCACATCGCCTGGAGCCGGCTCTTGACGTCTTCCTGCGCCTTTGCCTCGAGCGCCTCGCTCATGACCACGACGTCCGGCACCTCGCGATTGATGACGACGACGGCGGCGTACACCGAAGTGACAACAAGCAGCTTGGTGTCGGCGAGATCGCCAAACACACGACGGAGAATCTCGGCCTGACGACGATCAGGCTCGACGGCAAGGACGACGGCCATGGCAGTTCTGAATGTCGGGTGCGGGCAACGGCCATGCCCGTAGGAGCGCGGCACGCGACCGCGCGCAATGAATGGCCAGCGTGACGATCAGAGCGACAGCATCGGCGAGCGAATCAATGGTGCGCAGTCGTGACGATGACGAACTTGATCGGCGAACTCACAGATTTCGCTCTCGCGGTCGGCAGGGGAAAGCCGACTCAGCTCATCAATAAATAGCTCAGCAGTAAGTACTTTTGCGCTTTACTGCGCGCCCGTGGTCGTCTATAGTTCCCAACGGCTGAGTTACTCTTCCCGACGCGGCCATCACCTGACAACCTGCGTAGCCGCCCTGTTTTCGGACAGGCGGCGTCCGCGCGCCCATCTGAGGCCCGACTGCCTGTCGCATCGCGCCCGAGGAGGTGTTGATGGTTAGCGTTCGCACGTCGAAGTTCTCGTGGTTGCTGCTGCTGTCTGTGCTGCTGTTGCACGGGGTCGAGGCTGCCGGACCGCGCCCGAAAGGTCCCTCCGCTCCGAGACTGGCGAGTCCGGTGAACGGCGCCACGGACGTCAGCCCGCTGCCGACGTTGTCCTGGAGCTCGCGAATGGCCACCGGCTATGACGTCTATCTCGGGACGGCGTCGCCCCTCCCGCGTGTCGCCACCCGCCAGACCGGGACCTCGTACTCGCCGCCAGCGCACCTTGCCGGCGGCACCACGTACTATTGGCAAATCGTCGCCTACAACAACGACGGCTCGACGAGCGGAGCACAGTGGTCGTTCACGACCGTTGCGTCCGCGCCGCCGGCGCCGTCGGAGCCCACTTCACCATCGCCTGCCACCGGCGCAAACAATGTCGCGCAGAACGCAAACCTGTCGTGGAGTGCGGACGGTGCGACCAGCTACACGGTACGTTTTGGACCCTCGAGCCCACCACCGGTAGTGGCGAGTGCCCTGACGAGTGCTTCGTATACCGTGTCTAGTCTTGCCGACGGGACTACCTACTACTGGCAAGTCGTTGCCGCCAACAGTGGCGGATCGACTTCTGGCCCGGTGTGGTCGTTCTCCACCGCGAACTCGAAGAGCGGGACGATCTGGAACATCGACCGTGACGGCGATCTGCAGGCTGCGTTGGACCAGGCGCAGCCCGGCGACACGATTCTGCTGCAGGCCGGCGCCACCTTCACCGGAAATTTCGTCCTCCCCGCGAAAGCCGACGGCGCCACCAGCTACATCACGATCCGGTCCGCCGCCGATCTTTCGACGCTCCCTGGCCCCGGCGTCCGCATGGATCCGATATATGCGTCCCAGCTGGCCAAGTTGCACTCGCCGAACTCCGCCCCGGCGCTGGCGACGGCCGCGTACGCGCATCACTATCGAATCGAGCTGGTCGAGTTTGTCGGCAGTCCGCTCGGCTACTACGACATCCTCCAGCTCGGTGACGGATCGACGACGCAGAACACGCTGCAGGTGGTCCCGCACCACCTGGTGGTCGATCGCGTGTACATCCACGGCGACGCGACGATGGGCCAAAAGCGCGGAATCGCGTTGAACAGCGCCTCTACAATTATTCAGAATTCCTATATCTCCGACATCAAATCGAACGATCAGGACGCGCAGGCGATTTGCGGGTGGAACGGCCCCGGGCCGTACGTGATCACCAATAACTATCTGGAGGCGTCGGGCGAAAATGTCCTGTTCGGCGGCGCCGATCCCGCGATTGTCGGCCTCGTTCCCTCGGACATTACCTTCACACGCAACCACCTGTCGAAGCCGCTCACGTGGCGCCCGGAGAGCTGGATCGTGAAGAACCTGTTCGAGCTGAAGAACGCGCAGCGCGTCACCATCGACGGGAACATCATGGAAAACAACTGGGTCTCGGCGCAGCCCGGGTACGCGGTTCTGTTCACGCCACGCAGCGACGGAACGGCGCCCTGGAGCGTCGTGCAGCACGTCGCCTTCACCAACAACGTCGTCCGGCACGTTTCGTCGGTCTTCAACATACTCGGCACCGACGATCTCAGCGTCACGCAGATCACCAACGACATCGTGATCCGGAACAACCTGTTCGTCGATGTCAGCGGCGACGCTTACGACGGCGACGGCCGTGTGCTGCTGATCAATGGCGGATCGCAGATTACTTTCGACCACAACACAGTGATGAACGACGGCTCGTCGACCGTCTATCCTTACGGCACGCCGGTACAGGGGTTCGTGTTCACCAACAATCTTCTCCCCGACAACCTGTACGGCATCATCGGCGGCGATGTTGCCCCTGGGCTGGCCACCATCACCACGTATTTTCCAGAGACGCTGTTTCTCGACAACGTTATCGTCGGCGGGCCGTCGTACAGCTATCCGACGGGCAACTATTTTCCGGCGACGATGGGCGAGGTGGGGTTCGTCGGTTATGAGGGTGGCAACTATCGTCTCGCCGTGAGCAGTCCGTACTATGCGGCCGCCACCGACGGGACGAACATCGGTGCGAACATCGATGCCATCAACGCCGCGGCGGGAACCGCCTACTGAGCCAGCGTCCAGACGAAGACGTCGACATCGCGGACGTGGACCCGTGCGTCCGGGCGCCAGTCGCCGATCGGGAACTGGTGCGACACGATGCGAGCGCCTGGACGCAACTGCCGCTTCAGGATCGGCTCCAGCTGCGCGTTGAGGCTCGGCGAGAGCCACAGGGTCACGACGGTGGCCGCCGAGATGTCCGCGGTGAAGAGGTCGCCTTCGATGAAGGAGACCTTGTCCTCGACACCGGCTTCGCGGGCGATCTCGCGTGAGCGGGCCACCAGCGCGGGATCGATCTCGATGCCAACGCCTCGTGCGCCGAACTTCTGCGCGGCAAGGATGACAATGCGCCCGTCACCCGATCCGAGGTCATACACGACGTCGGCCGCCGTGACCGCCGCGAGTCCCAGCATGGCGTCGACGATTGGCTGTGGCGTTCCGACGAAGTAGATGTCGGGCGGCCGCGCCGGTCGTTGTTGCGATGCGAGAGGAGCGCCGAGCCACGCCAACAGGATCGTGGCGAGCAGCGCAGGTAGCGGAGGGCGCGTCACGGCCACAGCCGTCGACCTGCTACTTGAGCAATGGAGGAGTTGCCGGCGCAGCCGGTACTGATAGCAGGAACGCGTAGATGTCCGCGAGCTGCGCGTCCGACACGACCTTCGTCGTGTAGGGCGGCATCTGACCCGTCGGGCGCCGGACGTAGCGTGACAAGGCCGCGAAGGGAAGTGGACGCGGTGCCAGGCGTGGACCCGTCGCGGTGGATCCCTGCGCCTCATAGCCGTGGCACTGGTAACACCCGACAGCGGCAAAGAGCTTCTTGCCGTTGGTCGCGTTGCCGGCTGGGGCTGGCGATGGGGCGTTCGACGCTGCCGGCGCGTTCTGGCCAGCCGCCGCCGCAGTGACGCCGAGCATCGTGACCGCGATGACGAGGATGCAAGAGCGGAACATGATCACCTCGGCTGCGTAACGACATCGACCAGTGCCGGCTCGCCGCGTTTGACGACCGCGATCGCGCGCCTGAACGCCGGCCCGAGATCGTTCGGGTTCGTGATCGGCCCTTCGGCGTAGACGCCCATCCCTTGCGCGATCTTGGCGTAGTCGATGTTCGGACTGGTCAGTGTGGTCCCGATGCCGGCGCGATCGATGCCACGCTCGTGCCGTCCCGCCATTCGCTGCAGATGCATCACTTCCTGATGATAGGCGCGGTTGTTGTGCATGACCGCGAGCAGCGGAATCTGATGATGCGCCGCCGTCCACCACACGCCTGGCGCGTACATGAAGTCGCCATCGCCCTGGATGGTGACCGAGAAGCGGCCGCGCTTCTTGTTGGCAAGCGCGGCGCCGACGGCGGCAGGCGCGCCGTAGCCGACGCCGGCCCCGCCCGAACCGCCGAGGAACTGATGGTGCTGCTCGAAGGCCCACAGCCGCATCGGCCAGTTGCTGACATTGCCGCTTTCCGCCACCAGCGACCAATCCTCGGACTTGATCTGCGCCCACAGTTCGGCGGAGAGGCGCGCCGTGCTGATCGGGCTGGCGTCCCAGGCATATGCGGCGTCGGCACGAATGCGTTCACGTGATGCTGCGCGCGCCTCGGCGAGCTTCTTGCCGCGATCTTGCAGCGCACGCCGCCGATCGTCGGTCAGCAGTCGCTTGCACGCCTCGATCAACGAAGGCAGCGTCGCTTCGGCGTCGGCCGCCATCGCGATGTCGACCTCGGGATAGCGCTGGAAATCCTGGTAGTTGCTCTTCGTATACAGATCGCCCGCGCTCACGCTGATCAACTTCGTGCCCGGTTTGGTCACGGGGCGCGACGTCCGAACGAGCGAGTCGCGGAACGCATCCACCGTGCCCCAGAAATCGGTGAGCTCCAGCCCGAGGATCACATCGGCATTGGCGATCAGCTGCCGCCCCGAGTCGCTGTGATTGAGCGGGTGCTGACTGGGCATGTTCATCCGGCCGCCCTGATCGACCACGGGGGCCTGCAAGGTCTCGGCGAGCTCGACGAGCAGCTTCATCCCGTGCGCCGTCCGCGATGCGCGATCCGCGACGATCACGGGACTGGCGGCAGATGTCAGCAGGCGCGCCGCTTCCGCGACCGCGCCCGATTCACCTTGCGGCGGCGCCGTCAGCGTCAGCTTCGGAATGTGCAAACGGCGCTTCACTTCCGCGGTGATGGGATCCTCCTGCAGGCCTCCGTCGAGCACCAGCAGCACCGGCATCATCGGCGGCGTCATCGCGATTTTGTAGGCACGTATCGCCGATTCGGCGAAGTGGGGGAGCGACCACGGCAAGTCGTCCCATTTGGTGAAATCGCGAACCATCGCCGCGGCGTCCTGCACGCTGTGCGCCCACTCCACGCCGGGCCTTCTCATCGTCGCGTCCAGCGAGTTGCCGGCCAGGAGGTACACGGGCACGCGATCGCAGTAGGCGTTGTAGACCGCCATCGCCGCGTGCTGCAGGCCGACGGTGCCGTGCAGGAGCACCGCCATCGGCTTGCCTTCCACCTTGGCGTAGCCGTGCGCCATCGCCACCGAGCTTTCCTCGTGACAGCACGTCAGGAACTCGGGAGCTTTGTTTCCACCGTAGGTGACGATCGATTCGTGAATCCCCCGGAAGCTGGAGCCAGGATTGGCCGCGACGTACTCGAACTGCAGCGACTTCAGCACGTCGACCATGAAGTCGCCACCCGGTGCATCGGTCGTGATCGGTTCGAGCTCGGGTGACGGATCGGACTCACGAGCGGAGACCGGCGCGCTGGCGGGACCGCCGGCGGCGCGCGCGGTGGTTTGCTGTGCCTCGGTCGGCGTCGCGGAACCGACGACGGCCGCGGCTCCGGTAACGGCGGCGCTCTTGAGGAATCCGCGACGATCGACAGGCTGGCTGCTCATGGCGCGACAGCTTACACCCGTTCCGGCAGCGGCGCCTGACAAGGCGCGGCCCACCCATCGGGGCCTCACGGGGCACTCCGGATTCGCCGTGCTAGACTGCGACGACTGGCCCCTGACTACGTCCTCGCCCTCGTGTCGGGCGTTCTGCTCGCGCTCAGCTTTCCCCGCTACGGTCATCCCGCATTCGCCTGGATTGCTCTGGTCCCGCTGCTGATTGCGTTGACCGGATGGCGCGGACGTCCGGGACGTCTGCCCGGTCAGCCGCCGCTGCGCGCGTTCACGCTCGGTCTGACGACCGGCGCGGTGTACTTCATCGGCACGGTCTACTGGACCAGCTCGGTCGTCGCAACCTTTGGCGGGGTGGCGCTGCCGGTTGCCATATTCGCGATGCTGGTACTGGCGTTCTACCTCGCGTTGTTTCCCGCGATCACGTCGCTCATCACCAGCCGGCTGATTGTGCACGGCGGCGGCGCGGCGCTGTTCTTCGCGCCTGGTGCATGGGTGTCGACGGAATTCTTTCGCGGCTATCTGCTGGGCGGGTTTCCGTGGGTGCCGCTCGGCAACAGCCAGGTGACCGTGCTGCCGGTCGCGCAATTGGCGAGTGTTTTCGGTGTGTACGGCTTGTCTGCCCTCGTTGCCCTGGTGAACGCGGGTATCGCATTCGCGCTGTTGAACACGGGACGGGCGCGACTCAAAGCGCTCGCCGTGCCGATCGTGCTCGTGCTGGCCATCGGCGCATGGGGCGCGTGGCGAATCGCCGACGGCAGTCTCACGCGCGAGGGCGCACCGATTCGCGTGGGCCTCGTTCAGGGCAACATCGAACAGACCGCGAAGTGGGATCCGAAGCAGGCCAGGCGCATCTTCACGACCTACATCGCGATGACGCGCGACGTCGTGAAACGGGGTGCGCAGTACGTGATCTGGCCCGAGTCGTCGACGCCGTTCATGTTCGAGGGCGATGCCGCGGGCCAGTCGCAGATGCGCGAGCTGGCGCGCGAAGTCAATGTGCCGATCCTCTTCGGCAGCGATCAGCTCGTGCGCGAACCCACACCACGGCTCTACAACGCCGCCTTTCTGCTCGCCAACGACGGGCGCACCACCGGTGTGTATCGCAAGATCCACCTCGTTCCATTCGGAGAGTTCATCCCGCTGAAGCGATGGCTCTACTTCGTGTCGCCACTGGTCGAGAGCCTCGTCGACTTCGCACCAGGGGAGCAGATGGTGATGCTGCCGGTAGGGACGCATCTGACGAGCACGGCGATCTGTTACGAGGTCGTCTATCCCGCGCTCATTCGCGAGGCGGTGGACAATGGAAGCGAGCTGCTGACGACGATCACCAACGACGCGTGGTACGGGCAATCGTCGGCGCCGTATCAGCACTTCGCGCTGGCGTCGATGCGCGCGATCGAAGAGGGACGCTATCTCGCCCGCGCCGCCAACACCGGCATCAGCGGCGTGGTCGACCCATATGGGCGAGCCGTCGAGCGATCAGGTATCTTTCAGCAGGTGGGTATGGTGGCCGAGGTGCGGTTCCTGAAAACGCGCACCGTGTACTCCGCCGTCGGTGACGTGATCGCGTATGTCTCGATCGCGCTCACGGCGGCGGCGTTGATCACGGTCGGCAGGTCAAGGCGGACCTGAAGGTCCGCCTCTACGGCGGCGTCGACGGCGGCCGCACCGACTATGTAGAGGCGGACCTTCAGGTCCGCCTGCGGAGGCATCCCGTGGCAGTCGTTCTCGAAGATCAGATAAAGCGATACGAAGACCTGACGCGGCGCGCAGGAGAACTGCGGAGGTATCTTTGAGGCCGCCCGCCTCGACGACCAGCTCGCCGACATCGAGCGGAAGGTAGGAGAGCCCGGATTCTGGAGCGATCAGGGCGCCGCGCAGAAGGTGATGCAGCGTCGTCGCCGCGTCGAAGACGATCTCGCGCTGCGAGGGTCGCTGAAACGGCGGGCCGACGATCTCGGCGTGCTCGTCGAATGGGCGAACTCGGGAGAAGACGTGTCCGCCGATCTGGCGCGCGCGCTCGACGATCTGCAATCCGAAGTCGAGGCCGCCGAGACGAAGAAGATGCTCGGCGGCGAATACGATCGCTCCAACGCGATTGTCACGATTCATCCCGGCGCCGGTGGCACCGAGTCCCAGGACTGGGCGGAGATGCTGCTGCGGATGTATCTGAAGTGGGCGGAGCGCCGCGGCTTCAAGCGCGAGACGATCGACTACCAGCCGGGCGATGAGGCCGGCATCAAGAGCGCCACGGTGCTCTTCTCCGGCGAGTACGCCTATGGGCTGATGGCCGCCGAGGCGGGGGTGCATCGGCTCGTCCGCATCTCACCTTTCGATCAGGCGGCACGGCGGCATACGTCGTTTGCGTCGCTGTACGTCTGGCCGGAATTGCCCGAGGACGAGGACATCGAGATCGACGAAAAAGATCTGCGGGTCGATACCTACCGATCGAGCGGCGCCGGCGGTCAGCACGTCAACGTCACTGATTCCGCGATTCGCATCACGCACCTGCCGACGGGCATCGTCGTCTCCTGCCAGAACGAACGGTCGCAGCACAAGAACCGGGCGCAGGCGATGAAGGTGTTGAAGGCGCGACTCTTCGATCTGAAGGTCAAGGAGCAGGCCGCGAGGCTCGAGCAGCTGGGCGGGGAGAAGCGCGATATCGCCTTCGGCAACCAGATTCGCAGCTATGTCCTGCAGCCGTATCAGATGATCAAGGACCATCGGACGAAGTTCGAGGTCGGGGACGTCAACCGCGTGCTCGATGGCGACCTGGATCCGTTCGTCAAGACGTATCTCATGCAGAAGGCGGCTGGCACCTTAGGGACAGCGGCCCCGGCGGAGGAGGACGCCTAAGGCTCGAGGGTAACCAAACGAGCGAGCTTGACGTCAGAACCAATGAGCGTATAGTCCGGGATATCGGCGCGGCATATCAGATGCCGCTCATCGGTCGGACTGAGGTGTAACGTATGACGCATCGGAACCTCGACGACATCGCCCTCGAGCACGATCACGCGAAGCCCGTCCATCCTCTCCGCGCGCTGATCGAAAACAACTTCTACCTGGACCGGATCTGCTGCACCGAAGGAGGGCTGTGGATCCTGCTGATGGACGCGCTGCTCTTCGTCCCCTTGGTGATGGCCGCGTTCTTCTATCCGTGGCAGGCGCTGACGGTGGCGGTCGTGCTGCTGGTTCTGAGCTTTGCGGGATACGAGGGATACGTCCTCTGGCACCGACGACATCCCGATTTCCATTGGTGACCGCTTGAGGGCCGCCTGAAAGCGGCCCTACGCCGATCCGGGCCGCCTTAGGCGGCCCGACGCCCTAGTCTGCCGTTCACCCCAGCACGGCGCGCATCCAGCCAGTCAGCGATCTTGTGTACTCCCCAAGAGTAATTTCGAGCTTCCTCTGTTGCAGGTCGACCGCAACATGCGAGCTCTGGCTGCTCTCGCGCGTCTGCACGTCCAGAGCGATGGCTTCGTAAAGCGCGGCCACCGGACTCGAGCCCGGCCGCAGCACCTCGCCGGTTCGTTGCAACTCCATCATGCGATTCGAGCAGTCGCCGTGCGCCCAGGGGACGAAGAAGAGCGTGGAGATCGTGGTGAAGGTGCTGGCGGGCGACGCCCCGGCCTCCAACGGAACATTGAGCACGTCGAGCGGACGTTCGGCCGCGGTGAGATCCGCCACCAGTGGGCGCGCCGACTGGAGTATCAGGGCCAGGCGCGTACCGCGGGCGTCACGACGAGCGGTCGCCGTCGCCTGCGACACGAAGTCAGGGTTCGCCAGGATCTCCTCGAGCGATCGAAAGTGCGGGCGTACGCGCCAATTGTCGGTTGTCACTATGACGGATCCCCATCCATCAGTGCGTTGACGGGCGATTACATTTCGCCGCTGCACACGCGAAGCACACGCCATGATTTCCTCCGACGTAGCAGTAACGTCGGTCGGAGGGCGTTCCAACGCGCGGGCGGAAGTGCGTCGCCGGAAGGGGGCCGGCGTCGAGTCGCGAGAACGCGACCAGGATTTCGGGGTCGGACTCCTATTGCGCAGGGGGCTGGACGTCGGTCGCGGCCAGTGGTGCCTCCTCCTGAGCAGCCGGGACCACGCCCGCACCTTGCGGCTGCGTCCCGTTGATAAACGCCTCCGTGACTCCCGAATCGAGCGTCACGAGGACGATGTTGCCCGGCGCGTCGAATTGCGGCGCGCTGTTGCGATCGGCATGCGTATCGAGATACGCCTTCATGAAGTCGATCCAAATCGGCAGCGCGGTGGTCGCCCCGGTCTCGCCGTTGCCGATCGGCTTCTTCTCGTCGTACCCCACCCACACGCCGACGGTGATGTTCGGATCGAACCCGATGAACCACGCATCGGTGTAGTCGTCGACAGTGCCGGTCTTGCCGGCGAGCGGCCAGTTGAGCGACGCGGCGCTGGCGGCGGTGCCGCGCAGCACGACGCCGCGCAGGAGGTTCGTCATGACGAACGCGGTGTCGGCGCGAACCGCTTCGTGCGGCTCGGGGCGATTCTCCTCCAGCACGTTCCCTTCGCGGTCCGCGATCGTCGTCACCGAATATGGCTGCATCCGCACGCCCTGATTCGGGAAGGCCGAGTACGCGCTCGCCATGTCGACCAGCGTTGATTCCGCCGCGCCAAGCGCCAGGGAGAGGTACGGCGGATACTCGCCATGCAGCCCGAACCGCTTCGCATAGGTGACCACGTTGCGCGGCCCGATTTCGTTCATCGCCTTCACGGCGGGCACGTTTCGCGACTGCTCGAGCGCGCGCCGCAGCGTGACGGCGCCTTCGTACTTGTGGTCGTAGTTCTGCGGCGAGTACGGCGGCTGTCCCGCGCCGGCCGAGAACGATACCGGTTCGTCGATGAAGACCGACACCGGCGTGAAGCCGCGATCGATGGCGGCGGTGTAGACGAACGGCTTGAACAGCGAGCCGACCTGGCGCCGGGCCTGCGTGGCGCGATTGAACTTGCTGCGCGCGAAGCTGAACCCGCCCACCATCGCGCGGACCTGGCCCGTGCGGTTGTCGATGGCGACGAGCGCGCCTTCGACGGCCGGCTGCTGCTCCAGAACGATCTCGCCCGGCCGGCCAGCCTCCACCGTCTTGACTTCGACTTCGACCATGTCGCCCACCTTGAACAGATCGGTGGGTGACGCGCGGCGCGTCCACGCATACGCGCTCTTCGGCAGCTCGACCTCGTGGTCGGCGATGCGAATCCGCGCCGCCGCGCTGGTGCCGGCGGCCGGCACGAACGTGACCAGCGCCGGGACGATGTCGCCGGCCAGAATGGGTCGCGACCAGCGCTCGGTCGTGAAGCGGTCGATCTGGAGGCCTTCGGTGACGATGTTTCGCTGCGGCCGCCGCCAGCCGCTGCGACGCTTGTCGACGCGCCGCAGCCCGCGATCGATCGCCGCGTTGGCCGCTTCCTGCAGCTCCTGATCGAGCGTGGTCTGGACGCGAAGTCCCGCTTCGTAGAGGGCCTTGGCGCCGTACTTCTGCTCGAGCGCCTTGCGGATCTCCTCGACGAAATAGGGCGCGATCGACGGCTCGGACGTCGGTTGCCCCTGCAGGACGAGCGGCCGCTGCTGCGCCTCGCCGGATTGCTCCCGTGTGATGTAACGCTCCTCCGCCATCCGCTGGAGCACGTAGTTGCGCCGCATCAGCGTCCGCCGCGGATCGACGAACGGACTCAGACGCTCCGGCGCCTGGATGATCGCCGCGATCATCGCGGCCTCTTCGATGTTGAGGTCCTTCGCCGGCTTGTCGAAATACAGATGCGACGCCGCCTCGACACCGTACGCCCCATGCCCGAAGTACACCTGATTCGCGTAGAACGTGAAGATCTCGCGCTTGGTGTAGCGGCGTTCGAGCTGGATGGCGAGGATGGCCTCCCGCACCTTGCGCTGGACGGTCTTCTCGAAGCCGATCGGAAACAGGTTGCGGGCCAGCTGCTGGGTGATCGTGCTCGCGCCGGCACGCTCGCCCTTGAGCAGGTCATTGGCGAGAGTGATGAGGATGCGCGTGATGCTCAGGCCGAAGTGCTGCTCGAAATCAGCATCCTCGGTGGAGATGATCGCCTCGCGCAGCGTCGGCGCGATCTGGTCGTAACCGACGACGACACGACGCTCGGTCGCGAACTCGCCGATGATTTGCCCGTCTCTTGCTGCGAGACGCGTAATGGTGTTGGGTCGGTAGTCGTCGAGCGCGCTGATCTGGGGGAGGTCGCCGGCATACGCGAAGAGGATCCCGCCGATCGTGCCGGCCAGCGCGACGAAGGCAAACAGGGCAACGATGCCGGCCTGCTGCGCGATGCGGAGCACGACGCGCGTCCCGGCGCGACGTGCAGTTTCGGCGGTCATGTCGAAGTCACAGTATACGCGGCCTGCCGTGGCCGAAGGGCCGCCGAAGCCGGACGAAGATTGACAGCGAAAGACTCAGATTTGATAATGCATCGAGCCTAAATCGCGCACGCTGGCAGGCGCAGAGGAACGCAACGACATGAGCAAAATCATCGGCATCGACCTGGGGACCACCAACTCCGTGGTGGCTGTCATGGAAGGCGGAGAGCCCGTGGTGATCACCAATCCCGAGGGCAGCCGTCTGACCCCATCCGTGGTCGCCTTTACCAAGACCGGAGAGCGACTGGTTGGCCAGGTTGCCAAGCGGCAGGCCGTCACCAACCCGGAAAACACCATCTTCTCGATCAAGCGCTTCATGGGCCGTCGGTTCACCGAGGTCAATGAGGAAATGAAGATGGTGCCCTACTCGGTCGCATCCGCGCCCAACGGAGACGTGCGCGTCAAGGCGATGGACAAGGAATACGCGCCGCCCGAGATCTCCGCGATGATCCTGCAGAAGCTCAAACAGGCCGCGGAGGAATATCTCGGTCAGCCGGTGACCCGCGCCGTCATCACGGTTCCTGCCTACTTCAACGACGCGCAGCGCCAGGCCACCAAGGAGTCCGGCAAGATCGCCGGGCTCGAAGTGATGCGCATCGTCAACGAGCCGACCGCCGCGGCGCTCGCGTATGGCCTCGACAAGAAGAAGGACGAGACGATTGCCGTGTACGACTTCGGCGGCGGCACGTTCGACATCTCGATCCTCGAAGTGGGCGAAGGCGTCGTCGAGGTCAAAGCGACCAATGGCGATACCCATCTCGGTGGCGACAACCTCGATCAGCGCATCATCGAGTGGATCATCGCGGAGTTCCGCAAGAGCGATGGCATCGATCTGAGCAAGGACCGGATGGCGCTGCAGCGCCTGAAGGAAGCGGCGGAGAAGGCCAAGATGGAGCTCTCCACGGTGATGGAGACCGACGTCAACCTGCCGTTCATCACCGCTGACCAGTCCGGGCCCAAGCACCTGCAGATGCGGCTCACGCGATCGAAGTTCGAACAGCTGGTCGACGACCTGCTGCAGAAGACGGTCGGACCCACGAAGCAGGCACTCAGCGACGCGGGTGTCGATCCCAAGCAGATCGACGAAGTGGTGCTCGTGGGCGGCTCGACCCGAATCCCGCGCGTGCAGCAGATCGTCAAGGATCTGTTCGGGAAGGATCCGCACAAGGGCGTCAATCCCGACGAAGTGGTCGCGATCGGTGCCGCCATCCAGGCCGGCGTGCTCGCGGGCGAGGTCAAGGACCTGTTGCTGCTCGACGTCACGCCGCTGTCGCTCGGCATCGAGACCCTCGGCGGGGTGATGACGACGCTCATTCCGCGGAACACGACGATCCCGACGCGCAAGAGCGAAACGTTCTCGACCGCGGCCGACAGTCAGACCAGCGTCGAAGTGCACGTGCTGCAGGGCGAGCGGCCGCTGGCGCGCGACAACCGCACCCTTGGGCGCTTCCAGCTGGTTGGCATTCCACCTGCCCCACGCGGCGTACCGCAGATCGAGGTCACCTTCGACATCGACGCCAACGGCATCGTCAACGTGCAGGCGAAGGATCTCGGAACGGGCAAGGAACAGAAGATCACGATCACGGCATCGAGCGGCCTCAGCAAGGACGAGGTCGAGCGGATGATGAAGGACGCCGAGTCGCACCAGGAGGAGGACAAGAAGCGGCGCGAAGAAATCGAAACGCGCAACAAGGCGGATCAGGCCGTCTACGGCGCCGAGCGGACGCTGCAGGATCTGGGCGACAAGCTGTCGGCGTCAGACAAGTCGGCCGTCGAGAGCGCGATCGAAAACCTGAAGACCGCGATCAATGGAAACGACACGGCGGGGATCAACCGCGCGATGGAAGCGTTGACGCAGGCGCAGTACAAGGCGACCGAAGCCGTTTACAAGCAGGCCGGCGCGTCAGCCGGCAGCAGCGGGCCCGACGCGGGAGCCGGTCCGTCGAGCGGCGCGGGCGCTGGCGCTGGCGCGAGCAGCAGCGCCGGCGGCGGCTCGCAAGGCGACGTGATCGACGCTGAGGTGGTC
>Ga0081539_10001584_pt1 | contig 37596 bp, 37 predicted proteins | sample TabmetS4T2R2_FD_71023 | JGI IMG/M metagenome (GOLD analysis project Ga0081539, IMG submission 71023) | Tabebuia heterophylla rhizosphere microbial communities from the University of Puerto Rico - S4T2R2 | ecosystem: Host-associated > Plants > Roots > Rhizosphere ... | reverse complement strand
CGGCGTCCCGCCGACGGTGATCGCGACGTACTGCTTCCCGTCGACGGCGAAGACCGAGGGGCCTGCGGCGATCTGGTTGCCGGTCTGGAACCGCCAAAGGACGTCGCCGTTCCTCGAATCGAAGGCGCGCAACACGCCGTCGCCGCCGCCGGCGAAGCCGATTCCCGCCGCCGTGGTCGTGACGCCGCCGCGCTCGGGCTCGGGCGTGTTGAACTTCCACACGCGCTTGCCGGTCGCGACGTTGATGGCGCTGATCGACCCGTGGTCACGCCAGCCGGGCGCGGGCGTCCCGAAGTTGCCGTTCATCAGTCCGAGGAAGACGTCGCCTACGAGCTTGCGCTTCTTCTGCGTCGGCGTCAGGCGCGCCTGCATCAGGACGGCGCCGGTCTCCGCGGCAGCGTTGTAGATGTAGTTCGTGGCCGGGTCGTACGAGGCGGGCGAGAAGTTGAGGCCGCCGATCGAGGACGGGAAGACGGCGACCGGCCGGCCCGGGCGCAACGCCGGATGCTCGACGCGGTCGATCACCTTCACGCGCTGGTAGATCGGCCGGCCCGTGCGGGCGTCGTACGCGAACCAGACGCCTTCCATCGTCGCCACCGAGACGATGCGCCGCGTCTTGCCGCCGATCTTCGCGTTGTAGATGAGTGGCGGCTGCGCAGTGTCGTACGCCCACTCGTTGTGGCCCATCTGCTGCTGCCACCACTTCAGCTTCCCGTTGAAGAGGTTGACGGCGAGGAGCGAGTCCGTGCGCGGCGCCGGGCCCGGGCGGAGGCTCGGCTGGTAGAGCGGCGTCGCCGACCCGGTGCCGAAGTAGACGGTGTTCGTCGTCTCGTCGACGCTGACCGGCGTCCAGACGGCGCCGCCGCCGACGAGCCGTCCGCGCCGGCGCCACTCGGTCTGCTCGGGCGGGATCGTCCACATCGGGTTCGCCCAAGCCGGGGTGAGGTCGGTGTGCCAGCCCATGACGTACCCGCGAATGCCGTACTCGGAGCCGGCCACTCCCATCAGCACGATGCCCTTCGCGCAGATCGGCGCGCTCGTCTGCTCGTAGCCGTAGTTCGACGACGCGCCCGGGACGGCGGACGCGACCGGCACGCGCGCGAGCACCTTGCCGTCGCTCGCGCGCAGCGCGACGAGGTACATGTCGAGCGTGGCGAGGAACAGTCGCCCGTTGCAGTATGCGACGCCGCGGTTCGCGACGATGCCGAAGTTGGCGAACACCGCGGTGTTCTCCGGGCGGTAACGCCAGAGCACCTTGCCGCTCGTCGCGTCGAGCGCCCAGACGTTGTCGTCGTTGGTCGTCATGTAGATCCGGTCGCCGACGACGAGCGGGAACGACTGCTCGCCGCGGCGCGTGCGCGGGTCGATCGTCCGGAAGTCGACCTGGTACATCCGGCCGAGCTGGTCGATGTTCTGCTTCGTGATCAGGCGCAGGGGCGAGTGCCGGTTCTGGTCGGTCGTGCGTCCCCAGCTCAGCCACTCACCGGGCGCGCCGACGGCGGAGCGGGCTCCGGTGACCAGGCCGAGCGAGGTCGCGAGCGCCGCGATCGCAAGCGCGATCCGCGCCGGCCTGCCCGACCGAAGGTGCCCTCTGGATGACGGATCCGCGATAGCCATGTGACTCTACGCCCGAGGTTCGTGCGTTCGCAACAGTCTGTTCAAAGAATATTCCTACGGCGTAGAACCAGCAAAAGGGGAACGAGCGCCGCGGCCGCCACGAAGGGCGCCAGGGGGCGGGTCCGGGGCCGGACGCCGCGCTCGGCGGTGGGGCCGGTGCCGGCCGCGGCGCGGACACCGGCGAGGGCCGCCGCGACCTCCATCTCCCCGAAGACCCTCCCGTCGACCGAGGCAGCGAGCTGGTGGAGCAGTGCGCTGCTGTTCGCGTCCGGGTGATAGGCGTTCTCGACCTTGCCGGAGCGGTCGAAGATCCGCTCTCCAGGCTCCCAGATGTGGACGACCAGGAGCCGTACGTGCTCGGAGAGCAGCTGGCGCGCCGGGCTCGCATCCGGACGGGCCTCACCGTCGGTGAGGACGATCGCGACGCGGCGGGGGAGGTCGGGCGTGAAGAAGCCCTGCGTGGCGACGTCCGCGAGCGGGCGCAGCGTCGTCACGACCGAATCGGTCTGCGCGGGCGGGGGCGATTCGATCGCCACGGCGTCGCGCACGGTCGAGTCGAAGGTGGCCGCGTCCTCGGTGGGAAAGAGGTCGGGGAGTACGCGGTCGGTCAGCGTCGCGACCCCGGCGCTGACGTTCGGGATCGAGGCACGCAGCCGGAACGCAAGCGCCTTCGCGCGCTGCAGTCGAGTGGGCGAGTCGGCGGCAGCGGACGCGAGCATCGACCGGGACGTGTCCAAGACGAAGAGCGCTTCGGCATCGGTGCGCACGCGTGCCCCTTCCTGCGTGCGGACGGCGGGCTGCATCGCCGCGATCGCCATCAGCACCGGAACCGACGCGAGTGCAAGCACCGCTGCGCCGGCGCGCACGCCGTGCGGCGTCCGCAGGCCGAGCCGCGAGCGAACGGCGGCGACGCGGCGGTTCGCGACACCGAGGCCGAGCAGCGGCAGGAGGACCGCAAGGACGACGACTGCTCCGGCCGGCGTCAGGAACGTGAACGAGGCGAGCGTCATCAGTAGCCGCTGCCCGGAGTTCCCGCGCCGGCGCCCTCGCGCCCACCGCGCGGGCCGGTCGCCGACCCGGGGCCGACGCGTTTCCCGTGTGCCTCGAGCAGGTGCAGCAGCAGCTCGAGGTTGTACTGCGCGGACACGTTGGTCGGGTCGAGCCGGACTGCGTTCTGGAACGACGCGACGCTCGCCTCGAGGCTGCGCGTGCCGCTGCCCGAGGCCGCGAGCAGCCCGACCAGGTCGGCGGCCTGCGACTCGTGCACCGCGCTGCCGTCGACCGCGGCCAGGACCGTCTCGGCCGCGGCGCGGCGACGCTGGCGCGTGATCCCGTTGTCGAGTCCGCGTCCGGTCCGGTACGCGACGCGGAACGCTGCCACTCCGCGCCGGAGCGCACGGTCGTCGTCGACCGCGAGCAGCGAGCGCGAGAGCGGGGACGGGAGGATCGTGCCCGCCGTCCACGTCGGGATCGAGCGCTGGTCGACGCGGAAGCGAAGATCGTCGTCGCGCATCCGTTTGCCCCACGCGTGCAGGTCGACTGCGAGCAGGGCCAGCAAGAGGGCGGCAGCCAACAACACTGCCCCGGCCGCGACACGCCACGGCCTCATGTTGCGGGCTCCCAAGTGAGGCGCGCGAACGCGAGCTCGTTCGCGGCGAGGAGGACCGCGAGCGCGAATGCGACGGCCGCGAGCCAGGCCGGAAACCGCGCGTTGCCGGCCTGCGTCGTCGGCTCGTTCGGAAGCCGTCCCTGCGTGAGCATCCCCGAGCCGCGGATGAATTGACGGAAGCGCTGCTGGTCGTCGGCCGCGGCGTTCAGCGCGACGACGTTGAGCGGAATGTGCTCCTGCCTGTACGCCTCCGCGACGCTGGCGAGCGCCGAAAGGTCTCCCGCGTCGTCGTCGAGGTCGCTCACGAGCAGCACGGACGGGTGCGAAAGGCGCGCGCCGATGAGAACGGAGCGCGCGAGGTCGAGCCCTTTCGAGATCCGGGTGCCGGCGCTGAACGAACGCGTCCAGGGGTTGTCCGGAAACGTCGGCGCGACTCCCGGGGTGCGCTGCGGCGGCAGCGTGAAGAAGCGGATGAGCGGACGCAGCGCCTCGGCCGGCGATCCGGGCGGCAGCGCCTCGTATGCCGTGTCGGAGAAGACGACGAGGCCGTACCGCCCGCGCGTCGAAACGAGGTCGCGGAGCGTCGTCCCGATCTGCGAGTACGTGTCGGACGAGATGCTCGCCGACACGTCGAGCACGACGATCCCGTTCGAGCCGGCGGGAAGGAAGTGGAGCTCGTGCACTCGCGGGTGGCGGCCGAGCAGGATCGCGGCTGCGGCGAGCACGAGCAGCGCAGCGGCCGTGCCGAGGCGAAGAGCGCGCGTCCGCCGGGCGAAGGCGCCGAGGCCGGTCGCGCCCGCGAGCGGGATCGCCGGACGCTTCATCGCCGCGCGACCTCGCGCTCGATCTCGTCCAGCAGCGTCGTCATCCGCTCCGGCGACGGCTCGGCGCGGTTCCACGCGAGCCGCGTCGCCTCGCGCGCGAGGTTCCGCTCGCCGTCGAGCTCCCGCGCGAGCAGTGCCAGTGCCTTCCGGCGGTCGTCGCCGCTACGTGCGGCGGATTCGCGCGCGAGCACGAGTGCCTGCTGCAGCCTGGACAACGCACGCTCGCGCTCGAGGCGGAGCCGCCGCCGGCGCAGCGCCTCCCAGCCGACGAGCCCGGCGCCCGCAAGAGCGAACAGGACCGCGCCGCCGGCCGCGAGCCCGGCGGCGGTGCTTGGACGCGTCTCGTACGACACCGACGGGACGGCGAGCTGGACGCGCCACGGCGGCCTTTCCGCTGCGATGTCGGCGCGCGACACGCGCGGTGAGACGAGGAGCGGCGGCCAGCGCACGTCGACGCTTGTTCCGCCCGCGCGTGCGTGGGCGAGTGCGAGCCGAACCGTCCGCGGCCTCGCGTGAGGCAGGCAGTCGTCGTTCAGGCACTGCAGCCGGAAGACGTAGCCCAGCGTGGTCACACCGCCCGACGTCGCGCGCGATCGCTGCGGCCGCCCGAGCAGTGCGTAGGGCGTGAAGTCGGGCGTGAGCCGCACGGCATCGGCGTCGATCGTCGCGTCGTCGACGACGATCTCGACGCGCGCCGTGATTCGCTCGCCGAAGAAGGCGGGGTTCGGAGTCACGGACGTCGCTGCGGAAAGCGGCGCGCGCGCGTGCGCCGCCGATGCGGAGGCGAGCGCCGCGAGCGCCACGGCTACGAGCGCGCGCTTCACCGGCCGCGCCGCCACGCCTGGCGTCGCAGCTCCGCCCAGCGGAGCAGCGCGCGGTCGATCTCGACACGCTCGCTCGTTCCGATCACGACGGGATCGAGGCCGAGCGCGGTGAAGTCCGAGACGAGCGTTCGCAGCCGCTGCTCGTGCGCGCGGCGTCGCGCCGATGCCTCCTCGCGCGTCAGCCGTACGTGGAAGACCTCGCCGGTGCTCGGCTCCGCCAGCGGCACGATCACCGAGGAAACGTCCGGGAAGCTCTGCTCCCAGGTCGGGTCCTGCACGATCACCGGAACGACGTCCCAGCGCAGGGAGATCGCCCGCCGCCAGCTCTCGAGCGACTCACTGGCGAGGAAGTCGGAGACGACGAACACGAAGCTGCCCGACGGAAGGTCGCCGCGCAGTCGCGCGAGGTGCGCGACGCCGCGCTCGATCGAATCCTCCGGTGCGTCGAACTCCTGCTCGGCGACCCGTTCGCCCAGCTCCCAGCGCCGGCCACGTGTCCGCGGCGGCAGGTAGAACGGCTCGTCGCGGTAGTCGAGGTAGCCGAGCTCGGAGCGGGCGGCGAGCGCGCTCAGGGCGATCGAGTCGACGATCGCGCTCACCGCCGACCGCTTCGACAGCCACGGGAACGGCGGCGGGTAGAGGCCCATCGACGGACGCCGGTCGCAGACGATCACGACGCGCGGCGCCTCCTCTGCGAATCGCTCGCGGACGACGAACGCCGCGTCGCCGTGCGCGGACGACAGCCGCGCGGACGCGTACCAGTCGATTGCCGAGACCGGGTCGCCGGGGTGGTACATCCGCGAGCCCGCGACGTCCGATCCCGGGCCGCGGCGCACGCTCCGCTGCTCGCCGAACGGCAGGCCGGTGATCCGCCAGCGCGGAACGAGCGGGAAGACGTGCCGCTCGGGGCGGCTCACTCGCCGGCGGTGCGCTGCACGCTGAGCGGCCGCGCACGCTGTGACTCGTCCCAATCGGGCGACGGGCGCGGAGCGAGCTGCAGGCACGCCTCGCGCACGCGGCCGAGCGCCTCGTCGCGGCTGAGCTCGCGCGTCTCGACGAGGAATTGCGGCGTGAGCACGAGGCGGTGTCCCAGAACGGGCAGGAAGAGCCGCTCGACGTCGTCCGACGTGACGTAGTCGCGTCCGTTCAACAGCGCCCACGCGCGCGCGGTGTTGTCGAGCGCAAGACTGCCGCGCACCGACGCGCCGAGCTCGACGCCCTCCACCTCGCGCGTCGCGCGCACCAGCGCGACGATCCACTGCTCGAGGACTGCTGCGACGTAGACGCCCTCGGTCGCCCGTCGCAGGTCGTCGACCTCCTCCGCGGTCACGACAGGCTTCAGCTCGCTGAGCGGATGCCCGTGCCGCTGCTCGCGCATGATCAACAGCTCGTCGTCGACACCCGGATAGCCGAGGGCGATCTTCATGAAGAACCGGTCGAGCTGAGCTTCCGGCAGCGGGAACGTCCCTTCCTGCTCGATCGGGTTCTCCGTCGCGATCAGCAGGAACGGCCGCGGCAGCACGCGCGTGACGCCGTCGATGGTGACCTGCCGCTCCGCCATCGCCTCGAGCAGCGCCGACTGCGTCTTCGGCATCGCCCGGTTGATCTCGTCGACGAGGACGACGTTCGCGAAGATCGGCCCGGGCCGGAACTCGAAGTCACGGGTCTTCTGGTTGTAGACCGAGAGGCCGGTCGCGTCCGTCGGCTGCAGGTCGGGCGTGCACTGGATGCGTGTGTGCACGGCGCCCTCGATGCTCCCGGCGATCGCCCGCGCGAGCACGGTCTTGGCGGTCCCCGGCACGTCCTCGAACAGGATGTGACCGCCGCAGGCGAGCGCCGCGAGCACGAGCCGCACCTCGTCGCGCTTGCCGTGGACGACCTGCTCGACGTTCGCGAGCAGCCGCTCGCCGGCGGCGATCGCCTCGGCCAGTCCCGGCTCCGGGCGGCGCTCGGGGCCCGATGCAGTCACGCGTCCATCCTACGGTCGCAGAAGGCGCGAGGCCTTGCATTTGCGCGCTCGAAGACGGCCAGGAGGGCGCCCTCGCCGAGGGGCTCCGGCAGGCCCGCCAGGCCGCTCTCCGGCAACGATTCCACTTGCGCTTGACCCCGCAAAGGTAGATAGTTCCACCCGATTTCACATTCCTATTTCCAGCCCAGGAGGGTGTTCATGCGATTTGGTCGTTGCTTGATCCTGCTCGGTCTGATGGGCGCTCTCTTGCTGGCGCTCGTCCCGACGGCGCTCGCCACGCCGCAGGCCAAGAACGGGCAGGCAAAGAAGGCAGTCACGATCACGAGCGCCCCCGCGTGGACGCCCGCTGAGCAGGCACTGACGCCTGAGCGTGACTGGATCAACGTGGGTGGCAACATCCAGCAGCAGCATTACTCCGCGCTGAACCAGATCAACGCGGGGAACGTCGCGACGCTGAAGCAGGTGTGGCGGGTCAGCCTCGACGGGTCGGGAAAGCTCGCGAAGTACAACAACGAGGCGACGCCGCTCGTTTACAACGGCGTGATGTACATCGTGACTGGAAACAACGACGTGTTCGCGCTCGACGCGGCGACCGGTGACCGTCTGTGGACGCACCTGGCGAACGAGCCGCAGAACATGAACACGATCTGCTGTGGCTGGGACGCACGCGGGCTCGCGATCGCCGAGGGCAAGGTCTTCTCCGCCCAGCTGGACGGCAAGTTGGTCGCGCTCGACCAGCAGACGGGAAGCATCGTGTGGTCGGCGTCGAACGCTCGCTGGCAGGACGGATACACGATGACGATGGCGCCGCTCTACTACCGCGGCCTCGTGATCGTCGGCGTCTCGGGCTCCGAGTACGGCGCCCGCGGCTCGATGACCGCGTACGACGCGAAGACGGGCCATCGCGTGTGGCGGTTCTACAACGTCCCGGATCCGGGTGAGATCGGCTCGGGTACGTGGCCGAACAACTCGGAGTGGCAGCACGGCGGCGCGACGGTCTGGAACACGCCGTCCGTCGACGTCAACACCGGCATCCTCACGTACACCACTGCGAACGCCGACCCGTGGATGAGCCGTGGGCCCGGCGACAACCTGTTCACCGCGACGATGGTCGCGCTGGACGCGATGACGGGCGAGTACGCCTGGCATTTCCAGATCGTCCACCACGACCTCTGGGACTACGACTGCCCGTCGCCGACGATGATCGTGAACAACGTCTTCGGCGGCAAGATGCAGACGGCAGCGCTCGAGACCTGCAAGACGGGCTGGATGTACGTCGTCAACGCACGTGACGGAAACCCGTTGCTGCAGATCGACGAGAAGCCGGTCCCGCAGGACGCGACGCAGAACACTGCGGCGACGCAGCCGACCCCGGTCGGCGACGCGTTCGCCGAGCAGTGCCCGGTCGCGGCCGAGTACCCCGCGCAGGCGCCGGACAACCAGCCGTTCGTCTTCGGTTGCATCTGGACACCACCGAACGAGAAGCAGTTCACGGTGGTGGCTCCGGGTGCCGGCGGCGGCACGAACTGGAGCCCGAACAGCTACAACCCGGCGACGGGATACGTCTACACGTGTTCCGGCAACAGCCGCACGGCGCTGAAGGCGATCCCGAACGCGTCGGCGACCTACGTCGGCGGCCGGACGTTCACCGGCTTCCAGAGCGCGGCGCAGGTGCAGGGAACGCTCTCGAGCGGTGACTTCACGGCGATGAACCTGCTCAACAACAAGATCGCCTGGAAGCAGCACTACATCGGCCAGGCGTTCCAGGCCAACGTGCAGGTCCTGACCGGGGCGGCGTGCTCCGGCGGGTCGCTCTCGACGGCGGGCAACATCGTGGCCGTGGGCCAGCCCGCCGCGATCGGCGCGCCGAGCAACCACGTCCTGCTCGTCTACAACGCGCAGAACGGTGCCTTGCTGGCGAAGCTGCCGGTCGACGCCGCGGTGCAGTCCCCGCCGATGACCTACACGATCAACGGCAAGCAGTACCTGGCCGCCTACGCGAACGGCCGGATCAACACCGTCAACCCGGCGATCAAGGGCGACAGCGTCTACGCCTGGGCATTGCCCTAACGAGACAAGCAACACTTGGAACGAAGGGGCGGCCTCCGGGCCGCTCCTTCGTTTGAGAAACCCCGGAGCCTGATAAAGCCCTTACAGGACCGCTGGTACCATCGTTTGTGCAGTCAACTGATTTCCGTATCAGGAGGGGTTTGAGACTTATGAGACGTTTCGTCGCCGCCCTACTGTCCGTCTTCGCCGTCGCGGCGACGGGCGTCGTGGGCTTTGCGCTCGCCGGACCGGCGCAGCACAACGCCCGCACCGTGACCGACATCACGGTCCGCATGGGCGAGTACTACTTCACGCTTTCGGCGTCGTCGGCCCCGGCGGGCGCCGTCGTGTTCCACGTCACGAACGACGGTGACCTCGGCCACGACTTCGCGATCGCCGGCCAGAAGACCGCGATCCTCGAGAAGGGCCAGTCGGCGAACCTGACGGTCAACTTCTCGCAGCCGGGCGGGTACAACTTCGTCTGCACCGTCGGTGAGCACGCCATCTACGGCATGACGGGCAACTTCCAGGTGACCGGCCAGGCCACGACCACCGTGATCACCACCAACGGTACGACGATCACCACGTCGCAGACCGCACCGACGCCACCGCCGCCGCCGATCCGGGCGACCGTGGACGTTGCGTTGAAGGAGTTCCGGATCATCCTGACCCAGCCGAAGAAGGTGAAGGTCAAGCGCGGCAAGAAGTTCGTCACGGTCACGCGGAACGTCGTCGTCAAGTCCGTTCCGGCAGGCCGTGTGAGGTTCAAGGTGAAGAACATCGGCAAGCTGCCGCACAACTTCGTGACCAACCAGCAACAGACCGCGGTCCTCGCGTCCAAGAAGGCGCAGACGATCGTGATCACGTTCACGAAGGGGAGCTACCCCTACATCTGCTCGATCACCGGCCATGCCGCGGCCGGCATGAAGGGCACGCTGAGGGTCACCTAAGAAACCGGCGCGAGCCGGCGCCCGTAGAGATGGGCGCCGGCTCGGCCGTGCTACTTTGCGCCTGGAGAGCCGGTCTCTGGGGCCGGTGACAAGGAGGTCAGGAGCGTGAAGGGTCGGATTGCAGCACTCGCCGCGGTTTCGGCTGTGGCGCTCATCCCGGCGGGAACCGGCGTCGCGCGGACCCGCACGACGGAGCCGTCCGACATCGAGCGGGTCAACGTCACGATCACCGACTCGCGGATGACGCTGGACCGCAAGAGCGCCGAGCGTGGCGTCCAGGTCGACTTCTGGGTCCGCAACATCGGCCGCAAGCCGCACGACTTCACGTTCGAGGCATCCGGCGCTGCGGCGCTGTCGAGCCTCGGGTACTCGACGGGCCCGATCAAGCCGCGCGGCAGGGCCGTCGTGCTCCAGCTCTTCATGGACTACCGGGGTAAGTTCGACGTCCTCAGCAGCCTGAAGGCCGATGCGAACAAGCCCCGCATGAAGCAGACGTTCACGATCACCTGATCGCGAGTCGCGCAGGCGCGGCCGCGCTCGTTGCCGCCGCCGTCCTGCTGATGCCCGCGTGTGGCGGCGGAGCCGCGGAAGGCGACTGGCCGACGGCGAACGGCGACCTCGCGGGCACGCGTGCCGTCTCGGGGAGTGCACTCGACGCGGACAACGTGGGCTCGCTCCGTCCGCGCTGGCGTTTCCGGCTGACGGCGAAGCCGAGCTTCTCCGGCATCTTCGCGTCCACGCCCGTCTCGGACGACGACACCGTCTACGTGCAGGATTTGCGTAGCAACGTGTTCGCGCTCGACCGCGAGACCGGCGCGGTTCGGTGGTCGCGGCGCGTGAACGCGCGGAACGACGGCCCGAACGGGCTCGCCGTCGCGGACGGCGTCGTCTACGGCGCGACGGACTCCGACGCGTTTGCGCTGCGCGCGTCCGACGGGACGCTGCAGTGGACACGGCACCTGACCAGCTTCGAGGAGCAGTTCGTCAACGTGGCGCCTGTGGTCTGGAAGGGGCTCGTTCTGATCAGCACCGTGGGCTATCCCGCGTACGGGCGCGGCGCGATCTACGGGCTCGACGCGTCGAGCGGTGCGGTCCGGTGGAAGTTCGTGACGATCCGCGACCCGTGGCGCTTTCCGCGTGAGGCGGGCGGGGGCGGCCTCTGGAATCCCGTCTCGGTCGACGACGACGGGCACGTGTACGGCGGGAACTCGAACCCGGCGCCGTGGGGAGGCACGCGCGAGCGTCCGAACGGCGCGAGCTTTCCCGGCCCGGCGCTCTACACCGACTCGCTGCTCGTCGTGGACGGGCGCGACGGGAAGCTGCTCTGGCACGACCAGGTCACGCCGCACGACGTCCGCGACTACGACTTCCAGGCGACGCCGGTCCTCGGCGAGGGCGGCCTCGTCTTCGGCGCCGGCAAGGCCGGCCGCGTGATCGCGTGGAATCGCGGCACGCGCAAGCGCGTCTGGGAGACCGCTGTCGGCTTACACCGGAACGATCTCGGCCCGCTGCCGCCGCGTCGCGCGACGATCTGCCCCGGGCTCCTCGGCGGCGTCGAGACGCAGATGGCCTACGCCGACGGCCGGTTGTTCGTGCCCGTCGTCGACCTCTGCGCGCACGGCAGCGCAACGTCGTACGACGACTTCGACGCCGTCGACCCCGCGCGTGGACGCGGCCGGCTGGTCGCGCTCGACGCCTCCACCGGCAAGCGACTCTGGGAGCAAAGGTTCGGCTCGCCGGTCTTCGGCTGTGCGACGGTCGCGAGCGACATCGTCTTCACGTCGACGTACGACGGCATGGTCTACGCGCTGGCCGCCGAGAACGGCGGTCGGCTCTGGTCGTACCGGATGCGGGCCGGCATCAACGCCTGCCCGGCCGTCGTCGGCGACCAGCTGCTCGTCGGAGCCGGCGCGCCGCGCGGGCAGGGCGAGGCGATCGTCCCCGAGCTCGTGGCGTTCGCGAGGCCGTGAGCGTCAGCTGGCGCGGAGCACGAGCTTGCCGCGGTTGTTCCAGCGGAGGTTGCCCGTGAACTCGGAGTTGCGCTTGCCGACCTCCCGCGGGAAGGTCACGGTCACGCTCCGGCGTGGCAGCAGCGTGCTCGACACGTCGATGACCGCCGTGTCGGCGGTCAGGAAGCCCTTTTCGGTGACGGTGTCGCGGAAGAGCCAGTTCGGGCCGAAGTGGGGAGGCCCGAGCTCGCCGCGCGACGTCGTGCAGTTCGCGGTCGCTCCCTCGCCCTTCATCGCGAAGAAGGTGCCTGAGACCGTCCGCGGGTGCAGCGTCAGCCGGAGGACTCCCTTGCGCTTGCCGTTCTGGAGGATCGCGCTGACCGGAGCTGCGACGTCTGTGCCCTTGTAAGCGCACCTGTACGGGCCGGCGTCGAGCCCGGTGACCTTGCGGCCTTCGTAGACGCCGTCCCAGTTCGCCTGAAGCGTCGTCCGGCTGTTCACCTTGAACCGGGCCTTCGCGGGATCCTTGAGCACCCGCGCCGGAATCGTGAACTTCAGCGTTCCCCGCCAGCTGTAGCGAAGCGCCGACGTCGCCTTGTCGTCGGGGCCGTCGAGGCTCCACGTCCCCACGCCGGAGTTGGTCAGCGACACGGTGACCACCCGCGCGGTGCGGCTCGGGGTCGCGTCGACGCCGGGCGCCAGGAGCAGCACGGCGGCCGAGGCCAGTCCGACGATGCCGATCAGGGCACGCACGGCGCGAATCCTAGCCCGACTTGGCAAGGCGCCGGTCCGCCTCCCTGGCGATCTTCTCGGCGTCGCCCTTGGCCATGAAGATGCCGGCGTTCCCGGTTTCGGTGAGGAGGTCGATGACGTTCCCGCGCCGGATCATGATCGCGACCGTCGAGTGGTCGACCTCGATGTTGGCGAACGTGTTGCTGAAGTGGAGTCGCGCGCCGACGGTGTCGTCGCCGAGCTTCGTGACGTCAAGCGGGCGGAGCGTGTACTTGACCGTGCGTCCGATCTCCGGCGAGACCTCCCACGACGGACAGTCGGCGATGACTGCGCGGAAGTCGTCGATGATGCGCTCGGCACCGTCGCCCGCATAGGCCGAGAGATCCTGCGTGACCGCGCTGCCGAATCGGTGCCGGAACGCAGCGCGTGTCTGCGCGAACGGTTGGAGCCCGTTCGCGAGCGGGCGATCGCAGAACTCCTTCACAGGCGCGACCTCTTCGGGCCGCGCGACCTTCCAGTCGGCGCCGATGAGGCGGGAGGTGAGCACGGCGTCCTCGAGGCGCGTCTGCGTCGTGCGCACGACGTTCGGTGCCGGTTTGGGCGGCTGGTCTACCGTCGTCGCCGAGTTGCCCGACTTGCCGTCGCTGCCGCAGCCGGCCAGCGCGACGGCTGCTGCCGCCGCGCAGAGCGTGACAAGACCCCGGATCACGGCCGTATGTCTACATGTTTCCCGCGGCGCGGCGCTCCTGCTCCCATGCGTCCAGGAGCCGCTCGACGTGGTGCCGCTGCTCGTCACTGAACTCGAACGTCGCGAGCAGGCGTCGAGCCTCGGCGGGATCGTCGTTTGCGACCGCGGCCTCGAGCCGTTCGCGCGCGGGCACGGGTTGCTGCAGCTGACGACGCAGCCAGCGAAGGAGGCCGACGGCGTTCGACCGCGTCACAGGCGCTTGACGAGGGCTTGGAAACTGCGGTCGACACGGAAGCCACAGCGCTCGTACAGCCGGATGGCACCCGTCGGATTGCGGTCGTCGACCTTGAGCCCGACCTTCGCGTTGCCGCGCGCGCGGTGCTCCGCGAGCGCGTGCAGGAGCAGCGCCTTCCCGAGACCCCGCCCGCGCCACCGCTGCGTGGTGGCGATGTCCTTGATCCAGCCTTCGCGCCACGTCAGGCAGACGCCTGCGAGCTCGCCGTCCGCCTCCGCGAGCCACCAGCACGACGGCTCGAAGCTCGCGTCGCCCGTCATGAACGCGCGCCAGTCGTCGTGCGCCATCGGCACGTACGCGTCGTCCCAGGCGGCGTACGCGTCGTCGAGCAGCCGTTGGACTGCGCGTGCGTCGGCTTCCTCGTATGTTCGGACGCGGACGCCCTTCGGGAACTCGGCGGGCGCCGGTTCGTCGGCGAGGTCGACCTCCATCTGCAACACGTTCGTCGCGACCTCGAACCCGTACGCGCGGTACGCACGCACGGCGGGCTCATCGGTGTCCGGAAGGATGAACGTCAGGTGCGGCACGTCCTCTGCGCGCGCCTGCTCCTCGATGTGCGCGAGCAGTGAAGGGATCTGCGCGGGGTCGCCGCGGACGACCGCGTCGTCGGGCATGTACAGCGCGCCGAATGCGACGGCACGGTCGCCGTTCTCCGCGAGCCACAGGTGCCGCTTCGGATCGAAGCTCGGCACCTCCCAGCGCGAGCGCAGATGCTCCGGCTTCGACCGTGGATTTGCGATCAGTGCGTACACCGCGTCGAAGTCGTTCCAGCTGCCGCGGCGGATCTCCACCTGCGGCATTGTCTACTGTTCGGGCGTGAGCAAGGGCTACGCAGAAGGACCCGCTCTCGAGGAAGGGCTGGCCGAGCTCGAGCGCGCGCGACGCGGCGACGGCAAGCGGCAGGCCAAGCTTCGCGGCGCCGTCTTCGGCGCGACGGCCGACGAGCCCGAGTCGCACTTCCTCGGCTGGGCCGACGAGGTCGACGCGGACGAGCTCTTCGCTTCGGGCAAGGCGTCCGGGATCACGCTGCGCAAGATCCGCGCCTGACCCCGCGGTTCGAGTCCTATTGCAGCGTCACCGCCGGGTAGTTGTGGTAGCGGCCACACGGCGCCTCGAAGCCGTCCCAGACGCGGAACCTCCACGTGCCCGTCCTCGGGAAGACCACGCGTGCGCGGAAGACGCCCGGCTTCGCCGTTGGACGCGCGACGAACGAGCGCCATCCGTTCGTGCGCGTAAGAACCTCGATCCGCGGCTTCGCGTCGGGGATCAGCGTTCGGCCGTGCTGAAGCGGCGTCACCGTGACGTTCCAGACGCGGGTGGTCGGCATCCCGCTGAGCTTGACGGTCGCCCAGCACCCTGCCTGGGCGGCCGGAGCGACGGCGAGGGCCACGGGCACCACGAGCAGGAGCTTCTTCATGGCTTCCTCCTTTGTCGTTCGGTCACCCGGATATCCGTCGTCGGCCCGAAAAGCTCACCACCGGACGGAAGGGCAGCGATCCGGGTCTGAACCGCGCGCTCAACGCGCAGGTCGGAATACCCCCAGCGGGATTCGAACCCGCGCTACCGGCGTGAAAGGCCGGCGTCCTAGGCCACTAGACGATGGGGGCCTGTCGCCAGGATAACCGGGTCCGTTGCGGCGGCCGCGAACGCGCGCTGTTGTGCGTGCGCACGCTCAGCGGCCCGGGATCATCCGCGAACGCCGTCTAGACTCGAGCAGCGCGGGCGGTTAGCTCAGCTGGGAGAGCACCTGCCTTACAAGCAGGGGGTCGCAGGTTCGAGCCCTGCACCGCCCATCGCATCACTCAGCGAATCGCGCTTGGCAACACCTCCGGCTCGCTCGGATTGGTAAAGGCAATTGGTAAATCGCGCTCTTCGAGAGCCTCGAGAGAGGCACCTTCTCGGCGCCTCCCGTTTTAGTGCGTGGTCAATCGCCCTTAATGCGGTTCCTCGGCGTCCAAGCCAGTGAATCCCGATGATCGAACGAGTTCGCGCGCCTGACGCTCCTGCTCGTCGTGCACGCCCCCAGATCCACGCGCGGTGACCGAGCCATGCGTGAGCAACCTCATGCGCGATGACGGACTCTTCTACGCGCTCCGACCCGAAGCCGCGCGAGTCGATCGCATCCGTGGATCGCTCAATGCCGCACGACCTAACCCGAGGCACGCCCACCCCCGCGACGGGATAGGAGTCCCGGAGTCCCGTCGTCTGAGTCCCCGGGTCCCTCCCACCGTGCTAGACAGAGACGGAGGACGATGACGCGCGAGGATGACGCGCGCCGCTGGCAACCACTTGGAAGTCCCACTGGACTTTGGGCGCTCAGCGGTAGAGCATTAATGGGTCGCCTTCGCCGCAGGAGGTCGAGCGCACGGTGAATCGGTCTGTCGCAAAGCTGTGGCGCTGCCGCATAACCGAGCACGGCGAGAGCTACAAGATCTGTGCGGTCTGTGGAAACCCACCCCGGAAGGTCGGGAAGCCGCCGATTACGTACACGGATCTCTTCGGGTCGACGGTCGGCGGCGGCGGTGGGGGTGGCTAAGAAACTCCGCTGCTGGCTCGGCTTTCACCGCTACCAGAAGCGCAAGAACGACCAAGGCGGTTTGTACAGGGAGTGCCGGAACTGCGGCAAGTTCGCGGATGGGTGGCGCAAACCAGGCATGTTCCCTGGCGAAGAATTGTTCCGAAACGACCCCAGCGAGCGCCGAAAAGATGAGTGGTGTTCGTGAAAAGGGCGGTGGCGTGCATGCTGGGCCGTCACAAATGGGAGACGCATGTTGAGCAAGGCGAGAGCTACAAGGTGTGCTCGGTCTGCGGGAAGATTCCGAAGCCTCCCAGGAGTGGGCCGCATGGTTCAGCAGACATCGAACACCACAACGGCAACGCCGCTGCTGGCGGCTAACCATGGGAGGCTCCGTTGAGATGAGGCGACTCACGTGCATCCTCGGTCGCCTCGCTGGACGACACACGTCGAGCACGTCGAATACGTGTGTTCTCGGTGCGGGAAGTACGCGTCCTGCCGAGCGCTGAGGCCCGCGGGCTGGCCGACGCGTTCGCCGTCATCAGCTTGTCAATCACTGAGTTAATCCTGGTCAGACGGGATGCGATGTGTCGAAAACGGCCAGCGTCGGGAAAGCGCAGCGCAATCCCGGCGCTCTTGCGGGCTCGCTGGCTTCAGACCCCGGCCGGCCAGCCCGCGCGCCGGGGGGTGGGCCAAGTCGTAAGAAAAGTGTTCGCGTTCGCCCGCTCGGGCTTCAGGACCGCCGAGGCGGCTAAATCACTAGTGGGAGGCGCGGCGTTGCGCTCAGGGGTCTAGCGGCAGATCCGAGCGGCGCGCCGCGTGCTCCCCTTTTCCGAACGCGGCGACGCAGGTCATCCGGCAACTCGAAGGCGAGCGCCGCCATGGGGTAGCGGGCGTGACGCGCTCCGCGGCTCCCTCGCAAGGCGACGACCTCACACCACGCTTCCGGGTGGCGGCTCGGTTATGCCTCCCGGCCCCAACGGCTTTGTCGCTCGAAGTCCCACGTGGAGAAGAGGTACAGGGCGACGGTAAAGAGCACCGCGGCGCCGGCGACGATCGGGTACAGCATGCGTCCGACTCCGTGGCCGGCCACGGCAAAGAGCATCAGGATCGTCCAGACCCACAGCAGCGAAAGCATCACGCCGGCGGCGAAGCACAGTCCGAAGAGTCGAAGGCGTCCCTCGCCGCCCGTCGGCACCATCAGGTCTCGCTGCGAGACGTCGCGAACGATCTTGTTCGGTCGCGTACGGAAAGCCAGCGAGGCCCGATCCCAGCCCTTCGGCATCTCTCCTTCAAACGTAGACGGTTGAGCCGAAGACGGCAACGCGTAGCTCGCCGCGCACGACGCCTCTCAGCTGCGGCAGCCGTACCGAATCACTGAACTTTCCGCGTCGGTGACCCAAACGTTGCCCTCGGCCACGGCGACGCTCGGTGCGGAAGTCTGCCTGCGGGCGGTAGCCGGCAGGGCGACGCGGTGCCATCGCAGCCCGTCCCAGTGGGCCATCACCGGTCCGGGCTGGAGGTTGCCGGCGTTGTAGAAGGCAAAGACAGACGCCCACACGTCGTCCCGGCCGGTGCCGGCGAATGCCCTCACTTCTCCCTTCCTGGCAAAGGCCAACGGGGGCAGGTCGGCCCACGAGCGCGCCGTCCTTCGGCTCACGATGATCGTCTTGTCGCCGTTGGTGCCCGCCAGATAGAGGCCGAAAGGCGTACTGGCCAACTCCAGCCACGCTTGGAAAGCCGCGCCTGGGTGCCTCAGCGTCTGGGTGACTCGGTTTGGCAACGCGACAGCCTTCCAGCCGCTCGCCGACAGCCGCACCAACCGCCATCCCGTCAGATCGTGTCGGACCAGGAGCGCCCACCTCTGCCCTCCAGGGCTGATCGCCAGCGATTGGATCCCCCAGTCCGTGTAGCCCTTACCGACACCCGGGGGGACGCGAGGATTTGCGACGAGCACCCAGTGATCCCCGGCGTAGCGGTAGATCGCGGTGCCGTCGGACGCAAGCGCCCAGACATTTCGGCGATCGACGGCGAAGAGCTCCACACGAGCGCGCGTCGGCGATCTCGTGACGTCGAATCGTTGCCCGTTCCAGTGGACGAGTGCACCCGTCGTCCCCGTCGCCCAGACGTCGTCGGGCCCGACGGCGACGACAGTGTCCAAACGCCACAACGGCCGAGAGATCTCGAGGGTTCGCTCGTGCCATTGCTTGCCGTCCCAATGGCCGAAGAGGGGCTGGAGCGTCTTCCGAAAGTCGCCTCGGCCGCCGACGGCCCACACATCGCCGGAACTCGAGGCGGCGATGTCGTAATAGCGATCCTTGATCCGGTCGCCCCGGATCGTGAGGGAGAAATATCTCCACTCTCTGTCACACCCGGGCGAGCCTGGATGGGCAGTACCGGCCGTCAGGACCAGCGTCGATGCGAGAAGCCAGGTCCCGACTGCACCGATCTTCCTCAACGATCGACCCCCGGTCTCTCTACGCCCGGCCGACTATAGAGCCGCGAGGTCGACAAAGGTTCGTCGCGCCGAGGAGGGATCGCGGCGACATGGGCGTAAGGAAGCGTGGGGGGTCCGGCCCGGCGTCTGGCCGCAGGAACGTCGGGCCGCCCCCGATCGACGGCCGGGGAGCCTGGGGCAGGGGTCTTCGGCAGACCACGCCGCATGGTTGCTGCTCTGACCCCTGACCTGCGCTCCGGAGGGCGGCAAGACCCCCAATAGCCCTCCGGTTGGCGCGAGCGGGTTCTTCCGCGGCGCCTGGGCACGAAACACGGGCGAGACTGAGCTACGCTCACGCCGCGTGGAGAACCGGTTCAGGCGTCAGGCGAAGAACGAGGCGCTTCTCCGAGAGGTCAACGAGCGGATCGCGGAGCTCGGCGAGGCAGCTCAGGCCTGGTCCGACGACGGCGTCATCGAGTTCCTGTGCGAGTGCGGCGAAGAGGGCGGCTGCGGCGAGCGCGTCCGGATGCCGGCCGCGGCATACGAGCGGATGCGCCAGCAGGACGACCGGTTCGTCGTCCGACCCGGCCACGAGACGCTCGAGATCGAGCGTGCCGTCGAGTGGACCGACGAGTACGTGATCGTCGACAAGCGGCCCGCCGTCGAGCCCGAGGTCGCTGACGACCCGCGCGGCGCGCCCTCCTCTTAGTCCTGGCAGTCGACGTTGACGTAGCCGGAGCGAAACGGCCGCTCCTCGCCGGTCTCGGCGTCGAAGGCATGGCGCCACACGCAGCCGGTGTCGTTCGTGAGCAGGTGAATCGACACCGACTGCTCGGCGGACGTCGTGCGCACGCGGTGGATGTCGTCGTGCGGCGGGAACAGGGCGTAGAAGTCGCCGGGCCGCAACGAACGCCGCTCCACCACATCGAGCACGCTGCCGCGCCGCGCATAGATCTCCTCGTCCTGCGTGCCGCGATAGAGGCCGACGAGGCCCCACGCCAGATGGTCGTGGATCGGCGTCGCGGCGTCGGGCGGGACGACGAGAGAGAACAACGAGAGGGAGGCGCCGTCCCCGCGGTAGAGGAGCCACTGGCCGATCCCACCGCCCATCGCGCTGTCCGGCGCAGCGGCCTGGTACTCCGCCGGGAGCCAAGACGGGTCGGAGAGCAGCTCTGCGAACCGCGGCCTGATCTCGTCGCACGCCGACCGCGGCGAGTGAGCCCCGGCGATCGTGCGCTCGACTTCTGCGACGAAGGCGCGGACGAGCGGCGCGTCGAGGACGAACTCGGCGCTCACGCGCGGCAACGTTAACGTCGTGGCAGTGCAGCGCGTTCCCGAGCATCCGATTCCCGCCGGTCCGCTCGCCGTGCGCTGGCTCGCGTACGAGCTGCCCGAGATCCGCGCCGGTGCGCCCGCACGCGTCCGGATCTCGTTCGAGAACGCCGGGACCGTGCGGTGGATCCCCTACGGGGCCGGACGGGTCTGCATCGGCTATCACTGGCTCGACGAGTTCGGCAACGCGGTCGTGTGGGACGGCCTGTGGACGGCACTGCCTCACGAGCTCGCGCCCGGGGAGCGCGCCGACGCGCATGCGAACCTGCGCGGGCCGATCCCGCCGGGGCGGTACCGGCTCGTCCTCGACCTCGTCGCCGACGATCGCGCGTGGTTCGCGGACGCCGGCAACGCCACACTGGCGCGCGACGTTGCGGTGGCGCCGCGGCTCTCGGAGCGGACGCTCGCAGTCGTCGGCGCCGACGACCGGGCGCTTCGTTCGCAGACCGAGCGCATCGTCCCGCCGGACGAGGCTGCTGCGAGCGCATACCTCGCGCGTGGCTGCGTCCCCGCCTCGGACTGGGCGACACGAGTCCTCGACGCACACGCGGAGGGCTACGCGGTGGTGGGTGGATCGATCGCCGCCGGCGGCCTCCTCCGTCGCGGCGTACCGCAGCTGGCGCCGTGGGCCCCTGGGCCGGGTCGCGTCCCCGGTTTCGCGCACCCGTTGCTCTGCCCGTCGGTCGTGCGCGGCGTCGAGCCGCAGTGGCTCGACCCGATCGCCGGGCTGCCCACGCTCGCGCCGCCGCCGGACGAGCCGTGGCTCTATGACGGACGGATCCGGATCAGCGCGCGCGCCCGGCGCGCGTAGACGTCACGCCCAGGCGTACAGCGCGTAGTCGAGCGGGCCGAAGACGACCTCGTTCAGCCGCCGCACGTTCGCGGCGAGCGCGGCCCGCGCGCCGTCGAACTCCTTGCCGGCAGGCAACTCGATGTCGCAGAGGTGCTCCTCCGGCTCGTTGAGGTAGTCGATCGTCGTCCTGCGGAAGCCCGCACCCTGCGCGAGCAGCTCGAGCGTCTCGGGGACCAGCGGTTGCATGTGCGTCAAGTCGGAGAAGTAGAAGCGCAACGACAGCGGCGACAGCGGGTTGATCGTCTCCATGACGAGCACGCCACCCGGGCGCAGCTTCGAACGCGCGAGCTCGAGCAGGCGTACGAGTGCCGACGGCGGCAGATGCTCGACGACTTGCGCGCAGAAGATGGAGCCGAGCTCGCCGTCTGGAAGCGCGCGCAGGTACTCGAGCGCGTCGGCCTGCTCGACGTCGAGTCCTTCGCCGAGCGCGTACGCGACCATGTCGGCGTCGGCCTCGATGCCGCGCGCGGCGACACCTTCGTCGCGAAGCAGCGCGAGCAGCTCGCCGCGGCCGCAGCCGACGTCGAGCACCGGTGCGTTCGTGCGCAGCACCTCCACGTACGGGAGCTGTCGATCACGGACGCTCTCGGCGTTGCCGCGCATCCGGCTGGAGAAGGCGAAGTAGTCGGGAAGCGCATCGGCGCGCGGCTGCGTCGCGACGGTCGCCGGTGCGTTGCGCGTTCGCCGCTCGACGCGCACGAGCCGCTCCTGGAGCTCGCCGATCAGCCGCGAATCCTCGCGGCGCTCTGCGAGCTCGAGCTCGGCGCGGCCGAGGTCGCCGGTCAGGACGTCGACCTCCTCGAAGAGCTCGTCGATCAGCTTCAGCGCCGAGTCGTTGAACGCTCGCTGGTCACGCGCCAGCGGCTCGACGTACCAGCGCATGAACTTGCGGAGGCCCTTCTTGACGTTGACCAGGAGCGCGCCGAGCGGCCCGGTCTTCCGTTCGACGTCCCGCTCCGCACTGACCGCCCAACGATCTTCCGCGACCGCCCGCAGCCTGCGCCGCACGAACGCGCGGGTGAGGCTGTCCGCCGCGCCGCGGTGCAGATCCTCGAGAAGGTCGGCCGCGAGGTCGGACCCGCCGGCCCCGGGCGCCGTCGCGCGCAGCTCGTCCGCGGCCGGTTCGAGAACCGGACCGGGCCGATGTGCGCTGCCGGCCGGAACGGCATAGGTGCCCACAGTCCGGTAGTACCACCGCGGTCGCCGCAGATGTAGTCCAGGCCTGGGCGCGAGGGAAATCCTGGACGTCTAGGGAGTGTTTGGAAACTGTTAACGAGCGCCGGCGAGCCGGGCGGCCGCGCGGGCCACGATCTCCTCGACGCGGTGCGCGTCCGAGTCGTCGAAGCGGCGGCCGGCGACCCCGTACACCTCGACGAGTCCCCAGCACTCGTCGCCCACCATGACCGGAACCATGAGCAGCGACTCGAACCCGAGCTCGGCGAGTAAGGCGGCCTCCTTCGGATCCGCGTCCGCGTCGCGCAGCGAGACGGTGCGCGACTCGCAGGTGGCGATCACCTCCTGCGTCAGCGGATAGTCGGAGATCAGGTACTCGTGGCCGAGGTGCAGCGTGCGGCCCGAGGTCGTGTGCTCGGCGAGCTCGAGGAGCAGATCGCCGATGACGCGCGAGAAGAGCGCCGCGGCGGCGTCGAGCGCGGACACGGCCTCCCGGCACGTCTCCTTCAGGACGTCGAGGGTCCCCGGCCGATCGGCGCCCTCCGTGTCTATCGGCGCCACCCGTCGATCGCCCAACGATACTGGCGCGGCGCGCGGCGACGCGGCCACCCGGACGGCTCGCCCGGCCGCCCAATCGACCGGCGCGCCGATGGGAAGACGGGCGTACACGTTAGGCAATGGCGGGCTCCGCATTCCAGCTGGTGTTGCCGCTCGGTGCCGCTGCGCTCGCAGGGTGGATCGACGTGCGGCTCGACGCCCGCCGGCCGAGCTCGCCGATCCGCCGAGCGGTGTACGCCTTCGTGGCCTGCGGCGTCCTCGAGCTCGCCACGGTCGTCTTCTCGCGGTTCGGCGTGCCCGACGCGCCGTTCGCGCAACGCTTCACGGCCCTGTTCTTGTGTCTCCTGCCGGGCATGGTCTTCGCGTTCCTCACGGGCTTCTGGCTGCTCCGCACGCTGTCGGACGTCGCCCGCCTCGCGCGTCGCTGAGCTGAGCCATCTCACGCGGTTGGGTGATTGCCGGGGCCGACGACGCCCCGGTTAATGCGAGGTGGCGCGTCGCGGCCGACGTGCCCTGCGGTTCCTCGTCAAAGGAGAGAGTCAGGATGGTTCGCGACTTCGTGCGCCGCGTCCACATCGCGCAGCTGGCGCTGCGTGAAGAACGCGGTCAGACGATGGCCGAGTACGGCGTCGTGCTCGCGGTGATCACGATCGGTGTCGTGATCGCCCTCACCGCGCTTGCGGGCGGGATCTCGAACGCGCTGGACTTGGTCAAGTCGAAGCTGCCGTAAAGCGAGTAGGCCGCAGGCCCGAGGTGCGGGCCTGCGGCCTCGGTAGCTCCTAGCCGAGAACGGCGACGTAGAACGGCGCGTCGGCGTTCGCGGTGTTGTCCGCGGCCTTGGTGATCACGCGCAAGTGGCTCGTGTCATCGCCGACCGGGCAGGCCGAGCCCTCCGACGCGGCGCTGCCGCACGGGCCGGCGGTGACGGTGCCGCGCACCGTGCTCGCGCCGCCCGCGTGTCCCGCGGCCGTCAGGATCGCCTTCCCCGCGACGACGCTGCCGAACGCGAGGATGTAGTCGCCGGCTCCGGGCTTCGCCGTCAGCGAGATTCCACCGGACTGGGCGACGATGCCTCCGTCCGCCCGCACGAGCGCCCACTTCGCGGCGCTGCCGCCGCCGGCGGGACCTGCGGGGCCTGCCGGACCTGCCGGGCCTGCGGGACCTGCGGGGCCTGCAGGGCCTGCCGCGCCCGCGGGACCGGCCGGACCTTCAGGGCCCTGAGCTCCGCGCGGCAGCTGGCCGAGCTTGAAGTCCTTCGCCAGCAGCGAGCGATCCTTGACCTGGACCGTTGTCACGCTGTTCGGCGGCAGCTTGACCGCCGCGTAGCCGGTACCCCCCAACGCGATCGCGAGCGCGATGCTCGCGATCACGAGCGCAGGAGACGGCCTGAAGCGTAGAAAGCGTTTCATCTCGTCCCTCCCTCGGATGTACTGAGCGCGGGGACGTTGCCACAGCGCGCGTTAGCGCCGTGTAAGTACCGCGTTTTCGCGGCTCAGACAGGCACCGGGCGCAGCACGAGCACGCGCGCGCCGTTGTTGGCACGCTGCAGCTCGAACCGGAAGTACCGCGTGAGCGTCAGGTCGTCGACGATCTTGCGCTCGTTCGGGGACAGCCTCCCCGGGATCGGCGGCCTGCGCCGCGGCAGCGTTCGCACGAGCGGATGATCGAGCTGGTTGTCGAGGTCGTCGCGCTTGAAGAAGACGGCGTAGGTCGGGCTGTTCGGCTTCGGCGGCAGAAGTGCGGTGATCGCATCGACTCCGTCCACGTACCGGAACGTGTAGAGCGCGAGCTCGAGAGCCTCGCGGCGAAGCATCGCACCGCGCGCGACGGACGGTTTCCCCTCCGCCATCACGCAGTTCTTGCCGGAGCCGCAGAGGTTGAACATGATCGTCGTCGCGGCGTCGACGACGTCCACGTCGCCGCGCGAGGTCACGTTGGGCTTCTTCGCGATCGCCAGATACTGGATCGGGTCGTTGCCGGCGGAGGGGCTGACGACGGCAACGTTGACGAGCCGGTGACCGCTCTTGAGGTGGTACTGCGCGCCGACGAACGTCGCGATCTCGTTCGCGCGCTCGAGCGGCGAGCTCGCGGTCGGCTTCCAGATCGACCACGGAGGCGGCGGCGCGGGGGCGGGGCGCTGGACGAGCAGGACGAACGTGCCGATCGCTCCGCCGAGGATCGCTGCGAGCGCGAAGTACGCCAGACCGAACTTGCGCGCGTGCTTCACAGGGTCGGCCACGAGCTCTCCTTCGTGAGGTCGACCTGTGGGATCTCGAGCTTGGCGCCGTCGAGCAGCCGCACGAGCTCATCGCCGTAGATCTCCTTCTTCTCGATTACTTCCTCGGCGATCCGCTCCACCTGCATCCGGTTGTGGGCGACTAGGTGGTACGCCTTGATGTACGCCTGACCAAGGAGTTGAGCAACAACCGTCCGTTTGTACGGGTCCATGAGGACGGCACCGATGGGGTTCTCGGTCATCGGCCCGCCTGTGGACGTCCGATTCATGATCTGGAGCCCGATCGACTCGAAGCGACCCATGATCTCTTCGCGCTGCTCGCTCGCCGTCAGGCGACGGAGTGACCCGTTCTGCCTGTACGACACGTTGCCGTTGAATTCGATCGGCTCCGGACCCATACCGGATGCACCGACCATCCATGCCGCAGCCGACGTGACGCTTCGTAGGTCGCCGCCCACGCCGTTTGTGTTCTCGCCGTAGAAAACGTGTTCCGCCGCCATGGCGCCGAGGATCCAGACGAGTTCGCCGAACTCTTCGCTGCGAAATCTGCTGAACCGCTCTTCTTTCTCGCGCGCCTGATGGTGTCCGAGCGCGGCACCGCGCATCCGGATCGAGAGCCGTGTCGACTCGCTGCCTTTCATATACACGTGCGCAGCAACTGCATGTCCGGCCTCGTGGATGGCCGTCGCGCGCGTCTCCTCCGGCACGTACTCGACGCCGATCGCCGTTCCGGATTCAAGCGTGGTCATGGCTTCTACAAGGTGACCCCATTCGAAGGCGGGTTTCCCCTCGTGGTGCGCATATGTCAAGGCGAGCGAACAGACTTGTTCGATCATCGCCGGGGAGTAGCCCATGGTGATTCTCGCCATCTCGTCGCGTCGCTCAGGCCGATCAAGCTCGGGATCGTGCGCGACCTTGGTGATGTAAAGGTCGAAGATGTCGAGCCTGTCCTGCTTTGTCGGCGTCCTGAACCAGACGTGGCGACCCATTCGACCGGGTCGGGTGAGCGCTGGATCGAGCGACGTGATGGGCGCGTTCGTCGCGCCGATGAAATAGATCTGCTCCTTTCGCGGCTTCGGCGTCGGCACTCGCAACGAGAAGCGACCGATCTTCGGTGGCACGATGTAGCTCGCGTCAAGGACTTGATTGATCTTGTTCGTCAGGACGCGGCGCATGAACGGCGGGTTGTCAACGCCATCCATCACGATCAGGAGCTGGTTCAGTCCGAGCTGTCCACCGCCGCCGAACATCCCTGGAACCATTTGATTGACGATTCCGCCGAGCTTGTGGAAAACAGGCGGGTACGGGGATCGGCGCTCGGGTGCCCGCTCCGTGAAGAGTCGCTCGCGCCACGCCCGGGTTTCGCGAATGAGGTCGCCGCTGGGATTGAGCGCGCCATGCGGCCCGAAGAACAGGTAGTCCTCGAGGTTCGACGGCTCTAAGGAGTGCTGGCCGAGCGAAGACCGGCGCATGCCCACGGCGTCGATCTCGTCGATGAACACGATGCATTGGCCGCCCCACTTGGCGGCGAGCTTTTTCGCCTTCCGTGCGAGCCACCGCACGATCACGACATCCATGCCCAAGAAGGTCTGAGCAAACCCGGAGCCCGGGATTGAGACGAAAGGCGAGTTGAATCCCGTCGCGATCGCCTTCGCAAGCATGGTTTTGCCAGTGCCGGGGGCGCCCAGGAACAGGAGCCCGCGCTCACGCTTACCGCCTGCTTCCTCGAACAATTCGCCCGACTGCCATAGCGAGACGATCCGGCGGACTTCCTCCTTGGCTTCCTTCTGGCCGCGGACGTCATCGAGCCGCACGCCCCAGTCCGCGTCGCCCGGCTCGAAGCCGCGGATCTGGCTGATCCCCATAAACGCAAGGGGGCCGAAGAGGATCAAGAAGTTGAAGAGCCCGAAGAAGACGAGTAGCGGCAGGAGGCCGGGGATAGCCCTCGCCGCCTTAACCAGGGCGTCCTTGACGTCGCCCGCCGCGCTGAACCAGCTTGCGTCATCGGCGCCGTAGCGCAACAGGCGGTACAGCCAGACGACGGTAATGATGATCAAGATGATCGCGGCGATCCGGTACCAGAACCGCCAGAACCAGGACCGTCGGCGGTTGACGACATCCTCGTCGCGCAGCTTGCGATCCTCGACGCCGAACAACGTCGGCCACGGGATGAAGCGGCGGAGGACGAGGTCGATGAAGCCGCGGAACGCGGCGACGATTCCGAACGCGCCGGCGATCGACCAGCCCACGCTCCAGCCGAGCTGCTTGTGCAGGTAGACGAACGCGGCGGGGCTCGTCAGGACGGCGACGAACGTCGCCGCGCGGGTCAGGACGCGCCACTGCCGGGCAAGCTCTGCCGATTCCTGCTGCGAGGGTAGGGTCAGCGAGCGCCGGGGCTGCGCCATCGACTCAGTGTAGTTGAGGGGGTCATTAAGTCTGGGTTACGAGACCGTCTCCGCCACGGTTCTCTCTCCTCCTTTGTGACGAGCGCAAACCCGCCTGGTTGGGCCGTACGCTAGGGCGGTGCACGCACACGACCACGGTCACGACCGCCTGGCCACGGATCGGCGTGCGCTCGCGATCGCGCTCGCCCTGATCCTCGGGTTGATGGCCGGCGAGATCGCGGCCGGGATCGTCGCCGGCTCGCTTGCGCTGCTCGCGGACGCCGGGCACATGCTCACCGACGCGGCCGCGCTCGCGGTCGCGCTCTTCGCCGCCGCCTGGGCGGGGCGTCCGGCGCGCGGGCGCTGGACGTTCGGCTACCGGCGCCTGGAGATCCTCGCCGCGCAGGCGAACGGCGTCACGCTGCTCGTGGTCGCCGTCGTGATCGTCTATTCCGCGTTTCGCCGGCTGCTCGATCCGCCGGACGTCCGCGGCGGCCTCGTGCTGGCGGTCGCGCTCGCGGGTGTCGCGGTGAACGTCGTCGCGACGGCGGTGCTCGCGCGTGCGTCGCGCGAGAGCCTGAACGTCCGCGGCGCCTTCCTCCACGTGGCAACCGACCTCGCCGCGTTCGCAGCGACGGCCGTCGCGGGCGCACTGATCCTGCTCACGGCTTGGGACCGGTTCGACCCACTCGCGTCGCTCCTGGTCGCCGCGCTGATGGTGTGGTCGTCGCTCGGGTTGCTTCGCGAGTCCGCGTCGATCTTCCTCGAACGCTCGCCGGAGGGAATCGACCCCGAGGCCGTCGGCCGCGCGCTCGTGGCCCAGCCGGACGTCGTCGAGGTCCACGACCTGCACGTGTGGACCGTGACCAGCGGCTTTCCCGCGCTCGCGGCGCACGTACTCGTCGCGCGCGAGGCCGACTGTCACGCCGTCCGCCGCTCGCTCGAGCGCATGCTGCACGCACAGTTCGGGCTCGAGCACACGACGTTGCAGGTCGACCACGCAGAGCGGCGGCTGTTGACGATCGAGCGGCGGTAGTCTCCGCTCCTTCGTGGCCTCGCTGGACGGAAAGACCGCGATCGTCACCGGCGCGTCGAGCGGGATCGGCGCCGCGACGACGCGCGCGCTGCGCGATGCCGGTGCGCGCGTGGCCGGCGGCGCGCGCCGCGTCGACGCGATCGACGCCGACGCCGCCGTCGAGCTCGACATCACCGATCGTGCGAGCTGCCAGCGGTTCGTCGAGCGCGTCACCGCCGAGCTGGGCGCGATCGACATCCTCGTGAACAACGCCGGCCTCGCACTCGGCCGCGACCCGATCGACGCCTCCACGGAAGAGGACGAGGAGACCGTCCTCGAGACCAACGTGAACGGCTTGATCCGGATGACGCGACTGGTCCTGCCGCACTTCCGGGAAGGCGCCGGTCACATCGTGAACATGGGCTCGGTCGCGGCGATCTGGCCGTATGCGAACGGCGCGCTCTACTGCACGTCGAAGGCGGCCGTCCACGCGTTCTCGCGCGCGCTGCGCGAGGACCTGCTCGGCCGGCCGATCCGTGTCACCACGATCGCACCCGGCTTGGTGGAGACGCCCTTTTCGAACGTCCGCTTCCGGGGCGACGAGGACAAGGCACGCGCCGCCTACGCGGACGTGCCGCTCGGCGGCCCGATGCATGCCGGGGACATCGCCGATTGCGTGCTCTTCGCCGTCACGCGACCCCAGCGCGTGAACGTCGACGAGGTCGTGGTGATGGCGCTCGCGCAGTCGTCCGGCGCCCGCATCATCCGCGAATGAGCGACGGCCCGCCGCTGACGATCCTCGAAGGGTCGACCTTCTGCATCTGCGACGAGATCGGCGACGTCGGCGACGCCACCAGCGGGTTCTTCGCCGACGACACGCGCTTCCTCTCGGAGCTTCGGCTCACCGTCAACGGCGCGACGCCGCTGCCGCTCTCGTCCGGGAAGGTCGAGTACTTCTCCGCCGCCTTCTACCTGCGCAACCCGCTCGCGGGAGGGCTCCGACAGGACACGGTCGCGATCACGCGCGAGCGGTTCGTCGGCGAGGGGATGCAGGACGTCATCGTCGCCCAGAACCTCCACAGCGCGCCGCTCGAGTTCGAGGTCGGGATCCATTTCGCGACCGACTTCGCCGACATCCTGTCGGTCAAGGAGTACGACTTCGCGCTCGGCGACCCGATGAGGGCGCGCCCGTTGCCGCCGGCCGCGCCGAGCACGTTCGACGAGGAGCACAACCAGTTCGTCTTCGAGGATCCGGGCGACGGGCTTCGCACCCAGATCCTGCTCTCGCGCCCCGGGGCGGTGAACGGATCCTCCGTGACGTTCTCCGTCTCGCTCGAGCCACGGGAGCGCTGGGAGATCCGCGTCGACGTCGTGCCGACGAGCACGGAGGAAGAGGTCGCCCCGCGGCGCGTGGTCGAGCGCCGTTTCGGGGACGAGCGCGGTCGCGTGCGCGATTCGCTTGCGGCGTGGCAGTTGCGCGTGCCGCAGCTGCGCGCGGACTGGGACGAGCTCTCGCACTCGTTCAGCCAATCCGTCAGCGACCTCGCGTCCCTGCGCATGCGCGGCCGCTACGCCGTCGGGAAGTTGCCCGCCGCCGGGATGCCGTGGTTCATGACCGTGTTCGGCCGCGACACGATCATCACCTGTCTGCAGACGCTGCTCTTCGGCCCCGAGCTCGCGCGCAGCGCGCTCGAGGTGCTCGCCGAGCTCCAGGCGCGCGAGGACGACCCGTCGATCGACGCCGAGCCGGGCAAGATCGTCCACGAGGTCCGTCACGGCAAGGCGGCGAAGACGTGGTTCGCGCGCTACTACGGCACGGTCGACGCGACGCCGCTCTACCTCGTCCTGCTCTCCGAGGCCTGGCGGTGGACGAACGACGTGGCGCTCGCGCGCGACTTCAAGGAGCCGGCGCTCCGGGCGCTGTCGTGGATCGACGAGCACGGCGACCTCGACGGCGACGGCTTCGTCGAGTTCCGCAAGCGCTCGCCGCACGGGCTCGACGTCCAGTCGTGGAAGGACTCCGGCGACTCGCAGCGGTACCACGACGGGCGCATCGCGGAAGCGCCGATCGCGCCGTGCGAGGTGCAGGGCTACGTGTACGACGCGAAGCGCCGGATCGCCGAGATCGCGCGCGAGGTCTGGCGCGACCGCGCGCTCGCCGAACGGCTCGAGAACGAGGCGGCAGAGTTGCGGCGCCGCTTCGACGAGGCGTTCTGGGTCGACGACCGCGGCGGGTTCTACGCGCTCGCGCTCGATGCGGACAAGCGCCCGGTCGACTCGATCTGCTCGAACATGGGACACCTGTTGTGGTCGCGCATCGTCCCCTCGGACAAGGTCGACGCCGTGGTCGACCAGTTGATGGGCGACGGGCTCTGGTCCGGCTGGGGGATCCGCACGATGTCGGCCGACGAGGCCGGCTACAGCCCGCTCAGCTACCACAACGGCACTGTCTGGCCGCACGACAACTCGCTCATCGCGTGGGGCCTCGCGCAGTACGCGCGCTGGCCGGAGGCGCAGCGGATCGTGCAGCGTGTGCTGTCCGCGTCGCGACACTTCGCCTACCAGCTGCCCGAGGTGTTCGCAGGCCTGCGCCGTTCCGAGACGCCGTTTCCGATCGCCTACCCAACGGCGGCACGACCGCAGGCGTGGGCGGCCGGGACGCCGGTGCTCCTGCTCCAGGTGCTGCTCGGACTGCAGCCCGACCGGCGCCGTCATCTGCTCGAATCCGTCGCGCCGCTCGAGCTCCCGCACTGGACGGGAACGATTCGACTCACCGGCGTGCGGGCATTCGACACCTCCTGGGACGTACGCTTGGTGAACGGACGAGTGAAAGTGGAGGTCGCATGACCCTGCGAATCGCGATCCTGGCACCGCCGTGGTTCCCCGTCCCGCCGACCGGTTACGGCGGAATCGAGTGGGTCGTCTCGCTGCTCGCCGACGGCCTGGCCGACACGGGCCACGACGTGACGCTGTTCGCCTCCGGGGACTCGCGCACGATGGCGAAGCTCGCAGCCGTGCACCCGGTCGCTCCCAGCGAGTGGATCGGCCGCTCCTTCTGGGAGATGCGCCACGTTCTCTATTGCTACGAGCGCGCCGACGAGTTCGACGTGATCAACGACCACTCCGGCCCGCCTGCGGCCGCGCTCGCCGAGGCGATCGCGACTCCGGTCGTGCACACGGTGCACGGGCCGCTCAACGGCGAGCCCGGCCTGCTCTACGACCAGGTGTCGCGCGTCGCGCCGCACACCGGCTTCATCTCGCTGACGATGAACCAGCGCAAGCCGCGCCCCGACCTGAACTGGATCGCGAACTGCCCGAACGCGCTCGACCTCTCCGTCTATCCGTTCCGGCCGCGGGAGAAGCGGGGCGACTACCTTCTCTTCCTCGGCCGGATGAGCCCGGACAAGGGCGCGCACCGCGCGGTCGCGGTCGCGATGGAGGCGGGCCTGCCGCTGAAGATCGCGGGGAAGAAGCAGGAGCCGAAGGAGGAGCAGTACTTCGACCAGTTCGTCGCGCCGCATCTCGGCTCCGACATCGAGTATCTCGGCGAGGTCTCGCACGGCCAAAAGGTCGAGCTGCTGCAGCACGCGCGCGCAACGCTGTTCCCGATCGAATGGGAGGAGCCGTTCGGGCTGGTGATGATCGAGTCGATGGCCTGCGGCACGCCCGTGATCGCGACGCGCCGCGGCTCCGTCCCCGAGGTGATCGAGCACGGACGCAGCGGGCTCATCGTGGACGACTACCGGATCATCCCGACGGCGCTGCAGGAGGCGGACCGCCTCGATCCGCGCGAGTGCCGCCGCTACGTCGAGGAGCGGTTCTCCCCGCTGCGGATGGTCCGCGACTACGTCCGCGCATACACGGCGGCGATCGAAGCCGCGCGCACGGTGAAGCGCTAGCGGGTCAGCGCGGCCAGTGGCCGGCGTTCTCCCAGCCGTACCAGGCCACGGGCTCGATCCAGGCGCTGACGCTGTCGCGCTGCCGGTTGCCGTGCGGGCTTCCCGTGTAGCGGCGGGCGAGCCGGTCGATGTCCGCGAGATCGGGATCGTCGACGGTCTCGGCGACGCGTCCGAAGACGGTCACCTGCCGGTACCACGTCTCGGCGTCGAGCACCGTGAGGGACACGCGCGGGTCGTGCCGCATGTTCTCGAGCCGCCGACGCGAGCGATCCATGTTCACGAGCAGCCGGGCGCCGTCCCAGTCGTACCAGGTCGCGGCCGAGTGGGGCGAGCCGTCGGCGCGCACGGTCGCGATCACCGCCGGGTTCGGCCTGCGCAGGAGCGCGTCGACCTCAGGCGGAAGCGGTGGCCTGGGCATCGCGTTCGCGCCTCTTCCGCCAGTACCGCTCGAGCCCGAGGAACGACTGCTCGAACGGTGCGGCGCGTTCGTAGTAGGGGGCGCCTTCGTCCTCCGACGCTGCGAGATCGGCCTGCGCCGCGCGCACGAACTCGTCCTGGGTCATCCCGTCGTCGACGCGCTTCGACCAGACGCCGAGGTAATTCCGCGCGCGCTCGACGTGGCGCGCGACCTCGTGACGGCCGTCGATGACGCCGAAGTGGATCAGCGCCAGGCGCTCGGGATCGCGGCGGAGGATCTCGTCGAACGTGCGCTCCCAGGCTTCGAGGTCGACGTCGGGCGGGGGCGCGTGGGGGAGCACGTGTCGCCCGGGCAGGATCCGGACGCCCGCAGCGTCGCCCGCGTACAGCGTGCCGTCGTCGCCGAGATAAGACACGTGGTGGGTCGCGTGGCCGGGGGTTGGAAAGCACTCGAGCCCGGCGACGACTGCGCCGGTGACCTCGACGTTCGCCGCCGGCACGGGAGCCGGCTCGCCGTAGAGCACGTCCAGCGTGTCGCCGTAGAGACGGCGCGCGGAGCCGATCAGGCGCGTGGGGTCGACGACGTGCGGCGCGCCGATCTCCGACACGTGCACCCGGATGCGCGGGTTCGCGCGCACCACATGGCCCGCGGCACCGGCGTGGTCGAGGTGGATGTGCGAGAGCAGTAGGTGGCGGATGCCGGCGAGCTCGACCCGGCGCTCGAGCTCGGCGAAGCACGTCGCGGGGCCGCAGTCGAACAGCGCTGGGCCGTGCGGTGTCTCCAGCGTGTAGACGCCGATCACACGTTCGGCGCCGCGGTGGTGCAGGTCGATCGGGGCGACGCTCACGCGCCCGATCGTACGTGCTACGCGGTTCGTGCCATCCAGGTCAGCGGGACGATGAGTGCGGCGAAGGGCAATGCGACGACGAGGGCTGCAAGTGCGATCGGCATGACGTCATTCTCGGTACGGCGTGCGCCCGGCGCGTCCTCCGCGGGATCGATTCGCGGTCGTCCGCGAGGACGATTCAGACGCGGCGGTAGCGCGCGTCCACGAAGCAATAGACCGCGTACGCGAGCAGACCCGCCGCCGTCGCGCCGAGCAGCCAGGTTCCGTAGGTGTGCGACGCGAGCTTGGCGAGCGCGCCGTCGAGGCCGATCGCGTCCTTCGGCCGGTAATCGATCGCCGCCTTGACCATGAAGCCCCCGATGAGGCAGAAGACGACCGCCCGCGCGAGCATTCCGGCGGCGCCGACGCGCTTTCCCCACTTGCGCGCGAACTCGCTCATCTTCGCCCGGTTCCACTTCTCCTCGAAGTTGCGGGTCACCGCCTGATAACCGTTCCAGAGCCCGGCGCCGACGATCGCGAGCCCGGCGGCAAGGACGATCCACTTTCCGGCGGGCCACGACAGGACTTGCGCAGTCGCCTTGTGCGCCTTGCCGGTCTGCGACTCCTCGTGCCCGCCCGTCAGGAGCTTCACTGCCGAGTACGTGAGCCCGGCGTAGATCGCGGCGCGGCCGAGGTAGCCGGCACGCTTGCCCCAGCCCTTGGCGTCGTCCTCGGCCTCGAAGAAGGTCTGCGCCAGGCGCCAGAGCGCGTATGCGGCGAACCCGAGGGCGAGCCCGATCAGGAGCACCTTTCCGAACCACTCGTCGGCGACGCTCTGGAGAGCGCCGGTCCGGCTCGTCGTCTTGCCGCCCTCGCCGATCGCGACCTTGATCGCGAGGATCCCGACGAGCACATAGGAGACGCCCTTCGCGACGAGCCCGATGCGTGCGAGCACGCGGATCCAGCCGCGGTTCCGCGACTGCGCGACGGCGGCGCGCGCGGTCTGGCGGACGTTCTCGGCGCGGAGCGAGGTCATTGCCTCCCGCCCGTACCCGCCGCCGGACCGGTCAATCCTCAGGGCTCGGTCGGGAGGTAGCGCTCGTCGAACCTGCCTCCGCCCGCGACGTAGGCGAGCATCGCACGGTCCGCGATCCACTCGACCGGCGCCCGGTCGTCCGTGAGCAGTGCGCCCTCGAACCCCGCCGCGGCCACGTGCCGGCGGAACAGCGGGACGAGCGAAGCGATCGGCGCGGGCGCACGGCCGGCCCGTTGCACGAGCACGTCCCGCGGAAGCGCGTGGTCGAACGCGACCACGAGCGTGTTGAACCGCAGCGCATCCCAGCTCCAGGCGTTGCCGAAGACGGTGCGAACCGTGCGCGCGACCGCACGGACGAGGCCGCGGTTCCCGGGGACACGCGAGACGTTCAGCGCGAGCGCCCCGCCCGGCTGCAAATGCCCCCGCGCGAGCTCGAAGAACTCCTTGGTCGCAAGCTGGAACGGGATGTACGGCTGGCGGTACGCATCGACGCAGATCAGGTCGTAGCGGCGGTCGGTCGTGAGCAGGTAGGCGCGCGCGTCCGCCGTGATCACGCGCAGGCGCGGAACGCCGGCGAGGCCGAGGTAGCGCTGCGCGGCGTCCGTGACCTTCTCGTCGATCTCGACGCCGTCGACGCGAATGCGCGGGTACAGCGCGGTCAGCGCGCGGGCGGTCGATCCGCCGGCGTTGCCGAGCACGAGCACCCGCTGCGGCGGCCGCTCGAGCAGCGGCGGGACGACGAGAAACATGTCCCACTCGCCGCCGGTCAGGACGCTGCCGGGGTACCAGACGGAGTTCGCGACGACGCCTTCGTTCAGCTCGAGGACGCGCGCGCCGCTCGCCGTCTGCCTGACGTCGAGGTACTGGTAGGCCGAATCCGCGTCGTACAGGAGGCCCGGCTGTGCCTTGACGGCGCCGGGCGGCACGAGCAGGAGTGCCGACGTCGCGACCGTGAGTAGCTGCCAGCGCCTTCCGAGGAGCAGCGCCGCGGCGAGCACGAGCACGACGGCCGTGCCGACCATCGTCCGTTGCGTCCCGACGAGCGGGATCGCGACGAGCGCCGAGGCGAACGTCCCGAAGATGCTGCCGAAGGTCGACAGTGCGTAGAGCCGTCCCGCGACGGTGCCCGCGGTCTCGACCGACTCCAGGGCCAGCCGGACGGCGAACGGGCTCACCATCCCGAGGAGCGTCACCGGCGCGGCGAAGAGCGCGAGCGCCCCGAGGAACGACCCGACAGCGACTCCCGCCGAAACGTCGTTCAGCCCTCGCACCGTTGCCGAAAGGAATGGCCGCGCGACGAACGGGATCACGGCGATCGAGATCGCGCCCGCGACGAGGATCGCGCCGAGCAGCCGCGGCTGCGGTCGCCGGTCGACCAGCCGCCCGCCGAGCCAGTAGCCGAGCGAGAGGTAGACCAGCGTGAGCCCGATGACGTTCGCCCAGACGACCGTCGAGCTGCCGAAGTAGGGCGCGAGCAGGCGCGACGCGGAGATCTCGGTTGCGAGCGTCGCGCCCCCGGCCACGAGGACGACGACGCCGAGGCGCATCAGCCGGTCGTTGCTGCCGCCCGGACGAGCGCCTGTCGCAGGTCGGCGACGAGGTCGTCAGCGGACTCGATGCCGACCGACAGCCGGATCAGGTTGCGCGGCGCGGCGAACGGCGCGTCGGCGGTCGAGGCGTGCGTCATCCGCGCCGGGTGCTCGATCAGCGACTCGACGCCGCCGAGCGATTCCGCGAGCTTCCAGATCTTCGTCCGGCCGACGAGCTCGACCGCCGCCTCCTCGGACTCGACGAGGAAGCTGATCATTCCGCCGAAGTCGCGCATCTGGCGCGTCGCGATCTCGTGGCCGGGATGGTCGGCGAGGCCCGGGTAGAGGACGCGCTCGATGCCTTCCTGCGCGGAGAGCCAGGCCGCGACGCGGCGGGCGTTCTCGCAATGGCGCTCGATCCGAACGGCGAGCGTCTTCACGCCGCGGAGCACGAGCCAGCAGTCGAAAGGTCCCGGCACGGCGCCGAGCGACTTCTGCAGGAAGAAGAGGCGCTCCGCGATCGTCGGGTCGTTCGTTGCGACGAAGCCGCCGACCACGTCCGAGTGCCCGCCGAGGTACTTCGTCGTCGAATGCACCACGACGTCGGCACCCAGGTCGAGCGGGTTCTGGAGGTAGGGAGACGCGAACGTGTTGTCGACGACGAGGATCGCTCCGGCCGCGTGCGCCGCGGCCGCCGCCGCGCGGATGTCGACGACGTTCAGCATCGGGTTCGACGGCGTCTCGACCCAGACGATGCGCGTGCGCTCGTCGAGGTAGTCGGGCAGCCGGGGGAAGTCCTCGGCGCGTACGTACTCGAAGACGTAGCCCTTCGGCTCGTACACCTGCGACGTCATCCGGTACACGCCGCCGTACACGTCGGCGATCAGCACGACGCGCTCGCCGGGATTGACGAGATGCATCAGCGTCGTCGTCGCACCGAGGCCGGACGAGTACGCGATCCCGTGCTGCGCGTTCTCGAGCGAAGCGAGGCAGCGCTCGAGCGCATGCCGGGTCGGGTTCGCGACGCGCGAGTAGTCGTAGCCCTTGTGCTTGCCGACTGCCTCCTGCGCGTACGTCGACGTCTGGTAGATCGGCGTCGTGAGCGCGCCGGTCGCGGGATCCGGCTCCTGCCCCTCGTGGATCGCACGCGTCTCGAAGTCCACGCCGCGATTGTAGTGAGCGGCCCCTGCCGTACACTCGCGCGCGTGGGCGACCGGGATTCCGAGGCGATTCGGCGTGCCTGCACGCGCTTCGTCACGGCATGGTCGGTGCCTTCGCCGCCGGATCGCGACCGCTACGGCGAGGGCGGCGCGGTCGAGCGGCTCGAGGCTCGCATCGCCGAGCTGCTCGGCAAGGAGGCAGCCACGTACTTCCCGTCGGGGACGATGGCGCAGCAGGTGGCGCTTCGCATCCATTGCGAGCGTGCCGGGACCCGTACGGTCGCCTTCCACCCGCAGTGCCATCTCGAGGTGCACGAGGAGATGGGCTACGTGCACCTGCACGGCCTGCAGGCGCGCCTCGTCGGCGACCGCAATCGCCTGATCACGCTCGAGACGCTCGAGGGGATCACCGAACCCGTCGGCGCGCTCCTCCTCGAGCTTCCGCAACGCGACCTCGGCGGGGAGCTCCCGCCGTGGGACGACCTCGTCGCGCAGACCGAATGGGCACGCCGTCGCGACATCGCGCTGCACCTCGACGGCGCGCGTTTGTGGCAGTGCGAGCCGTTCTACGACAAGTCGCTCGCGGAGATCGCGGCGCTGTTCGACACCGTGTACGTGTCGCTGTACAAGGATCTCGGCGGGCTCGGTGGCTGCCTGCTCGCCGGCCCGGAGGAGGTCGTCGCCGAGTCGCGCGTCTGGCGAATCCGCCACGGCGGCCG
>Ga0081539_10001583_pt1 | contig 37604 bp, 36 predicted proteins | sample TabmetS4T2R2_FD_71023 | JGI IMG/M metagenome (GOLD analysis project Ga0081539, IMG submission 71023) | Tabebuia heterophylla rhizosphere microbial communities from the University of Puerto Rico - S4T2R2 | ecosystem: Host-associated > Plants > Roots > Rhizosphere ... | reverse complement strand
CCAGCGCTTCGATCTCGTGCTCGAACTCCTCGAACAGTTGGGCGTCGGCTCCGTCCAGATCCGTCGGGGGCTCCGACGACCACGGCGGCGCCTCCCAGGTCGAGACGCCGACCTCGTCCGCGAGCGAGCGCAGAGCCCCGTGCTCCCAGTCGAGCGCTTCGCAGCCGGCGTCGAAGAACGCGTCACCGACGGAGACCCGCCACGCCCGGCCCCCGACCCGGTCGCGCGCTTCGAGAACGCCGACGTCGATGCCCGCGCGCTCCAGTCGATAAGCGACGGCGAGCCCGGAGAGACCGCCTCCGACGACCAGCACCTTCCTCGCCACGGTCATTCGAGATCCTCGCGCAGGAGGCCGAAGAGAACGCTGTCGACCCACTCGCCATGGCGCCAGTACGCCTTCCGCTTGACGCCTTCGCGCAGGAAGCCGACCCGCTCGGCGTGACGGATCGCACGCTCGTTGAAGCCGTAGCACTCGAGCTGTACGCGGTGGTAGTCGAGATCGAAGAAGAGATGGCGCACGAGAAGCCGGGCGGCAGCATCGGCGATCCCGCGCCCGCGGTAGCCGGGGAGGAGCATGAGGCCCCGCAGGTTGGCGATGCGGCTGCGTCTGCTCGAGACCTCGAAGGCCATCAGCCCGGCCCGCTCACCCTCGACCTGGACGACGAAGCGCCCGTAGCACTCGGGCTCGCTCGTCGAAAGCTCGAGCTCCCGCAGGATCTCCTCGGGCTCTCGCGCGGACATCGCGGCCATGTACGGCTCGACGTCCTCGTGGGCCGAGAGCTCGACGATGAAATCGAGGTCCGCCGGCGTGGCGCGGCGAAGCTCGAAACCTTCGCCGGCGAGCGGCTCCGTCACGGCCGGGGAGTCGCGGGAGCAGCCGTTCGCCGCCGGGCGAGCTGGAGGAAGCCCGAGCCGAGGGCGACGCCGGCGAGGATCAGCAGCAATCCGAGCAGGGCGTTGAGCCTCACGCGCTCGTCCAGGAAGACGACGCCGTAGAAGAGCGCGAAGGGCGGCAGCAGATAGGTCACGAGCGACGACCGGGAGGCGCCGTAGCGGTTCAGCATGGCGTAGAAGAAGAGGAGCGCGAGCGCCGTCCCCGCGATGCCGAGGGCGGCAACGGAGGCGATCGCCTTCCAGCTCGGCACCGACTCCGGAAGCTGCACGAGCGCGAACGGAAGCAAGACCGCGGCCGCCGCGAGCGTCGACGCCGTCGTGATCACGAGCGGGGCCATTCCCGGGAAGCGGTGCTGTGCGAAGAGGTTCGCCGAGGCATACGACAGCGACGCGACGACTACGGCGAGCGTGCCGGCGACGCCCCACCAGCCACCCTGCGGATGGAGCCCCGTGAGCACGCCGACGCCGACGAGGCCGAGCGCGACGCCGACGAGCCTCCACCCCCGCACCCGCTCGCTGGGGTTGAAGCGAATCGCCAGCAGCGCGACGAAGATCGGCACCGTGGCGTTGGCGATGGCCGCCACGCCGGAGTCGATGTGCTTCTCGCCCCAGGCGATGAGGACGAACGGCAGCGCCATGTTCGAGACGCCGAGGATGAACGCGCCGCTGCCGGTCGAGCGAAGCTGATGCACCGCGCCCCGAGCCCCGACTCGCCAGGAGAGCACAGGCACGAGCACGATCGCCGCGAAGATCAGCCGCAGGTCCATCATCGCCGTCGGCTCGATCTCGCGGACCGCGACCTTGATGAAGAGGTAGGACGCCCCCCAGATCCCGGCGACGATGAGCAGCAGGGGCACGTAGCCGCGGACCACGTCCGTACGCTAGCTGTCGTGATCCGAGCGACGCGGTATGGTGGGGACCTCTGTTGAGCTCGGTCGCGGAACAGCCGCTTCACCGCGCGCTCGGCCTGACCGACGAGGAATTCGACCGCATCGAGGGTCTGCTCGGCCGCGCGCCCAACGACCTCGAGTTGGCGGTCTTCTCTCTCCTCTGGTCGGAGCACTGCGGGTACAAGCACTCGGCGCTCCTACTGCGCCGCTTTCCGACCGAGGGCGCAGGCGTTCTCCAGGGCCCGGGCGAGAACGCCGGAGTGGTCGACCTCGGCGACGGTGAGGCGGTCGCCTTCAAGGTCGAGAGCCACAACCACCCCTCGGCCGTCGAGCCCTTCCAGGGCGCGGCCACGGGCGTCGGCGGGATCCTGCGCGACGTCGTCGCGATGGGGGCGCGGCCGGTCGCTCTGCTCGACGGATTGCGTTTCGCAAGCCCGGACTTCCAGTTCGGACAGGCGGTCTCGGGCATCGGGCATTACGGCAACTGTGTCGGTGTGCCGACGGTCGGCGGAGACACGTTCTTCGCCGACGCTTATGCGGGCAACCCGCTCGTGAATGCCATGTGCGTCGGGCTCGTCCCGACCGAGCGCGTCATGCGCGCGGGCGCCACCCGGCCGGGCGACCTCGTCCTCCTGTACGGCGCGACGACAGGCCGCGACGGCATCGGCGGCGCCAGCGTGCTCGCGAGCCAGGAGCTCTCGGAGGAGGACGACGACAAGCGCCCGACCGTCCAGATCGGCGACCCCTTCACGGGCAAGAAGCTGATCGAGGCGAGCCTCGAGCTCGTCGAGAGCGGCCTCGTCGAGGCGCTGCAGGACCTCGGCGCCGCGGGGCTCGCGTCTTCGCTCGCCGAGATGGCGAGCCGCGGCAGCGTCGGCGTCGACGTCCACGTCGACCGCGTGCCCCTTCGCGAACCGGACCTCGAGCCCGTCGAGGTCGTCATCTCGGAGAGCCAGGAGCGGATGGCGGCCGTCATCTCGCCGGAGCGGCTCGAGGGCGTCCTCGCCGTCTGCCGAAAGTGGGAGCTCGAGGTGGCGGAGATCGGCGAGGTGACGGATTCCGGGCTCTTGCGGATCTTTTCCGACGAGGAGGTGCTGGGCGAGATCCCCGTGGGGCTCCTCACCGAGGAAGCGCCGCGCTACCGCGTCGAGAGTCGGCCGCGCGAGCTGGCGAAGCCGATCCCGCAGGTTCCGATCGAAGCCGACGTTCGCGAGCTTCTCGACCTGCTCGCATCGCCGAACGTCCGTACGCGCGCTCCGATCTACCGCCAGTACGACCACCTCGTCGGCTCGCGGACGGTGCGGCGCCCCGGTCTCGACGCCGCGGTGCTGCGCCTGCGGCCCTCGCACCGCGGCCTCGCAGTGTCGCTCGACGGCGCCGGGCGCGTGGCCGCGCTCGATCCGCGAGTCGGCGGTGCGCTCGCCGTGCTCGAGGCGGCACGCAACGTCGCCGCGGCGGGCGGCCGGCCGCTGGCGATCACGGACTGCCTCAACTTCGGCAACCCGGAGAAGGCGGAGGTTGCCTGGGAGCTCGGGGAGGCGATCGAGGGAATGGCACTCGCCTGCGAGGCGCTGGGGATCCCCGTCGTCTCGGGCAACGTCTCCCTCTACAACGAGACCGACGGCCGCGCGATCTGGCCGAGCCCGGTCGTCGGCTGCGTCGGCCTCGTCGCAGACGTGCGACTCGTTCCGTCGAGCTGGCGCGCCGGTGACGAGATCTACGCGGTCGGCGCTCCGAAGCTCTCGCTCGACGGCTCCGAATACCAGGCGCTCTTCCTCGGTGGGCCCTCGGGCCGGCCGCCGCAGCCCGAGCTGGCGGCCGAGGCAGCGCTGATCCGTTTTCTCTGGCGGTCGGCGCCGGTGCTGAGCTCGGCGCACGACGCCGCCGAAGGCGGCCTTGCGATCGCGATCGTCGAGGCCGCGCTCGCCGGCGGGGTCGGAGCGCGAATCGACCTGGACGGCGACGCCCTCGAGTGGTTCGGCGAAGGCGGCGGCCAGGCAGTCGTCTCCCTCGCCGCCGACGACGTGTCCGTCCTCGAAGGCATGCCGCATCGCAAGCTCGGCGTCGCCGGCGGGGACAGGCTCTTCGGCCTGTCCTTGGACGACCTCGCGGCCGCGCACGGGAGTGAACGCTGATGTGCGGCGTCTTCGGCATCCACGGTCCCGACCGCGAGGTGGCGCGACTCTCCTACTTCGGCCTCTTCGCCCTCCAGCATCGCGGGCAGGAGTCGGCAGGGATCGCGGTCTCCGACGGCGGCCGGCTCACGGTCCTCCGCGACATGGGGCTCGTGACCCAGGTGTTCAGCGAGCAGAAGCTCCGCGGCCTCCGCGGGCAGGTCGCGATCGCTCACACCCGCTACTCGACGACCGGGTCGACCCACTGGGCCAACGCGCAGCCGATCGTCCAGCACGGGCGGGCACGGACCGTCGCGCTCGGTCACAACGGCAACCTCACGAACACGAGCGCCCTTCGGGCGGAGCTCGTCGAGGACGGGACGCGTCTCCACTCCACGTCGGACACCGAGGTGATCGCCGCCCTGATCGCTCGCGACGAGCGGCCGCTCGAGGAGGCGGTCGCCTCCACGATGGCGCGCATAGAGGGCGCCTTCTCGGCCGTGCTTCTCTCCGAGGACAAGCTCGTCGGCTTCCGCGACCCGGACGGCATCCGCCCTCTCGTCCTCGGGCGCCTCGACGGCGACTGGGTGCTCGCGTCCGAGAGCTGCGCGTTCGACCTTCTCGGCGCGGAGGTCGAGCGCGAGCTCCGCCCCGGCGAGCTCGTCGTCGTCGACGAGCAGGGGTGCCGGAGCATCCAGGCCGTCGAGCCGAAGTCGAGCGGTGCGCTCTGCATCTTCGAGTTCATCTACTTCGCCCGCCCCGACTCGAAGCTGCGCGGCGTCGAATTGCACGGCGCGCGCACGCGGATGGGCGAGCGCCTCGCGCAGGAAGCGCCCGCCGACGCCGACCTCGTCATGGCCGTTCCCGACTCCGGCACGCCGGCCGCGATCGGGTTCGCGCGCGCCAGCGGGATTCCCTTCGCGGAGGGCCTGATCAAGAACCGCTACGTCGGGCGCACGTTCATCCAGCCGGACCAATCGCTGCGCGAGCACGGCATCAAGACGAAGTTCAACCCGCTCGCCGACGTCGCCGGCCAGCGGGTGGTCGTCGTCGACGACTCGATCGTGCGCGGGTCGACCACGCGCCAGATCGTCGCCATGCTCTTCGAGGCGGGAGCGCTCGAGGTGCACGTGCGCATCTCCTCGCCGCCGATCGTCTCGCCGTGCTTCTACGGAATCGACATGGCCGACGAGGACGAGTTGGTCGCCTCGACCCGCTCGGTGGACGAGGTGCGCGGGCTGATCGGCGCGACGAGCCTGGCCTACCTCTCGCTCGAAGGCCTGCAGGAAGCGACGCGACGGCCCGAGGGCACCTTCTGCCGCGCGTGTCTGACGCGCAGCTACCCGACACGGATCCCCGAGGACCTCAAGCTCGCGAAGCTCCGCTTCGAAGGTCAGACCGAAGGAGCCGGCTCGGAGCGCACCCGCGCGAATCCCACGAAGACGAACGCGCTCGCGACGAGCGGCACGACCCCCAAGGCTCCGTAGCCGAGCGCCTCGGCCACGCCTCCACCGATCGCGGGGCCGACGAGATACCCGATCGCCCAAACCTGAGACCAGACGACCATGGCCAGGACGATCCGATCGACGCCGATCGACTCGAGCAGGATCCCAAGCGATCCCGACTCACCCGTGCCGAGACCCACGCCGGCGAGCACCGCCACGAGCACCCAGACGCCGACCGTCTCGGTGGCGCCGCCGAGCGCGACAGCGAGCGTCATGATCACGGTCGCAGCCGCCAGCACGGGGCGCGGCGGAGCGCGGCCGGCGAGCGTGGCCGATGCCGAGGAGACGAGCGCCGCGAGGACGTAGAGCGCTGCGATCTCCGCCTGGCTCAACTCGTCCGCAAAGTGAAGCGGAATGGGGCCGTCGAAGGTGCCCAATGTGAGCGAGACCATGAGGATCCCCGCCGACGCGAGCCAGAAGCCCGGAGTCCGCAACGCGGCACGGTCCGAGCCGAAGCTCACCGGCTGCCTGGCCCCGCCGAGCGCGATGAGGGCGACCGTGATCACCGTTACGAGGACGAGGTGAAGCGCGAAGGGGGCCCGGATCCCCCCGACTCCGCCAAGCGCCGGGCCTGCGATCGAACCGATCCCGTACGCGGCGAGGATGCCCGTCAGCCGCTTGTACTCCTCACCGGGATAGCGCTCGATGATCGCGAACGCCGTCCCGATCCAGAGGCCGCCCGCGCCGACTCCCTGCAGGAGCCTTGCCGGAAAGTAGACGCCGAGGCTCTCGCCGAAGATGAAGCCGAGATCGCCCACGACGATGAGGGCGAGCGACGCGAGGAGGACTGCGACGGCCTGGCTTCGCTGCAGCACCCGGCCCGCGAGCGGGTAACCGACCATCTGACCGACGGCGAACGAGGCGACGAGCACGCCCATGACGCCGGGCCCGGCGCCCGTTGCGTCTCCGATCTCCGGGACGACGGGCGCAATGATGCTGTAGCCCGCGGAGTCGAGCGCCGCGAGCGCGAAGAAGACCGCGAACGCCAAGAATTCTTACTCGAGACCGCCGACGTCGAGCACGACCGTCTTCAGGTCGGTCATGTCGAGCATCGTGTACCGCCCGCCGATGCGGCCCCAGCCGGTCCTCGTGCCGGCAGCGCCGCCGAAGGGCTCGTGCGCCTCCCAGTAGTCGGTCGAGTCGTTCACGACGACGTTGCCGACCCTGAGATTGTCCAGGTACGTGAACGCGCGCTTGAGGCTGCGCGTGTACACGGCGGCCTGGAGCCCGAGGTGGGAGTCGTTCGCCACCGCGAGCGCCTCGTCGTCCGAGTCGACCGTGATGAGCGGAACGATCGGTCCGAACGTCTCGTCGTGGTTGATGAGCGTGTCGACGCCGACGTTGTCCACGACCGTCGGCTGGTAGTAGAGCTCGGTCGGGCGGCCGTCTTCCCGGGAGCCGCCGACCACGATCTCGGCGCCCTTCTCGAGGGCGTCCTCGAGGTGTCGGTCCATCTTCTGCGCGGTCGGCTCGTTGTTCATCGGGCCTACGAGGGTGTCCTCGTCGAAGGGGTCCCCGAGCTTCCAGCCCTCGGCCTCCTTGACGACGGCGGTGAGGAAGTCGTCGTGCACCCGCTTGTCCACGAGCACACGCTCGGTCGCGCAGCAGACCTGGCCGGCGCAGAAGAAGCCGCCGAACACGGCGCCCTTCGCCGCGGCTTCGAGGTCGGCGTCGGCGCACACGATGACGGGGCCGTTGCCGCTCGCCTCGATCAGGGATCGCTTGAGCCCGGCCGCGCGCACGATCTTCTCCGCCGTCGTGTGCGAGCCGACGAACCCGACGCAGTCGACATTCTCGTCCTGGATCAGCCGCTCGCCCACCCGGCCGTCGCCGTAGATGACGTTGACGACGCCTTCCGGGAGACCTGCATCGGCCATGATCTGGACGAAGTTGGCCATCGCGATCGGCGTCCACTCGGACGGCTTCATGACGATCGTGTTGCCGGCAGCGATGCCGGGCGCGATCAGCTCGACAGGGATCAGCGTCGGGAAGTTCCAGGGCGTGATGGCCGCGTAGACGCCGTTCGGCTTGCGGAAGGTGAGGATGCGCTTGTTCGCGTCCTGCGACGGGATGATCGCCGACTCCATCCGCTTCACGTCCTCGGCCGCGATCCGGAAGTTCTCGGCGGTCTCCTCGATGTCCGGAATCGCCTCGGCCATGTACGGCTTTCCCTGCTCGAGGGAGAGCTCGCGCGCGAAGTCCTCCCTGCGCTCGTCGATCAGATCGGCGATCGCATGGCACACGCTCGCCCGCTCCCAGGCAGTTAGAGCGGCCCAGCGAGGCTGCGCCTCTCGCGCTGCCCGGGCCGCGCGGGCGATGTCCTCCTCGCTTGCGTTCGGGACGTCGGCGATCTTCTCGCCCGTGGCGGGCGAGACGATCTCGCGCGCCTCCTCGCCGGTCGCCTCGATCCAGTCGCCTCCGATGAAGTTCTGCAACGTTCGCACCGTAGTGGCCATGCTGCTCAAACCCCCGCTGTCGCGTTGACCCGGTCCCACGCCTCGTCCAGCACGTGGCGCAAGACCCCAACCATTTCCTCGAACTCCTCCGGCCCGGCGACGAGCGGCGGCGCGAATTGCGCGCACGTCTCGCCGCGGTCGTCGAAGCGCATGTAGATCCCGAGCTCACGCGTGCGCGGCAGTAGGAACGTCTTGATGAGATCGTCGCGCTCGGTCGGCGTGAACGTCTCCTTCGTGTCCTTGTCCTTGACGAGCTCGAGCGAGTAGAAATAGCCGTCGCCGCGAACGTCTCCCACCATGGGATGGATCCCGGCCAGCTCGTCGAGCTGGCCGCGGAAAACATCCTGATATCTCTGAACGCGGCCGATTAGATCCTCGCGCTCGAAGATCGCGAGGTTCGCCAGCGCGATCGCGCAGGAGAGCGGGTGGCCGCCGAACGTGATGCCGTGCGTGAACGCCGTCTTCGGCTCGGAGAAGAACGGCTCGATGGTCTTCTCGCTCGCGATCACGGCACCGAGAGGCGCGTACGCCGAGGTGATGCCCTTGGCGACGGTCATCATGTCCGGCTCGATGCCGTACCGGGTGGTGCCGAACCAGTCGCCCACGCGGCCGAAGCCCGTGATGACCTCGTCTGCGACGAGCAGGAGGCCGTGCTCGTCGCAGATCTCACGCACGCGCTCGAAGTAGCCCTCGGGCGGTGTGATCGAGCCGGCCGAGTTCTGGACGGGCTCGAGGATGACGGCGGCGACTGTCTCCGGGCCTTCGTTCCTCACGATGCCGTCGATCTCGTCCGCACAGCGGAGCGTGCAGCTCGACTCCTCCGAGCAGTACGGGCACCGATAGCGGTAGGGCATCGGTGCGCGGAGGCATCCGGGCAGGAGCGGCTCGAACTGCGTACGCAGCCCGGGGCTGCCGTTGATCGAGAGCGCGCCCATCGTGGTGCCGTGGTACGCGCTTCGCCTGGTCACGAACTTGTAGCGCGTCGACTCCCCGCGCAACCGGTGGTACTGCCGCGCCACCTTGAGCGCCGTCTCGATCGCCTCCGACCCGCCGCCGACGAAGAAGATGCGGCCCACCTCGATCGGCAGGAGCTCGGTGAGCTTTTCGGCAAGCTCGAGAGCAGGCGGCGTCGAGAAGCCGACCCAGTTCGTGAAGAAGGGGAGCTGGTCGAGCTGCTTCTGGGCCGCTTCGGTGATCTCCGGCCAGGGCCCGTAGCCGATGTTCACGCAGTAGAGGGCGGAGAGCGCGTCGAGATAGCGGTTTCCTTCGCGGTCCCAGATGTAGCAGCCCTCGCCCCGCTCGATCACGAGCTGCGGCGCGCCTGCGGCCGTGAAATGGCGCCAGAGGTGGTCGGCGTTCAAGAAGCGCTCCTTCCGTTGCGCGCGGCGATGGCCTGCCTCGCCTTCACGGCGAGCCAGAGCTCCATGCGCTGCTCGGGGTTGTCGGGATGGCGGTCGGTCTGCTCGCGCAACCGGTCCATCCGGTAGCGAAGCGTGTGCCGATGGACGCCGAGCTCCTCCGCGGCCTCACTCCAGCGACAGCCGGCATCCAGCAGCGCGCTGAGCGACTCGACCAAAGTGGCGTTCTCCGTCGCCGGCCCGAGGACGCGGTCGACGAACGCTTCGAGCGCGGCGTCGGGAAGGCTCAGCAGGAGCTCGAGCGACCCGAGGTCGCGGTAGGAGGCGACGTCGCCGTTCGCGGCGTCCAGAGCGGCACGGGCCTCGACCAGGCTGCGGCCGAGCGCGCTCCCTCGCGCGGGCCGCCCGACCGCCACGCGGGCTTGGGGCGCCGCCTGCGCGACCTTGCGCGCGAGCGTGAGCACCTCCCGCTCCCCGCCGGCCCCGACGAGGAAGGCGGCCCGGTCCCGCCTCGCCGTGGAGAGGTACTGGACGCTCTGGCGCTCGAGCTGCTCGGCGACCTCCTCGCGCAGACGCTCGGTCGACGAGCCGTTGCGCGGGACGGCGAGGAGCGCTGCGTAGTCGCGGTCGGCCTCGAGGCCGAAGGCGGCCATCCGGCGAGCGGCTTCCCGCTCGTCGAGCCGGTTGTCTTCGAGATCCTCGAGCAGGTCTCCGGCGAGCCTGAGCTCGGCCGCGCTGACAGCCCGTCGGCGGGAGAGCTCGAAGGCGAGCGCGGTCTGGCCGTGGTGAAGGACGAGCCTGTCGTACTCCGTGAAGGCCTCGCCCGCACGCTTGGCCTTGAGAGTGGCGAGGTGCCCGCCCGCCATCACCGGGAGCTCGAGCGATTCGTCGAACGCAAGCCGCCTGCCGCCGTGACGCTCCGCCACGACCCGCCCGTGGTCGTCCACCAGGGCGAGGCTGCAGTCGAGGTGGTTGCACACGATCGCGAGCAGCGCCTGCAGTCCTCGGCCCTCGAGCACGGCATCCGCAAGGCGCTCGTGGACGACGAGAGCCCTGGTCAGGTCCTCCAGCTGCTCGTTCGCGAGATGGGTGACGGCTGCCTTCGTGATTGCGACGAACGGCACTTCGTACGGAACGGACAGAACCGGGAAGGACAGCTTGTTCGCCTCCTCGACGATCGGCGCCGGCACCTCGGCGAAGCCGAAGCCGACCCCGAAGCCGAGGCCGGCGAGGCCATGCTTCGCCAGCCGCCGCACGTAGGCACGCTGCGTCGTCGCCATGTCCGCCACGCCGAGACCCGTCGTGAGCAGGAACTCGCCGCCCTCGAGGAACTGCGTCGGGTCGGTCAGCTCCGAGACATGGAGCCAGCTCACCTCGTTGTCGAGCCCGTCGGACCCGGCCGCGACGGCCAAACCGAGCTCGGTGAGTTCTGCGATGTCCTGGACCGTCAGCATGGAGGGTTCGACGCTGCGGCCAAAAACCTACGCTCCTGGAGGGAGCGAGGCAACCGACAGCGGGCGTCCATTGGACGCCGCGTCGGAAAGGGTGCCGGATCCGGCTTGCTAGCGGTTCTCGGTGACCTTGCCGGCCTTCGCGACGCCGCGCGAGATCATGTACGCGGCGGCGAGGACGACGGAGGCCGTCACGAAGCCGGGCCAGTCCACGGTGTCGGCGGCGAGGGTGATGATGAAGACGATCACCCAGACGAGCACGAAGACGATCAGCTCGCCGTTCAGAGTCGGCACCGGGGGCATCCCGTAGTAGGGCTGGCCGTACGACTGCGGCGGGGGCGGCGGTGTCTGTTGGGTCGACATAGTCCCGCTTAGTACCTCGTGGCCCCGTCAATTCCTCCGCTTAGGATGGGTGGTCCTGAACCTCTTCCACTATCACCTGGTCACGAGCAAGGTCCGCGCGCTCGAGGGCCGTTATCTCGGCAAGCTCGGGTTCGAGCTCATCGGCCGCTACGGCTGGCGCGGCGAGAACTCCCAGTGGTTCGAGCCCGGCACCTCGTGGGAGGCGCTCGACGAGATGGGCTTCCGCCTCCGGCTCGTCGAGCTCGCCCGCGGCGCGGTGAACGTCGTGCTCCAGCCGGGGCACTGGGACGTGCCCCGCGTCGACCACCTGGGAATCGCGCTCGACGAGGGCGAGTACGACAGCGTGATCGATCGCGCCGACGAGCTCGGGCTCAAGATCCAGGACCACCCCGGGAAGCGCACGTTCGTGACCACCGAGGCCGGCTATCGGCTGGAGGTGCATCCGCCGCGCGACTGGATCGAGGAGGCGCTGTCGCAGTCACACGAGCTCCATCTGGACGAGATCCACCTGCGCGCGGCCGATCCGGAGGAGAAGGCCGTCGCTCTCTCGGAGATCCTCGATCTGGAGCGCTCGAACGCCGAAGTCGTCGTCGGCGAAACGATCGTTCGCTTTCTCCCGGGCGGCCCGGAGGGTCGTCCCGAGCTCGTCGCCGAGGTGCTCACGTGAGCTCCTACGAGGCTGCCGGGGTGTCGCTCGGCAAGGCCGAGGCGATCGTCGAGCGCCTGCGGGCCGCGGTCGCGTCCACGGGCGGACAAGTCGGCGGCTTCGCGGGCATCTATCCGCTCGACGGCGACCGTCTGCTCGCCGCTACGACGGACGGCGTCGGCACGAAGCTCATGCTCTCGCGCCGAGCGGGACGGCTCTTCGATGCCGGCCGCGATCTCGCGGCTCACTGTGTGAACGACGTGCTCACCACCGGAGCGGAGCCGCTCTTCTTCCTCGACTATGTCGCCTCGGACACGCTCGATCTCGAGGAGGTCGCCGAGCTGGTCGAGGGCGCGGCCTCCGTCTGCCGTGAGGCGGGTTGCGCCATTCTCGGCGGCGAGACGGCCGAGCTCCCGGGCATCTACCGCGAAGGCGAGCTCGACTTCGCCGGTACCTGCGTCGGCCTCGTCCACCGTGCCGACCTGATCGACGGCTCCCGCTGCGAGCCCGGCGATGTGATCCTCGGCTTGCCGTCCTCGGGCCTGCACACGAACGGGTTCACGCTCGTCCGGCAGGTCCTGGGCGAGGACGACTTCGACGCCGACCTCCTGCTCGCACCGCACCGCCTGTACGCGAACGAGGTGCGCGAGCTCCGGCGGCGAGCCGACGTGAAGGCGCTTGCGCATGTGACGGGCGGGGGGATGCTCGGGAACCTCCCGCGGGTCCTCCCCGCAGGCATCGACGCGGAGATCGACTGGAGCTCCTGGGAGCGGCCGGCCGTGTTCGACTGGCTGACGGAGCGCGGCGTTCCTGAGGAGGAGCAGCGACGCGTTTTCAACGTCGGCATCGGCATGTGCGCTGTCGTACCTCCGGGCGACGCGGAAGCGGGCACGGTCATCGGGCGGCTCGTGTGATCGGCGTCCTGGTCTCCGGCACGGGGACGAACCTGCAGGCGCTCCTCGACGCACGGCTGCCGGTGGTCGCCGTCGCGTCGAACAAGCCGGGCGTCCAGGCCCTGGAGCGCGCGGAGCGCGCCGGCGTCGCCAGGGCAGTCTTCGAGCTGGAGGATTTCGGGTCGCGCGAGGAGCGCGACCTGGCGATGGCCGAGTGGCTCGGCGGGCACGGCGCCGAAATCGTCGTCTGCGCGGGCTACATGCACTTACTTACGCCCGCGTTCCTCGAGCGCTTCGCGGCGATCAACGTGCACCCTTCGCTTCTGCCGGCGTTTCCGGGTCTCGACGCCGTCGGGCAGGCGCTCGCCGCGGGTGTACGGGAAACCGGCGTCACGGTCCACTTCGTTGACGACGGAGTCGACAGCGGCCCGATCCTCGCGCAAGAGACGGTTGCCATCGAGGAAGGCGACACGGCCGAGTCGCTGTACCAGCGTATTCGGGCCGTCGAGCATCGTTTGCTGCCGGACGCTGTCAGGGTCTATCTGGCAGGCCTCGTACGCTCCTGAGTTCATGAAGAGAGCCCTCATCTCGGTCTTCGACAAGACCGGGCTGGACGAGTTCGCGTCCGGGCTCGCCGAGCTCGGGGTCGAGCTCGTGGCGAGCGGAGGCACCGCCGCCTACCTCTCCGAGCTGGGTCTCGATGTGACGCCGGTCGACGAGCTCACCGACGTCCCGGAACTTCTCGGGGGCCGGGTCAAGACCCTCCATCCCCGCATCCACGCGGCGATCCTCGCGCGCCTGGACGTCGAGGAAGACCGCGAAGCGCTCGCCGAGCACGAGATCGAGCCGTTCGACCTCGTCTGCGTGAACCTCTACCCGTTTACGACCGTCGCGGCCAAGAAGGACGTTCGCGAGGAGGAAGCCGTCGACATGATCGACATCGGCGGGCCGGCGATGCTCCGTGCTGCGGCGAAGAACTTCCTCTACGTCGCGCCCGTCTGCCTGCGCGAGCGCTACGGGCCGATCCTCGACGAGCTCCGGCTCGACGGCGACCTCAGCCTGCAGACACGCCGCGAGCTCGCGGCCGAGGCGTTCGCGCACACCGCCGCCTACGAGGCCGCGATCGCGGGCTGGTTCGCGGACCGCGAGACCTTCCCGCCGAGGCTGGTCGTCTCCCTCGAGAAGGATCGCGACCTCCCCTACGGCGAAAACCCGCACCAGCGCGCCGCCTATTACCCCGAGGTGGGAGCGCGCAGGCACCTGCTCTCTCGCGTGGAGCAGCTCTCGGGCAGGGAGCTCTCGTACAACAACCTTGGCGACCTGAACGCGGCTCGCGCCGTCCTGCGGGAGTTCGAGCTGCCCGCGTGCGCCATCATCAAGCACGCGAACCCGTGCGGCGTCGGCCTGGCGGCCGACCTCGGCGAGGCTTACGACAAGGCCTACGGCGCGGACCCGGCTTCCGCATACGGAGGCGTCATCGCGCTCAACCGGAGGGTCGATCCTCCGCTCGCGCAGCGGCTGAGCGAGCAGTTCGTCGAGGTCGTGATCGCGCCCGAGTACACGGCCGACGCCGTCGCGATCATCGCGCAGAAGCCCACCACGCGGATCCTCGAAGACCGCGAGCGCCGCCGCTCCTCCCCCGGCGAGCGAGACTACCGCCGCGTCCTCGGCGGCCTCCTCGTCCAGGACGCCGACGCCGACGTCGACGATCGCGAGGGCATGGAGGTCGTCGCGGGCCACACCCCGGACGAGGAGAGCTGGGGCGATCTCCTCTTCGCGTGGCGGGTGTGCAAGCACGTCCTGTCGAACGCGGTCGTCCTGGCCTCGGGCTTACGCACGATCGGCATCGGCGCAGGGCAGATGAGCCGCGTCGACGCCGTGCGCATCGCGCTCGAGAAGGCGCGCGAGCACGACCACTCCCTCGAGGGCGCCGTTCTCGCCTCGGATGCGTTCTTCCCCTTCCCGGACGGGCCCGCGCTCGCGCTCGACGCAGGCGTGCGGGGAATCATCCAGCCGGGCGGCTCCAAGCGCGACGAGGAGGTCATCGCCGCGGTCGAGGACGCCGGCGCCACGATGGTGTTTACTCGCCGCAGACATTTCCGCCACTGATGTCAGCGCCAAGCCTCCTCCGGCCACTCGCGGGGCCGTGTGGCTGGTTGCGCCTCTCACCGCCTTCGCCCTCGTCGCCCTGACGGTCGGGCTGCTCGCCCGCGAGCGCTTCGACTCCGACAAGGGCTACTTCCACCTCTTCTTCAGCGACACGCTGCACCTCAAGGCCTGGTTCGCGAGCGCGGCAGTCCTCCTCGCGGTGACGCAGCTCTTCACCGCCGCGTGGATCTTCCGCAAGCTTCCGTGGGCCCGTCCCGCCTGGATCCCGGGCCTGCATCGCTGGACAGGCAGGCTCGCGTTCGCGCTGACGCTGCCGGTTGCCTACCACTGCGTCCTCAAGCTCGGCTTCCAGCATGCGACGACGCGGGTGCTGGCCCATTCCCTGCTCGGTTGCGCGGTCTACGGGGCCTTCGCGGCGAAGGTGCTGATCGTCCGGTTGCATCGCTTCCCCGTCTGGGTCCTGCCGACCGCAGGCGGGCTCCTCTTCGCCGTGCTCGTGGGCGTGTGGTACACGAGCGCGGTCTGGCTCTTTCACCTCGTCGGGATCGGGATCTAGCGCGCCGGTCGCAGGCGCGGGCGACGGCAGGCCGTATCGTTAGGGAAGATGCGGCGCCAGTACCCCACTGCGCTCGACCTCGTGGGCAACACGCCGCTCGTACGGCTGCAGCGGCTCGGCCGCGACGACGGCCCGCTCCTCCTCGCCAAGCTCGAGTACCTGAACCCGGGCGGCAGCGTGAAGGACCGCATCGCGCTCAAGATGATCGAGCGCGCCGAGCAGGACGGGAAGCTCGAGCCCGGCGGCACGATCGTCGAGCCGACGAGTGGCAACACCGGGGTCGGCCTCGCGATCGCGGCGTCGCTCAAGGGGTACCGCTGCATCTTCGTCATGCCAGACAAGGTGGCAGCGGAGAAGATCTCGCTCCTCCGCGCCTTCGGCGCCGAGGTCGTCATCTGCCCGACCGCCGTCCCGCCGGAGTCGCCGGAGAGCTACTACTCCGTCTCCGCACGCCTCGCCGAGGAGGTCCCGGGCGCCTACAAGCCTGACCAGTACTCGAACCCTGCGAACCCCGAGGCGCACTACGAGACGACGGGCCCGGAGATCTGGGAGCAGACGGGCGGCGAGGTCGACGCCCTCGTCCTCACCGTCGGAACCGGCGGGACGATCACCGGCTCCGCGCGGTTCCTCAAGGAGCGCAAGCCCGACCTGCTCGTCGTCGGTGCCGACCCTGAGGGGTCGATCTACTCGTCCGAGACGGTCCATCCGTATCTCGTCGAGGGCATCGGCGAGGACTTCTGGCCCCAGACGTACGACCCGTCGGTCGTCGACGAGTACGTGACGGTGAGCGACCGGGACTCGTTCCAGACGGCGCGGCGGCTCGCCCGCGAGGAAGGTCTGCTCGTGGGCGGCTCGGGCGGCACGGCCGTCTGGGCCATGCTGCAGATTGCCGAGCGATTCGGCCCCGAGGCGACAGTCGTGACGCTGATCCCCGACGGCGGGCGCGGCTACCTCTCGAAGTTCTACGACGACAACTGGCTCCGCGAGTACGGCATCGTCGAGCGGCACGCGGCCGCCCCGACGATCGAGGAGGTGCTCGCCTACAAGCGAAAGACGGACGAGAACGTGCCGCCGCTCGTCTTCGTCGAGTCGCACAAGAAGGTCGGCGAGGCGGTCGACCTCATGCACCGGTACGGGATCTCACAGATCCCGGTCGTCCGGCACGAGCCGGCGGGCTCGCTCGCGGACGTGATCGGATCCATCCAGGAGCGCGGCCTGCTCGAACGTGTGTTGCGCAATCCGGACACGCTCAACGAGGAGGTGGCCGCCGCCATGGACCCACCCCTTCGCGCGGTGGAGATGCGCGAGCCGGTCGACACCGTCTTCACAGACCTGGAGGCGGGCAATTCGGCAGTCATCGTCGCCTCGGCCGGCAAGCCGGTCGGCGTCCTTTCGCGGGCGGATCTCCTCGAATACCTCGCCCACAACGGGACGGGCTAGCATCAGCCGCGTGGACTTCGAGACGCGCGCCATCCACGAGGGCCAGGAGCCGGACCCCGCGACGGGCGCCATCACCACGCCGATCTACCAGACGTCCACGTACGTCCAGGAAGGCGTCGGCGAGCACAAGGGCTACGACTACTCGCGCGCAGGAAACCCGACGCGCACCGCGCTCGAGACGTGCCTCGCCTCGCTCGAGAGCGCCGACCACGGGGTCGCGTTCTCCTCCGGGATTGCCGGGGTCACGACGCTCATGCACCTCGTCTCGCCGGGCGAGCGCGTCGTCTCGGTGAACGACGTCTACGGCGGCGTCTACCGCCTGTTCTCCCGGGTGTACGAGCCGAAGGGCTACGAGTTCACCTTCCTCTCCGCGCAGGAGATCGGCGCGAGCCTGGCCGACCACATCGACGACCACACGCGCGTCGTCTGGCTCGAGAGCCCCACGAACCCGCTCCTCAACGTGATCGACATCCGCGCCGCGGCGGAGGCCGCTCGCGCCAAGGGCGCGATCGTCGTCGTCGACAACACGTTCGCGACGCCTTACCTCCAGCGCCCGCTCGAGCTCGGCGCCGACGTCGTCGTCCACTCGACGACGAAGTACCTCGGCGGTCACTCCGACGTGATCGGCGGGTTCGTTGCGACCAACGACCCGACGATCGCGGAGCGCCTGCGCTTTCTGCAGAAGTCCCTCGGCGCCGTGCCCGGCCCGTTCGACTGCTGGCTCGTCCTGCGCGGACTGAAGACGCTCGCCGTCCGCATGGGCAAGCACTGTGAGAACGCGCGCGCGGTCGCGGCGTGGCTCGCCGACCACGATGCCGTCGAGAAGGTGCTCTATCCCGGCCTCACCGACCACCCGGGCCACGAGGTCGCAGCCCGCCAGATGAGCGACTTCGGCGGCATGATCTCCTTCCTCGCCGCCTCGGAGGACGCCGCGATCAGCCTCGTCGCGGAGACGAAGATCTGGAAGCTCGCCGAGAGCCTCGGAGGCGTCGAAAGCCTCATCGAGCAGCCGGCGCGCATGACGCACGCCTCGACGGCAGACGCGCCCTTTGCGGTGCCGGGCAACCTCGTCCGCCTGTCCGTGGGCATCGAGTCGGCGGACGATCTCGTCGCCGACCTCGAGCACGCATTTGCGACGATCGTCGCAAAGACGTCGTAGCTCCCGCCTACAATCAGAAAGATGAACGGCTGGGGCCTCTACATCGTGCTTCTCGTGCCGACGCTCGTGGTCGGGCTGGCCGTCCAGTGGTGGCTGAAGCGGACGTTCGAGCGCTACTCGCACGTCGACCTGCTCGCCGGGCTGACCGGGGCGGACGTGGCGCGCCAGATCCTCGATCGCAACGGGCTCGGGGACGTGCCCGTCGACCGCTCGGGCGCCGGAGCGCTTTCGGACAACTACGACCCGCGGAAGAAGGCGCTGCACCTCTCACCGCCCGTCTACGACCCCAAGACCGTCGCTGCCGCCGCCGTCGCTGCGCACGAGAGCGGACACGCGCTCCAGCACGCCTCGGGCTATGCGGCGCTCCGTCTTCGGAGCGCGATGTTCCCCGTTGTCGCCATCGCCTCCAACACCTGGATCTGGCTGCTCATGGCCGGCGTGATCCTGGGCGCGCTGAACCTGATCACGATCGCGATCCTCGTGTACGCGGTCGCGGTCGCGTTCCACATCGTCACGCTGCCTGTCGAGTTCAACGCCTCCCGCCGGGCCGGCCAGCAGCTCCGCGCGCTCGGGCTCGTGACCACGGAGGAGCAGGCAGGCGTCCAGCGGGTGCTCACCGCGGCAGCCCTGACCTACGTCGCAGGCGCGCTCGCTGCGCTCACGCAGCTTCTCTACTTCGTCCTCGCTTACCTGCGGGACTGATCGATCGGCTACGCCGGCGTAGCTGACGTCTCGAGCGCCTTCTCGTAGGCGGCCTCGTAGTCCGCGACCATGCGCTCCTTCGAGAAACGCTCCTCGACATAGCGGCGACATTCCATGGGATCGATCGCATCGGCCTGCTCGAGCACCGAAGCCATCGCCGTGTGATCCTCGACGATGACGCCCGTACGACCGTCGTCGATCACCTCGGGGACGGCACCGTGGCGCGTCGCGATCACGGGTGTGCCGCACGCCATCGACTCGATCATCACGAGGCCGAACGGCTCCGCCCATTCGATCGGAAAGAGCGTGACGCGCGCGTTCTGCAGGAGATCGACCTTCTCCTCATGCGAGACCTCGCCGAGATACTCGATCCCGCCGCCGAGGTGCGGTTTCACGGCTGCCTCGAAGTACTCCTCCTCGCGGAGCTCCTGCATCTTCCCGGCGAGCTTGAGCGGGAGACCGACCTGCTCGGCGACCTCGATCGCCCGGTGGGCTCCCTTGTCCGGGCTCATGCGCCCGAGGAAGAGGAGGTAGGCGCCCCGGTGCGGGTGCACCGGATAGAGCGAGAGGTCGAGCGCGTTCGGGCAGTTGGCGATCCAGTTCAAGTGCGGAAGGGGGGCGCGCTGGTTCATGGACAGCGAGATGAGCCCGACGCGCGGCGCAAAGCGGTCGATCTGCTCGTAGAGCTCCCCGGAGCGGCGGCTGAGCGGTCCGTGCACCGTGTGGACGACCGGGGTGGGGCTGCCGGCGCCGAGCGCGGCGGCGAGCGGGCCGGAATGGTCGTTGACGATGTCGAACTCGGCGGCGCGCTCGAAGCAGCCGAGCGCGTGGTGGAGCTCGTGGCTGGTCGTCCCGATGAACGTCGACGGCGCCTCCTCGAACACCGCAGCGAGCTTGGCTTTGGTGGTCGAGTCGCCGGCCGCGAAGAGCGTCACCTCGTGCCCCCGCTCGACCAGGCCGTCGGCCAGGAGCGCGACTATCCATTCGATGCCGCCGTAGCGCGCCGGCGGAACGGGGAACCAGACGGTGCTGAGGACGGCGACCTTCACTGCTCGTCCGCCTGGACGCTCACCGCCCCTTCCTCGAGCTGGACGTTCCAGACCTTGCCGAAGGCGCGCACTCCCGCCAGTTTGAGCGACCCCGTCCATGAGGGCAATCCCTTCGGAGCCGTGCTCTCGAGCACCTCGCGTTCCCGGTCCGCGCTCAGACCGAGAAGGAGCTGAAGCAGCAGCACCGGCGTTCCCGCCGCCCAGGCCTGCGGCCGCGCCGCGGTCGGATAGGCGATCGGGAAGGGCGTGTCGGCCCTCGAGAAGCCCGCGAACACCTCCGGCAGCTGCCAGCGGAAGTGACCAGCCGCGTACAGCATCCGGCGGAGGATGCGATGCGTCTCCGCCCACCTTCCGGACTTGGACAGCCCCCAGGCGATAAGCGAGTTGTCGTGTGGCCAGACGGTTCCATTGTGATACGCGAGCGGGTTGTAGCCGGAGTCGTCGGAAGCCATCGTCCGGACGCCCCATCCCGACCAGAGCTCCTCGCCCATGAGCTGGTCGACGACCGCGTCGACCTTCTCCTCGGGCACGATCCCGCTCCAGAGCAAATGCCCGATGTTCGACGTCCGGGCGTCGACCTTGTTCTTGCGCGCGTCGAGCGCGAGGGCGTAGAACCCGCCGCGGTCCTCGCACCAGAACGCCTCGTCGAAACGCGTTCGGAGGTCGGCCGCCTCCGTCTCGAGCCGCGCGGCGAGCTCGTCGTCCCGCCAGACGACGCGCGCCAGCTCCGCCATCCGAAGCTTGGCGTCGTAGACGTAGCCCTGCACCTCGCACGGTGCGATCGGCGCTTCGGCCTTGCGTCCGTCGTGGAAGAGCTGTGAGTTCTCCGAGTCCTTCCAGGACTGGTTGGCGAGGCCGCGCGCGGAGCGCCGCTTGTACTCGACGAACCCGTCCCCGTCGAGATCGCCGCGCTCGTCGATCCAGGCGAGCGCGCGCAGGGCCGGCTCACGCAGGTCGCGCATGAGCGCCGCGTCGTTGGTCCAGCGCCAGACCTCGGAGAGGAGGACGAGGTAGAGCGGCGTCGCATCGACGGTTCCGTAGTAGCGGGGGAACCAGGCCTCCGCGCCCTTGCCATGCCGAACCTCGTGGACGATCTTGCCGGGCTCGGCGTCGATCTCGGGGTCGTCCTCCGTCGCCTGAAGGTCGGCCAATGTGCGGAGCGCGTTCTCCGCGAGCTCGGGCCCGAAGAGAAGCGTCTGGAGGCAGGTGATGATCGTGTCCCGACCGAACACGGTCATGAACCACGGCATGCCCGCAGCGGGAAGCTGCCAGGGAGACTCCTCGTGCATGCGCAGAGACGCGATGTCCGCGACGGATTGCCCGAAACAATGTCCCAGCTGCTCCCACGTCGTCCGCAGCTGCGGGACGCGCAGGTGCCAGACCGCGAGGGATTCGCGCACCCGCACGAGCTCGTCCCCGAATGTGCGCTCCGCCTGCGAGGGAGTCGTCCGCCGTCCGTCCGAGGCGAGGATCACATCCACGCGGAGGCGCCAGCTCTCCCGCGGCCCGAGCCCCAGCCGGTAGCGCACGGTCCCGTCTTCGACTTCGCCGTGCTCCGAGAGGATGACCTGCGTGAGCGACGCGGAGTGATCAGCGAGGATGAGCTGGTTGTGCGCGGCTTCGTACTTCGGGGTGACGAGGTCGGGGAGCAGCGGGGCGTGGTCGGGGTCGCCGAGGGCGAAGTCGTACGCCTTGACCGAGAAGATGTCGGCGAAGTCGGCGCCGATCTCGAGCGCGAGCTCGAACTCGACCGGCCGAGGCGCATGGTTCTGGACGACGATGTGCTCCTGCATCCCGTCGCCGACGAAGCGGTCACGCCCGATCGAGAGCTCGTCGGGGCCAAGGTCTCCGGCGACCGGGTTGCGCAGGTAGAAGGCCGCCGAGAAGTACTCGACCTTGTCCGACGAGAGCATCAACGGGCGCGCGCCGTTGATCGTCAGCACCCACCGGGAGAGGAAGCGCGTGTCGTTCGCGAAGAGGCCCATCACGGGCTCGACGATGTCCCCACGCTCGTCGGACACGCAGAACGTCGACCCCTCGAGAATCGTCAGCGTCAAGACAGCGTCACTCGTGTCTGACGATCTGATCCTGACTCGCCTGCTGCAGGGGCTTGATCACCAGCTCGTCGATCACCAGGTGCGGCGGCCGGGTCACGATCCAGAGGATGCAATCCGCGACCTCGTCGGGCGTGATGTAGTCCACGCCGCGGTAGACGGCGGCCTTCTTCTCCGCGTCGCCGGCGAAGCGGACGTCCGAGAACTCGGTCTCCCCCACCATGCCCGGGTCGACGGTGGAGACGCGGATGCGCCCAACGAGCTCCTTCCGCAGCACATAGGTCAGCGCTCTCACGGCGTATTTCGAGCCGACGTACATGCCGCCCTGTGAGTAGGCCTCGCGGCCGGCCCACGAGCCGAGGTTGACCACGTGGCCTCGGCCGTCCTCCATGTGCGGAAGGCAGAGGCGCGTCATCCGCGTGAGCCCGAGGACGTTCGTCTCGAGCATCTGGCTCTCGTCGTCATCGGACGCGTCGAGAATCGTCGTGCGACCGAGAGCAAGGCCCGCGTTGTTGATCAGGACGTCCAGCCGGCCAAGCCGGCTGGACGCCTGGGAAACGAACTCCTCGCAACTTCGCCGATCCGTCACGTCGAGCTGTGCAACGAAGTGGCCGTCACCCGGAAGCTCGGCCATCAGCAGCTCAAGCCGGTCTACCCGACGCGCGCCGAGCGCGAGGCGGGCCCCGGCGCCGGCCAGCGCGCGAGCGGTCGAGGCGCCGATGCCGCTCGAGGCGCCCGTGACGACCGCGGTTCTCCCCTCGAGCTCCGGCACGCGCCGGAGCTTATCCTCGTGCTCGCCTCAGCTGGGCAGACGTCGCAGCGCGACCCGCGCGAAGCCCAGGCGCGGGCTCAAACCGAGCATCTGGCCGAGAAGGCGCCGGAACTGCCGCGCGCCCATGACCTTCTCGCCTTGCATGGGGTTGCCGGCAACGGGCCAGTACGCCCAAGCCAGCGTGCTCGCGAAGAGCTCACAGGCATGCGCGTCGTGCGAAAGCCCAGGCAGCTCGTAGCAGAGGTCTACTCCCCCGAGCACCGCCTGGAGCTCGCTTCGCCGCCCGTCGTCCAAGGCGTACCACCACACCTGATGAGCGAACTCGTGCTGCACCAACCCCCACGTGTACGCGCGGCCGTAGGGCGACGACGCCAGCATCGTCTCATCGAGGACGACGACGCCCGGGCGGGAGCCGGCGCAGCCGCAGTCGTAGATCTGCACCGTGATCGGCCGGCCGATGAGGCTCCAGTCGAAGGCGCTCGCGTCGAGCGCGGCGGCGACCTCGGCGCGGGCCGCGTCGCTTCCGCCCGAGAACTCGAGCGCGACTGCAGTGGCCCCCGCCTTGCCGGGGACGGCGAGGGCGACGAGGGCTGCCAGCAGGACGAGATGTCGACGGGCCGCAATCATCGGATTGCCGCCGTCGAACGCTCCATACGGGTTATACGAGCGCAAAGCGGCTGCGCCTTCCCCAAAAGGGTGAATCAGAAGCCGTGCGGGAGCCGCGCCGCTAGGCTCCCGGCCAGGGCGAGCAGCAGGTACAGGAGCGCGATCGCGTCACGCATCCTCGCCCTCCCACGGATCGTCGCGGTGCGCCCCGTCCAGAGCTCCCGGCGCACCGAGGTGGAAGCCCTGCGCGTAGCGAACCTTGAGCGCGCGCAGCCGGTCGAGCTCGCTCTGCGTCTCGATCCCCTCCGCGGCGATGGTCGCGTCGATGCCCGAGGCGAAGTCGACGAGCGAGGCGGCGAGCGCGTCGCGCGCTGGGTCGCCCGCGATCCCGCGCGTGAGGCTCAGATCGAGCTTCACGATGTCGGGGGAGAGCCGAAGGATGTGGCTGAGCGTGGCGAAGCCCGCGCCGACGTCGTCGATGGCGATTCGCGCCCCCAGCCGCCGAAGCGGTGCCAGCGCCTCGTTCAGCGCCTGGTAGTCCTCGACGCGCTCGTGCTCGGTCACCTCGATGATGACGCGCTCCGCATGCGGCGCGATCAGGTTGTAGAAGTGCGGGGAGAGGGCCGTCAGGGGCGAGACGTTGAGAGCGAGCCTGACGTGGCTCGGCATGTCCTGGGCCTTCGCCAGGGCGCTGTCGATTGCCGCCAGCTCGAGCTCGACTCCGAGGCCGACTTCGGCGGCGTCCGCGAACCAGTCGGACGGAGGCCGGTACGGCTCCGACTGGAAGCGCGCGAGAGCCTCGTAGGCGAACACGTCCCCCTGCTCGAGGTCGTAGACCGGCTGGAAGACCATGTTGACGCCGTGCGTCAGTGCCTCCTGGACGCGGTCCGAGAGCATGTTCTTGCGCTCGTCCTGCAGCGTCTGGTACTCGACCTGGTCGCTGATGACCGCGGCGAGCACCTGCATGAAGCGCGTGTCGCGATCGTCGAGCGAGGGCTGAGCCGAATGGCTCAGGCAGCACAGGGTCCCGTACAGCCGGCCGTCCCAAAGGTGCACCGGCACCCCGACGTACGCGCCGATGTCCGCCGAGGTCGTGACCGCGAGGTCTTTCACGCGCGGATGGGCTTTTGCGTCCGCCACGACGTGCGCCAACTGGCCCTTCACCATCAGGTTGCAGTAGGACTCCTCGAGCGGGATGTCGATCTGCCCGTCCAGCCCGAACGACTGGGCGTCGCCGTCCGTGGCCCGAACCTTCTCCAACCCGTTCTCGATCGCGGCGACGAACGCGACGTCCATCCCGAGCTGGCGGCGGGCGAGGGTGAGGATCCGCTCGACGGTCTCCGCGGGGGTCGCGGCCGAGCGGTACGACTCGACGGTTCCCTGCATGGCTCCTCCTCGTGTGGGAAAGAGGAGCCCGCGGGCGCCTAAATCTTGCGGCGTCTCCGAACGATCCCTCGTTCGAGGGAGCCTCCCGAGCTACGCGGGCTTGCCGATCGCCGCGTCGACGTGATCGGCCAGATCGCCGCCGCAGCGGGCATGGACGAGCCCTACGAGGTAGCAGAGGAGCGGCGCGTTGATGCGCTCGCCGCTCTCGTGTGCGGCCACCCTCGCAAGCTCGAGCAGCTCGTCGATCTCGTCCTGCGTCAGGTCGAGCGTTGCCGGGTCCTCGCTCACGGCCGCGGCCAGGCGATCGCGCGCCTGTGTGAGCCAGTCGTCCACGGCGTGAGCTTAGTATCCCGCTCGGCATGCGCGTGGGAGTCCCGAAGGAGACCGCCGAGGGCGAGCGGCGAGTGGCGCTCGTTCCCGACGGCGTCAAGCGCCTCGTCGACGCGGGCCTGGACGTCGCCGTCGAGGCGGGGGCGGGCTCGAGCGCCGGTTTCCTGGACGAGGACTACGAGGCGGCCGGCGCGACGATCGTCCCCGATGCATTCGCGGAAGCAGATCTGATCGCCAAGGTGCAGGCGCCCTCGGAAGACGAGACGGCGCGCCTGCGCGAGCGGCAGACGCTCGTCGCTCTGCTGCAGCCGTTGACCAGCCCCGAGCGCCTGCGCGCGCTCGCCGACCGCAAGGTGACGGCCTTCTCGATGGACTCGATCCCGCGGATCACACGTGCTCAGCCCATGGACGCGCTTTCCTCCCAGAGCACAGTCGCCGGCTACAAGGCGGTCCTCCTCGCCGCCTCGCACCTGGGCAAGTTCTTCCCGATGCTGACCACGGCCGCCGGGACGATTGCACCAGCCCGGGTCCTCGTCCTCGGTGCCGGCGTCGCCGGCCTGCAGGCGATCGCGACCGCCCGCCGTCTGGGAGCGGTCGTCTCGGCCTTCGACGTGCGGCCGGTGGTCAAGGAGCAGGTCGAGAGCCTCGGCGCGACGTTCCTCGAGCTCGACGTCGAGGGAGCGGAGGGCGTGGGCGGCTACGCGGTGGCGCTCGCCGAGGACCAGCACGAGCGCGAGCAGGAGCTGATCGCCCGCCACGTGGCCGAGTCGGACGCCGTCATCACGACCGCGCTGATCCCCGGACAGCCCGCGCCCGTCCTCGTCACGGCCGCCGCGGTCCGCGCGATGCGGCCCGGGTCCGTGATCGTCGACCTCGCAGCCGAGGCGGGCGGCAACGTCGAGCTGACGCAGCCCGGAAAGACCGTCGACGAAGACGGCGTCACGATCGTCGGCGAGACCAACCTTCCGGCGACGATGCCGACGCACGCGAGTCAGATGTACTCGCGCAACGTCCTCACTCTCCTGGAGCATCTGACCACCGATGGAGAGCTCAACCTGGACTTCGACGACGAGATCACCCGCGAGACGTGCGTGGCGCACGACGGCCGCGTGCTGAAGGAGCCAGTCGCGGCGTGACCCTGCTCAACAGCATCACCATCTTCGTGCTCGCGGTCTTCATCGGCTTCGAGATCATCTCCAAGGTCCCGGCGATGCTGCACACACCGCTCATGTCGGGGACGAACGCGATTCACGGCATCGTGCTCGTCGGGGCGATGCTCGTCGCGGGCTCAGCGGACTCGACGCTCGAGCAGGTGCTCGCCTTCGTCGCCGTCGTCTTCGCGACCATCAACGTCGTCGGCGGCTTCCTCGTCACCGACCGGATGCTCGAGATGTTCAAGCGCCGATGACGGCTCCGCTCGCGCTGTCGCAGACGGCGATCAACTTCACGTACCTCGTCTCAGCAGTCCTCTTGGTCGTAGGCATCCGCCGCCTGAGCGCGCCTCCGACCGCCCGGTCGGGGAACGTCATCGCCGCGATCGGGATGACGATCGCGATCGTCTTCACGTTCCTCGACCCGGACGTCGACTCGTACTGGCTGATCGTCGTCGGGATGGTGATCGGAGCAATCATCGGGATCGCCTCGGCGCGGCTCGTGAAGATGACCGCGATGCCGCAGATGGTGGCGCTCTTCAACGGCGTCGGCGGCGGCGCAGCGGCGCTCATCGCCGCGGCCGAGTACCACCGGCTTGCTCCGCTCGGCGGGCATCTGGCCGGGGACGAGATCGGAGCCATGCTCTTCTCGGCGCTCATCGGCTCGATCTCCTTCGCGGGGAGTCTCGTCGCGTTCGGAAAGCTGCAGGAGATTCTCCCGGGCCGGCCGCTCGTCTTCGCCGGCCAGCAGGTCGTGAACGGCGCGCTCTTCGCCGCTGTCATCGCCTTCGGAGTGCTCGCGGGATCGACGGAGGCCGGCGTCTGGATGGTCCTGCTGCTCGTCGGCGCGCTCGTCTTCGGCGTCATGCTCGTCCTCCCGATCGGCGGGGCCGACATGCCCGTAGTGATCTCGCTCCTGAACGCCTTCACGGGCCTGGCCGCCGCCTCGGCTGGCTTCGTGCTCGACAACACGGCGCTGATCATCGGCGGCACCCTCGTCGGCGCCTCGGGAACGCTGCTCACGATCCTGATGGGGCGGGCGATGAACCGCTCGCTCGCCAACGTCCTCTTCGGGGCGTTCGGCGCCGCGCCGTCGGGCGGAGCTGCGGCTGCAGCAGCGAGCACGGACGGGCGCTCGTACCGCGAGATCACCGCGGAGGACGCAGCCGTCATGCTCGCCTACGCGAACCGGGTCGTGATCGTGCCCGGCTACGGCCTCGCGGTGGCTCAGGCCCAGCACTCCGTCCGCGAGCTCGCCGACCTGCTCGAGAAACGCGGCGTCGACGTCAAGTACGCGATTCACCCTGTCGCCGGGCGGATGCCGGGGCACATGAACGTCCTGCTCGCGGAGGCAAACGTGCCGTACCCGCAGCTCTTCGACATGGAGGACATCAACCCGGAGTTCCCGCGCACGGACGTCGCGCTCGTCATCGGCGCGAACGACGTCACGAACCCTGCGGCCAGATCGGTTCCCGAGAGCCCGATCTACGGGATGCCGATCCTGAACGTCGACGAGGCCGCCAACGTCGTCGTTCTCAAGCGGAGCATGAACCCCGGCTTCGCCGGGATCGACAACGACCTCTACTACGAACCGAAGACGGCGATGCTGTTCGGGGACGCCAAGGCATCCGTCGAAAAGCTGGTCGCCGGCGTCAAAGCGGCCTAGACGAGCTTGATCTCGTCGCCGACGGCGACGTCGCCCGTCCTGAGCACGCGCGCGAGCATGCCGCGCTTTCCGTCGAGCTCGGCCTGCAGGCCGGGGCGGATCTCTTCCATGAGCTCACACGGATCGCAGACCATGGAGACCTCGAACTCGGCGTCACCGATCTCGAGCCGCTGGCCGATCGGCCACCGCATCACGTCGGCGCCGCGGACGGTGAAGTTCTCCTTGACGGCACCAGGAGCGACGTCGAGCGATTCGAGATCCTCGGCGGAGACGAAGAGGACGTTGCGCTTGCCGCCGCGGCGATGAGCGCAGCCCTCGACGCCCTCGTTCTCGAAGACACGGGCGCGGTCGAGCGCCTCCATCGGCTCACGCCGCATGGGAGAGCGCCAGATCCCGACCAGCTCGGCCACGCGGCGAGCATACAGAAGGGGCCGGTTCTCACCGGCCCCTTCGCTTCGGACGGAAACGCTCCCGCTAGTTGCCGGAGGCGTGGGTGACTGCGTTGAACGCGTCCACCTCGCCGTTGCCGTACCACGCGTTGTAGGCGGGTCCGCCCGAGCAGCTCTGCACCGCCCCGCTGTTGACGCCGGTGAACGTCAGGTACCCGGGCGGAAGCGTCTCCGGGCACGCCTGCGGATCGGCGGTCTGAGTGAGATACGCCTTGACCTGATCCGGCCGCATCTTCCCGTTCTGAGGAGTCGATGCGTTTCCGAACCGACTGATGATCAAGGCCGCCACCCCGGCCACGTGCGGCGAAGCCATCGAGGTTCCCTGCTGGTAGCACCACAGGAACCCTGGAGCGCTCGGATCGAACATCCGTCTCGAGGCGATGCAGTTCGCGGTCGCCTCGGTCGGCCAGGCCGACAGGACGCGTCCAGCGGTGCCAGTGAACGGCGGCTTCCCGAAGCGCGAGTCGCCCCCCGGAGCGGCGAGCTGCGTCACGCCGACGCCGTAGCTCGAGTAGAACGACTTCAGGTGGTCGGGATACTGCCCGGCGTTTGTCCCCTGCTCGAAGCTGCCGGTCGCCGATACGCCGACCACGCCCGGAACCTCCACGGGGATGATCACGCAGGCGTTCGTGATGTCGCGCGGGATCGGCGTCGTATCGTCCGGACTCGTGACGTCCGTAGTCGGGTGCGCGGTGTCGTCGCCGTCGTTGCCCTCGGCGGCGACAACGGTCACACCCTGCTGCTCCGCGTAGAGGATCGCGCGCTGCTCCGCCTTCCAGATCGCCCGTTGGACGGAGTCGTTGCGGCAGTTGTACTCCCACGGGTCGGCGAAGTAGCTGTTGTTCGTGACGTCCATGTGGTGGGCCCCGGCCCACATGAACCCGCAGATCACGGCCTCGGGGAAGAAGAAGCCCGCCGCGTTCCCCGACTTGATGCCGGCGACCTTCACGTTCGGGGCCACGCCGACGATCCCGACGCCGTTCGACGCAGCGGCGATGGTTCCGGCGGTGTGCGTCCCGTGACCGTTGTCGTCCTGCGCAGCAACACCGGCCACAGGTGCGCCGCTCAGACAGTTGGCGCTGTTGGCCACGTCGATGTTCGGCGCGAGATCGGGGTGATCGAAGTCGATCCCGGTGTCGATGTCGCCGACGAGTACCGCGGGGCTGCCTCCGGTGATCCCATGTGCCTGCGGGGCGTGAATCTGCTGCATGTCCCACTGCAGCCCCGAGAACGTGTCGGTGTCCGTTGCCGGCGCGTTCGGCAGGTCACCGGCCGGCGGGCCCTCGGCGTCCGCGGTGTCCTCCCAGAGCCGAGTCGCAAATCTTTCGGTGGCCGAGACCCCGTCGACACGCGCATCCTTCATGAGCGCGTCGCGGAACCCCGCGCTATCCGACTCCGCGATGATCACACCGATCTGCGAATAGCTCGCGACGACCGTCCCTCCGGCGGCTCGCACCGCGGCACCGCCGTCCGCAGGCACCCCCTGTGCCTTGTAGAGAACGACGTACGTCGCTGCGCTCGCCGTCCCGGCGAACGCAAGTGTCATTGTCGCCGCCGCAACGAAGAGCACGGCCCGGCGAACGAGCTGACTGGGCATTCCCCCCTCCTTCTGCATGTTCCCCCCACTGTCCCGGGGGCCAGCGGCGGGAGCATAGAGCAGCCGGCCGGGGAGGTGCTGCGGCTTCGGTGCTAGTCGGTGAGCGCGGCGAGAGCGTTCACTTCGCCGTATCCGAAGAAGCCGTTGAAGCTGTCGCTGCCCTCACACCGCGTGTCGGCGGGGCACGGCTTCGGCGTCGCCGTCTCGTCGATGCGGGCTCGAACGAAGCCAGGGCTGAGCTTCCCGTTCTGCGGGCTCTGCAGATCGCCGTAGCGGCTGACGATCAGCGCCGCGATACCGCTCACGTGCGCTGCCGCCATGGACGTGCCGGCGTTGTAGCGAAACGTCGAGCCCGTCGGGCCGTCGACGACGATCGACGTGGGCGGGGCGGGGATGTACGACGGGAAGGTCGAGAGGATCAGGCCCGCGGGCACGCCGCCCTGGGCCGGGTCGCCCCCCGGCGCGACGACGTCGATGACGCCGAGGCCGAAGTTGGACGCGCCGGGCGGATTCGTCGTCACGCGGTTGCCGTTTCGGCCCTCGCTCGCGACGCCGATGACGCCGGGGAGCTGAACCGGCATCCGGAGGCAGTCCTCCCCGGCAGCGGGATGCGCCATGTCGATGCCGTTGTTGCCGGCCGAAGCAACGACTGTGGCGCCCGACCGGATTGCGTCCTTGACCGCCTGCGCGACGGTCTGGATCGCATCCCGGTCCGATTTGTCGCTGCGGCAGAAGAAATCGAGCGGGTCGGCCGCGCCCGTGGCTCCCTTGTCGACGGCGAAGCTCGCGTTCGCGACGTCGACGTGCTGCTCCGAGACGTACTCGAACGCGCACGCAGCTGCAGCTGGAGTGATCGGCAGACCCGAATCCGTGACCTTGACCACGAGCAGCTGGACGTTCGGCGCCACTCCGACCGTGCCGAAGCCATTGTCCCCGGCGGCGATGATCCCGGCCACATGCGTCCCGTGGCCGACGTTGTCGCGCCAGAGGGCGCCTGAGGTGTCATGCACAGGTGTTCCTGTGACGCAGGAGACGCTGTTCTCCATGTCGATCCGGCCGGCGAACTCGGGGTGGCCCGGATCGATGCCGGAGTCGATGAGCGCGACTCGCACGAGCGGGCTCCCACCCGTGATGTCGTGGGCCGCGGCGACCCCGGTCAGCTGCTGCCCCCACTGCTGGCCGGAAAGATTGTCCGGAGTGGCAGGACTATTCGGGAGATCTCCCGGGGGCCGGCCCGCGCCCGCGGCGCCGGCCAGTGCCAGCGCGAGAGCCACAACGACGACGAACAGGCGTGCCGCAAAAGCCGTTGACCGCAAGGAGCCTCTCCTCTCCGTCTACCTCATCCCTGAAGGCGCCGCCGCGACGCCTCGAGTTTCACTGTAGGCCAATCTGCCACGCGCCCGTCCCCCTAAAGGGGTACCACCGTTCAGAAATTCACTCGAACGAGGGTCGAGGCGCCGGTCTGTTGCGACCAGCGCGTCACGTACGCGGTTCGGCCCGTCAGCGCGGTCGTCCACAGGAGCCGCGTCTTCTTGGTCGTCCGGTAGAGCCGCCTCACGTGCGTCGAGTCGAGACGCCGCGTGAAGAGCCCGCACGTGCGGGAGAACTGCTTCACCCAGACGATGCGCGTCGAAGAGAGCGACGGGTTCGCGAGCACCGCGACCTTGCTCCGAGCGACGATCTTCCGGTTGCCGGTTGCCAGGACCTGGAGATAGATCCGCGAGCCGGACCCCATCACCTTGTGCCAGGCGATCCGGCCCGACGCGAGGGAAGGCCGCCCGAGGTCGTTCCTGGCGACGACCTTCGTGATCTGCCGCTCAGTAGGCGCGCCGGGGTTGCTGAAGTTGGCAAGGATCAGGTGCTTGTACGAGGCGTCGGTCCGCACGAAGGCGAGCCGCGGCCAGTCGAGCGCAGGTCGCGAGACGGCGCCGTCCACCTGCGCAACCGGCGCGCCGGTCGACCAGTCGATCACCTTGATGCCCCCCGAGTCCACGTAGGCGAGGAGGTGGCCGTCGACCGACGGCGACCACGCGCCCTGTACGACGACCGGGGACGTGTTGGCCGGCTCGACGAGGACCCTGCGCGTTCCGCTGTCCCTCTGGGCCCGCCCGAGCACGGTTCCACGGGCCGACGGGTCCAGGCCCGACCCGATCCCCTGCGCGCTCGCCACGCCCGCGGACGGCGCCGCGAGAAGCGCGGCGCAGACGAGCAGGACGGTCACGTTGGCGACGAGCAAAAGGCGACGCCGCCGAACGAGGCCCTCGACGGCCGAGGTCGCGTGGTCGTGTCCTTTGCGTGGCCAGGCCGTCATGAGGGCGCGGCCGGCGCCGAAAGCCGCAAAGCACGACGCCGCCGCAAGCGGGTTCGCCAGGGCTACCGCGGCAGCGCAGGCGACCCAGAACGTCGCTACGGGCTGGAAGGTGAGAAAGCCGGCGCCGAGGCCGGCGCCGTATCCGACGCTCCAAACGGGGAGAGGAAGCTCGAAGCGCCAACGCTCGGGCACCTGTCGTCTCAGCTGCGGCAGAGGGAAAGAGAGGAGGCCGGCCTCGCGCGCCGCCGCGACGAGCGCGAGCCCGGCCGCGACGAGCGAGAGCTGAGTCCCGAGCGCCGCGCCGACCGCGCCGAGGGCAGCGCCGACGAGCGCCGACGCGCCGACTGCACCGAGCGCGAAGCCCGTTAGAGCGAGCCACTGTCTCCGCCTGCTCCCGCACACGGCGGGAGTGAAGGTCTCCACCATCGAAAGCCCTCAGGGAGACCAGGCGCCGGAGACCCCGGCGACGAGCGCCGCCGCGGCCACGGCCAGGCCGATCAGCAAGAGAGCCCCGTGTCGTAGTACTGCACGCAGAAGACGCGGTTGCCGTTCCAGCAATAGCCGACGAGGGAGGCGTCCCCGTTGATGCGCTTACTGCTCTTCGAGCAGCAATCCGCGAGCTTCCGGATCTGGTTGTTGCAGCAGCGGTACCACGATCCCTGCGTATGCGAGGTGTGGCCGTACCGCTCCTTCACCCACTCCTCGCAGAGCCGCGTCCGCGGGGCGCGCGGAAGCGGCTGGCCGTCGGGGCCGTGGAGCCTCGTTCCGGAGGCGTCCACGGGATAGCCCTGCGCGTTGACGCGCCGGCCGAGGTTGTCGATCGGGCGGCCGTCGCCCGGACGAAGCGGATAGCCGTGCTTGTCGATCCGCGGCATGCCCAGCGGGTTGGGGCACGAACCCGTCGTCCAGATGTGACCGCAGAAGTGAAACGCCTCGCTCTTCTCGGGGCGGACTGCGGCCGCGACTGCGGCTCCGCCCGTCAGCGCCAGGACGGCGCCCCCCATACGGCCGAGAAACGAGCGTCGCGTGAGGCCCCCTGCGAGCCGAGTCGAGAGTGCGCGTGCGGCTCCGTCGAATGCCTCGTCAGGCCGGCGCAAACTCGACCCTTTCGGTACCGACAGTGATGAGCTGCTCCAGTTGCTCGAGCGTGTTGACGGTCCCCTTGGCCGCCACGATGCCGTCGACGACGTGGACGGCGAACGGCGTCCCGGGGACGGCCCAGCGCTCGAAGCTCTCGGCATCCTCGTTCTCGTAGACCACATGGGCGTCGATGCCCTCGCGGCCGAGCGCGCGCACAGCAGGTGCAAGCTGGCGGCAGAGCCGACAGCCGGGGCTGAAGAAGACCGCGAGCTCCGAGCCGGCTCTCCCCAGGCCCTCGAGCAGCGGCGCCTGCTCACCGACCGGCGGCCCCTCCTCCGCGAGCTCGAGCGCAACACCGGGGCCAACCCTGAGCGTCAGGATCCCGACCTGCCGGTAGAGCGCGAGCACGAGCGCGCCGAGGACGACAACCGCTACGCCGAGGACGATTAGCGCGACCGTGACGACCGTGTCCCGCGTCGGTGACGAGACGTCGAAGGGGAATGCGGCCAGCGCCGCGAGAGCCGTGAAGCCGCTCGCTCGCCCGAGCAGGAACTCGACGCTCCGCTCCTTCGACCCGAAGCACCCGCAGTCGAGGCGGCGGACTCCACGCATGCGCACCCAGACGAGAGCAGCCATGAAGAGGCCGCCCAGTCCGAGAGCCGCGAATGGCGAGTACGGGACATCGACGAGCAGAAGGATCCCGATGGCGGCCTCCGCCGCGGCCAGCAGCCAGTAGGCCGGTGCTCGCAAGCTTGGCGGAATCGCGTACGGAGCGAGCCGCTCGGCATCCCGGCTCGTCGCCTTCGAGAGCGCCGCCCAGACGAGGATCCCACCTGCGATGACGCGCGCGAGAGTGTCGATTCCGACCATGGCCACGGGGTTCGGCGAGAGCGCTCGGCGCCCTCCTCGTACCCCCATTCTGTCGGCACCGAAACCGTCTCGCTTGATGTACCGCTATCCGGCAGCCTCAGCTTTGCGAAGGCCCCGGACGGCCCACAAAGCGAGTAGGCCCGAGAGGCCGATGCCGACCGCGAAGGCGATGCCGACCTCCGTCGGCGTTCCGGCCAGGAAGCCGCGGCCCGCCTCGAGCACCCGCGTGATCGGGTTGACCGTCGCGACACCGTGGATCCACCCTTGGAGCAGCGAGAGAGGCACGTAGACGGGTGCGAAGAAGAGGATGAGGAAGACGGGCATCTGCATGACCGGGCCGGCCTGCATCGTCCGCAGCCGCATCGCCACGCCGGATGCCCACAGAACGGCGGCGACGTTGAGCAGGAGCGCGAGGGTGTACAGCCCGACGAGGTCGACGCCGTCGCCTCCGATTTCCATCCCGGCGATGAGCGCCACCACCGTCACGACGGCAGCCGTCACGAGCCAGCGGACGAGCGCGGCGGAGGCATAGCCGAGAATGATTCCCGTCCGGTTCGGAGCAGCGAGCAGAAGCCGGCGGGCGAACCCGCTCTCGAAGTCGCGCGCGATCCCGAACCCGGTGAAGACTCCCCCGAACGCCGCCGACTGCAACAGGACGAAGACGAACTGGAAGGCCGTGTACCCGAGCGGAAAGTCGAAGCCGGGCACGTTGGCCACCCGCGAGAGGCCGCCCGCGAAGGCGACGAAGAAGAAGAGCGGGAAGACGAGCGACGGGACGAGGAGCGATGGATTGGTGAAGACGTTGTGCAACGTCCGCCAGGCGACTCCGCGCGCTACGGCGACGGCCCTCATGAGCGCGCGAGCCTCGTGCGCATGGCACGACTCGCGAGAAGGACGGCGACGATCGTGACGGCGATCGCGATGCCGAAGCCCAGCCCGAGCGCCTGACCGTCCCAGCCCGTGATGATCAAGGAGCGGATGCACTCGATCAGGTAGGAGACGGGGTTGGCCGTGGCGACTGCGCGGAACCAGTCGATCTCGATGAGGTTCCTCGGCATCGCCATCGACGAGAGGAAGAGAAAGACGAAGAAGACCGGGAAGAGGCTTTGCACGGCCTCGCCTGACCCGGTGCGCAGAGCGGCGAAGGCTCCGAGCGCGCCGAAACCGATCGAGATGAGGACGGCGAAGGCGAGCAGGACGAGTGCGCCCGCCGGCCCAGACTCGAGCCGGACGCCCACGATCAGGCCGACGACCAGGTACACGACCGCCTGCACCACTCCCATCACGGCGATCCCGCCGAGCTGACCGGCGAGAAGCGCGATGCCTCGGATCGGCGTCAGCGCCAGCCGGTTGAGGAAGCCGGTCTGGATGTCTCTGGCCAGATCCGTACCCGCGTTCATCGTCGCGAACAGCGCTCCCTGAATGAAGGGGATCGCGAGCGCGAATGCGATGTACGTGTCCGCTGGGAAACCGGGCAGCTTCGTCGCCGCATTGAGACCGCCGGAGTTCACGGCGAGGAGGAGCAGCGGGAAGACGAGCGGGAAGACGACGTTGGCCGGCTGTCGAATCGTCCGTACGACGGAACGACGGGCAACCGTGTAGACCTGGTCGGCCGCGACCTCGCTCACGCGGGCTCGAGCGCGGGCTCGCGCTCCTCCGCCTCCTGTTCCTCGTCACCGGCACCCTCGAGCGAGCGCCCGGTCTTCGCGAGGAAGACGTCGTCGAGCGTCGGCTGATGCAGCTGTAGCTGCTGCACCCTGAGGCCCTCCGCATCGAGCGCGCGGACGATCTCGGCAAGGTCTGCCTCCCCCGAGCGCAGGCGCACCGCCACTGCGTCCGAGGAGCCGGCGCAGGGATCACCGAGGCGCCCGAGGATCTCCGCAGCCCGTTCGCGCTCCGATTCGTCGGCCGGAACGACCTCGACGGTCGGACGTCCGACCTGCGCCTTCAGAGCCGCCGGCGTGCCTTCAGCGACGATGTGGCCGTGGTCGATGATCCCGACGCGGTCGGCAAGCGCGTCGGCCTCTTCGAGGTACTGCGTCGTCAGGAACACCGTGACGCCGTCTTGCTTGGCCAGGCGCTCCACCTCGTCCCAGAGGGCCAGGCGGCTCTGGATGTCGAGGCCCGTGGTCGGCTCGTCGAGGAAGAGGATGCTCGGTGAATGGACGAGCGCGAGGGCGAGGTCCAGCCTGCGCTTCATCCCGCCGGAGTACGTCCGCACCTTACGGTCGGCGGCATCCGCCAGGCCCACGCGCTCGAGCAGTTCCTGCGACCGCGTCTCGCGGACCGACCTCGGCAGGCCGTGCAGCGTCGTCTGCAGGCGGAGGTGCTCCCGCCCGGTCAGGAGCGGGTCGAGGGCAGCTTCCTGAAGCGCAGCTCCGATCGCCCCGCGAACCTGCGGGCCTTCCTTGACGACGTCGAAGCCGGCGACTCGGGCGACCCCCTCGGTCGGAGGAAGCAACGTGACGAGCATGTGCACCGTGGTCGACTTCCCGGCGCCGTTCGGGCCGAGGAAGCCGTAGATCTCTCCCGGCGAAACGTCGAGGTCGATCCCGTCCACCGCGCGCGGGCCCTTTTTGAAGACGCGCACCAGCCCGCGCGCCTCGATTCCGTGGCGATCGTGCACGTCAGTTACGCTAGCTCAACAATCAAGCTTGTCAAGTATTTACTTTCTCAAGTATCATGGGTACGATGAAAGTGGCACCGGAGACGCGGACCGACGCCCGGGAAGCGTGGGCGACCCTCTGGGAGATCATGCTCGGCGCCCGCCAGAGCTTCGTGGCCGCGATGACCGAGCTCGACCTCACACCGGTCCAAGGCATCGTTCTCCGCCGCCTGGACCCCGACCGCCCCACGCCGATGTACGTGATCGCAGACCACCTCGCGTGCGATGCGTCGAACGTCACAGGTCTGGTTGACCGGCTGGAGGCGCGCGGTTACGTCGAGCGGCGTCCGGCGCCGGCCGACCGACGGGTGCGCACGCTCGTCCTCACGCCGGAGGGCATGGCTGTCCGCCGCCAGGTGATCGAGCGGATGAGCCAGCCGCCCGAGGCAATCGCGAGTCTGTCCGCGCGTGATCAGCGGATCTTGCGCGACGTTCTTCGGCGCGCTGTGGGTCGCTCCGCTCGGTAACCGCCGAGCTCGAGGCGGGCATCCGCCTGCTCGATGACGAGAGCGTCGTGGGTGGCGACGACGACGGCAACGCCCGACTCTCGGGCGAGCCGCACGAAGAGCGAGCCGACTCCGAGCGCGTTGGCCTCGTCGAGTCGCGCGGTGGGCTCGTCGGCGAGGAGCAGCCGTGCTCCGGCTGCCACCGCGCGCGCGATGGCAACGCGCTGCCGCTCGCCGGCCGACAGGCGGCCTGCTCGTTGCTCGACCCGCTCGCCGAGCCCGACGCGCTTGAGCGCCTCGAGGGCCCGCTCCTCCGCTTCGAGAGCGGGTAGGTGGCGTAAGGCCAGACCGAGCTCGACGTTCTCGCGCGCGCTCAGGAAGGGCGTGAGGCCCGGGTCCTGGCCGATGAAGGCAACGTCTTCCCGGCGGAGAGACGCGCGCGCTTCGCGATCGAGATCGGCAAGCTTGTGTCCGAGCACCACGACATCGCCCTGATCGGGGTCGGTGAGACCGGCGAGCAGATGGAGAAGTGTCGTCTTCCCCGATCCCGACGGGCCGGTGACGACCACGAGCTTCCCGGACCCGAACGACGCGTCAAGACCGTCGAGGACGACGCGCTCCTGCGCACCGTGCCCG
>Ga0081539_10001582_pt1 | contig 37628 bp, 44 predicted proteins | sample TabmetS4T2R2_FD_71023 | JGI IMG/M metagenome (GOLD analysis project Ga0081539, IMG submission 71023) | Tabebuia heterophylla rhizosphere microbial communities from the University of Puerto Rico - S4T2R2 | ecosystem: Host-associated > Plants > Roots > Rhizosphere ... | reverse complement strand
GCCCCCCCGACCGCCGCGACAACCACCAGCCATGTCATTCGTGTCCGCAGCCGCCACCGCACCGTCGCTGCCAGGAAGAGCGCGAAGAACACGAGGTCGGGGATCCCGAGGTTCGCCGTCGACGACTGCCCCGGCACCGGAAAGGCGAACGACAGGTGGTCGAAGATGCTGCGCTTGTGCGTGACGATCGCCTTCGTCGGGCCCCGGAAGACCGAGAACGCGTCGACCCAGGGCACGATCGCCGCGACCAACACGATCCACGAGACGGTCTCGAACAGCGAGAGGAACGACCACGCGAGGAACGTCGCCGCTCCGAGCTTCGCGAACGAGCCGCCGCTGTCGATGCCGGCGGAATCGAGCACGATCGCGAGCGCGGCGAACGCGACGCCGACCAGGCCGACGCCGCGGGCATTCCAGAACGGCAGCACGCAGAACACCGTCGCGAACACGGCGGGGATCACGACGAACGAGAGCAGCGCGATGTCCCACCAGATCGGGATGTTCGGCAGCGACTCGTGCAGCGCGAAGTACGCGGCGAGCGCGGCCGCGAGCGTCCCCAGCGCGACGAGCCGCCGCGTCCCTAATACGGCGGCAGCTCCGCCCACCAGGGGCCGAGCGCTTTGAACGCGTTCCAAAACTCGGTCTTCCGCGGTTGCTCGTCGAGAGACGCGTCGATGTCGGGTACGACCAGCGCGTCGATCGTGGGCGTGAACCTTTGCACGTCGCCGAGCTTCCACTCGACGGTGTCCGACAGCGGGAACGCCAGCTCGTTGAGGAACCGCAGCGTGTCCTCGCCCATCACCACCACCAGCTTCGGCTGCACGATGTGCAGCTCGCGTGTGAGAAACGAACGCGCCTGCGCGGTGCGCTGGCCGGCGAACTTGAGGCAATTCGTGCCGTAGATCGCCATCGGGTCGACCTGGAGGCGTTGCAGGGACTTCAGGACGGCCTGGCCGGCGCGGCCGTAGAAGGCGACGCCCTCCTGCGCCTCCGCCGCCTGCGGCCCGTACTTGAGCAGCATGACGTCGGCCAGCGGATGTCCCGATCCGACCACGGGGAAGCCGTCTCCTGCGGCGGCGGCGATCTCGTGCCCGAGCTCGTTGCTCTCGGTGATCGCCTTCTGGAGGTAGCGCTCGTAGATCTCGTCGGTCGGCACGGGCACGGAGCTCGGTCCCGAGTTCTTCCCTACCGAACCCGTTCCTTTGCCTGCGCCGCCCACTTCAGCGACTGCAGGTAGAGGAGCGACTTCGGCCGGCGCAGGACCTCCGCCGAGCGGAGGCTGACGAGGAATTCCTCCGGATCTCCGAATCTGCGCATCCGGACGGCGCCGGTTCCGAGCCCCTGCAGCACGTGCGCGTCCGAGCCCGCGCCGATCGTCAGGTTGTACTTCCGCGCGAACCGCAGCGCCTCGTCGTTGTACGCCTCGAAGAGCAGGCGCGCGTTGTAGACCTCGAAGACGTCGATGTCCGCGAGGTGGCGGTGCAGCGTCGCCGCGTCGGGGATCGCGTGCATGCGGTCGAACGGATGCGGCAGGTAGACGACGCCGCCCTGCTCCTTGATCGCGGCGACGGTGTCGCCGAAGGACATGCCGCGTGGGATCTCCTGGTGGAGGAAGAGACCGATCACCTCGCCCTGGTTGTCCGTCTTGATCTCCTCGCCCGGGATCACGACCACGTCGCGGTCGCGCGCGAGCTCGACCGCCGCCGCCGCGCCGGCGAACGTGTTGTGGTCGGTGATCGCGACGGCGCCGAGCCCTTCCGCCTCTGCCTGGTCGAGCAGGAGCGTGGGCGGGACGCGGCAGTCGTGCGACGCGTCGGTGTGCGTGTGGAGGTCGACGACGATCCAGTCCCGCTCGGCGAGCGGATCGGTCGAGGCGCGCCTCGCCACGCGGCGTCGCCCCCGCAGAGATTCGTACAGCGCCTCCAGCTCGGCCGCGACAGCGCCGAACGTCTGGCCCTCCGCGTCGGCTCGTGCTTCCTGCGCGCGGCGCTCGCGGTAGGCCGCGTCGTCGGCGAGCCGGCCCATCTCGGCCGCCGCGAGCTGCGGTTGCTCGGCGACGCCGTTCGGCGCGGCGAGCGCGCAGCCTGCGGCCGCGGCCTCGAGGCGGACGCGCTGGAGGCCGTTCGGAGCGGGCACGAAGATCGAGGCCGCGTTCAGGACCTGTGCCCGGCTCGGGCCGTCGCGCGCGGTGCGCACCTCGACGCGGTCGGCGAGCGCCCGCGGAACGTACGGCCGTCCGCTCAACGCCTTCGTCCGCAGGAGGACGAGCTCCCAGTCGGTCAGCGCCTCCAGCTCGTGGAGCGCGGCGCGACCGAGCGGCCGTTCGGTGGGCCTCCACTCGAGCACGATCCGGTTCGTCTTCTGGAGGGGCTCGAAGAGCGAGACGTCGACTCCCTCGGACACGACCCGGTAATCGCCGGGAAAGCGCTCGGCGGCAGCGGCCGCGGTCGCCTCGGAGGTGGCAAGCAGCGCGTCGATGCGCCCGAGCAGGCGTGCGCGCTGCGCCTTCCCCGGCGGATAGCCGAGCCGCTCGGACGAGAGGAACGTCGCCACCGCGAGCGAGTCGGCATCGCGGAGGGCGAGGTAGGAGAGCGAGGGAAGGCCGGGCTCGAAGCCGTGCACGACGTCGAAGCGCCCGCGCTCGAGCGCGAGCGCAAGGTTTTCCCGGACGCCGACCGGCACGCCCACGCGCGAGCGGCGCGAGATCGGGACGGCCGGGCCGAGCGCGACGACGCCGTCGGGAACGCCGTTCCGCAGCGCGCGCCGGCCGGCGGCGAGCTCGGCGGCGCGGTTGGAGGCGGCGAGCACCGTCACTGCATGGCCGAGCGCGCGGAGCTCTTGCGCGACCCCGGCGACGTGCTCGTTGACGTCGTGCGGTTGCGACCACGCGAACGGCGTCACCAGGCAGATGCGAAGGGCCATGGGTCCAGTCTAGAAACACCCGGCCGGATCGACCGCGGCGCCGCGAGCCCGCACCTCGAAATGCAGGTGTGGCCCCGTGGCGGCGCCGGTCGAGCCGACGCGCCCGATCTCGAAGCCGGCGCCGACGCGCTCGCCGACGCGCACCTCCACCCGCGAGAGGTGGGCGTACATCGAGCGAACGCCGCCGCCGTGCGCGATCACGACCAGCAGCCCCCAGCCGCCTGCGCGCCAGCCGGCCCACGACACGTAGCCGGGCCCCGCCGCGGCGACGCCCACGCCCGAGGAGGCGACGAAGTCGACGCCGGCGTGGAAGCGCGCGCCGCGCGGACCGAACCGATCGCCGATCGCGGCCGCGAGCGGTCGCACCAGCCGCCGCCCGCAGCGCGGCGCCGCGGCGGCGAGCGCGGACGCGGTCACTCGGCCGGCGCGGCCGTCGGCGGCGACGCCCGCCCAGCGTTGGAAGCGCCGCAGGGCGCCGTCCGTCCTGGGCCCGAACACGCCGTCGAACGTTCCCGACGGGAACCCGTGCGACGCCAGCGCGAACTGCAGGGACGCGACGTCGAGCCCGTGCATGCCGGCGGCGAGGACGCGCGCGCCGAGCTTCGCGTGGCCGCCGAGCGCGGCGAACGTCTGCGGGCCGGCGATCCCGTCGCGCGCCAGGCCGGCACGTCGCTGGTAGGCGAGCACCGCCCGCGTCGTCTGCGGGCCGGCGACGCCGTCGATCGTGCCCGCATAGAGGCCACGCGCCTGCAGCGCGACCTGGAGCGCGGCGACGCGGGCGTCGGCGGCCGCAGCCGGGGTCGCGGCCGCGAGCACGAGAAACGGCAGCGCGATAGACGCCCTGGAGGGCACGGGCAAGACGATTTCGGCGTGCGGCCGGGCCGTTCCTGCCGCCCAACCGGCGATATCCTCACCGCGTGGGCGCGCGCTTCGAGCCTCTTCGCGAGGCGTTGCGGACCCCGGCCACGCGGATCTTCCTCTGGAGTCGCGCAGCGATCTGGGCGGCCGCGCTGTTCGCGTGGCTGAGCTTCGAGCCCAACCGCAACCCGCGTGCGTCGAGGTGGGACGCCCCGTGGATTCACGACTCCGGCTGGATCGCCGACGTGTGGGCGCGCTGGGACAGCGTCTGGCTCGTGCGCATCGCCGAGCACGGCTACTCCGCGGCGAAGAACTCGGAGGCCTTCTACCCGCTCTATCCCGGGCTCGTCGGCGGGCTCGGCCGCCTGCTCGGCGACCACTTCGTGCTCGCCGGCGTCGTCGTCTCGCTCGCGGCCGCGCTCGGGTCCTTCCTGCTCCTGCAGCGGATCGCGGAGGATCGGCTCGGGCGCGACGCGGGTGCGCGCGCGGTGCTGTATCTCGCCCTGTTCCCGATGGCGCTCTTCCTGCAGAGCGTCTACACCGAGTCGCTCTTCCTCTTCCTCAGCCTGCTCGCCTTCTACCTCGCGGAACGCGGTCGCTTCTGGTCGGCGGGTGCCGCGGCAGGGCTCGCGATCCTCACGCGTGCGGTCGGCGTCGCGTTGCTCCCCGCGCTCGCGCTGCTCGCGTGGCGCGCGAGCGACCGGCGCCGCGCATTCGCCGGGCTCGCTCTCGCGCCGCTCGTCTTCCTCGCGTATCCGCTCTGGCTCTGGCGGGAGGTCGACGATCCGCTCGCCTTCCTCCACGCGGAGCTCGATCCGACGTGGGCGCGCCACCTGTCGTGGGCGGGGCCGTTCGGCGGGATCTGGGACGGGCTCGTCGCCGGCTGGGCCGGCGTCCGCCAGCTCGCGTCCGGCTCGAACGCGCACGCGTACTGGACGCACGCGCCCGACACCGCGCCTCTTCACGCGGCGGCGCAGAACCTGGAGCAGCTCGGCTTCCTCGTCCTGTACCTCGGGTTGCTCGTCGTCGTCTGGAAGCGGTTCGGCGCGCCGTACGGCCTCTACGCCGCCCTCAGCCTCGCGCTGCCGCTGAGCGTGCCGAGCGACCGCTGGCCGCTGCTCTCCATCCCGCGCTTCGGCTTCGTCGTCTTCCCGTTCTTCCTCGCGCTGGCCGCGCTCGGCGCCCGCCCGCGCGTGCACGCGGCGATCGTCGGCGTCAGCTCGCTGTTGCTCGGCGTCGCCGTCGTCCAGTGGGCGCTCTGGCAGTGGGTGTCGTGACCGCTACGCCAGGTCGAGGACCATCTCACGTTGGCGGACGACGAGCCGCGCGCCCAGGCGCCGGAACGCGGCGGACGCCGGGTCGTCCTCCGGCACGTTGAGCGCGTTCACCGCTCCTTGAGCACGAAGCGTCTCGAGGAGCTCGTCCGGCGTGTCACCGGCGATCTGCCAGACCGCGACGTTCTCGCCGGTCACGCTGAAGACAGCTGTGCCTCCATCTGTCTCGAGACCGCGCAGCTGCTCGAGATGGTCGAGCGTCGCATCCGCGCGTTGCCAGGGCTCCTGCGCGGTTCTCAGGTCGCGAATGCGCGCCCGCGCAAATCCGACGGCAACCTCGCGCGCGGTTCGCTCCGCGCCCTCGTCCTTCGGCAGTGACCAGACGTCGACCCAGCGCGTGATCTCGTACCCGAGCTTCTCGTAGAGGCGGAAGGCGCCGTCGTTCTGCTCGATCACCTCGAGCCAGATGCGGTGCACGCCGAGACCGCGGGCGACGTCCTGGAGGGCGTGCATCAGCGCCTCCGCGATCCCGCTACGACGGTGGGACGGGAGCACGCCCACGCCGCCGATCCACGCGTCCTCGCCGCGCACGGCGAGGTTCGCGAGGCCGACGTCTTCGCCCTCGATCGACGCCACGCGCGAGTCGGCGAGCCGGATGTCGAACGTGTCGACCATGAAGCGCAGCTGCGCTTCGGTGATCTCGATCGGAATCACATAGCCGGCGTACGCGGCCGTGAACAACGCTGCGAGCGCCGCAGGGTCGAGCGATGCTGCGGGCCGTAGCTCGGGCGTCACGCGCCGAGGCGAACGACGACACGCTCGCCGTCACGAAGCGGGATCTCGTTCTCGCCGACCCGGACGGCGCCGCGGTCACCGCGCACCGCCAGCACCGAGACGCCGCCGACGGTGCCGAGCAGCCGCTCCGAGGGCGCCTCGTCCGTTGCGGAGTAGCGGTCGAGAATCGGCGCGAGGATCTCGCCGAGGACGGCGAGGATCACGAGCACCGCGAAGAGCTGCCAGCCGTCGCCTTGCTCCCGGAGCAGCATCACCGTGACGATCACGGCAGCGAGCGACGCAGCCGCCACGGTCGCCGGGTAGAGCGTGCGAATCAGCCGCGGCGAGTGCAGCAGCAACCGGTTCGTCATTGCGATCAGCGACGCGAGCGCCCACGCAAGGACGATTCCGAGGAACTTCCAGTACCTGTCGCTCGAGTGCTCCGCCCAGATCTGCTCCGCCCAGAGCAGGTAGCCGAAGACCGCCAGCGCGAGGCCGAGGTAGCCGAGCGGCGCCGAAGCGCCTCGCGCGAGGATCGCGATCGCGGCGATCACCGTCGAGCCGGCGACGAACGTCGCCGCGATCGTTGCGAAGATCTTCCCCTCGGTCTCGCCGAAGTCGCCGCTGAGCACGGCGACGATCGCGACCAGCGCGGCGAACGAGGCGAGCGTCGCCGCGCCGAGCAGGAAGATCCGGCGGAGCGGCATGGCTAGGCCGTGACGGGCTCCTTGACCTTCGTCCGCTTGTTCTGCTCGATGAACTGCTCGACGAGCTCGACGGCCTCGTCGTCGACGATCTGCTTCGGCGGCGACTTCATCAGATAGGAGCTCGGCCCCTCGAGCGCGCCCGCGACGCCGTTGTTCAGCGCCAGCTTCGCGAGCCGGACGGCGTCGATCACGATCCCCGCCGAGTTCGGCGAGTCCCAGACCTCGAGCTTGAGCTCGACGTTGAGCGGCACGTCGCCGAACGACGTCCCCTCCATGCGGATGTACGCCCACTTGCGGTCGGTCAGCCACGGCACGTAGTCCGACGGCCCGACGTGGACGTTCTTCGCGCCGATGTCGTAGTCGAGCATCGACGTGACCGCGTTCGTCTTCGAGATCTTCTTCGACTCGAGGCGCTCCCGCTCGAGCATGTTCAGGAAATCGGAGTTGCCGCCGACGTTCAGCTGCATCGTCCGGTCGAGGTGCACACCGCGCTCGCGGAACAGCGAGGTGAGCACGCGGTGCGTGATCGTCGCGCCGACCTGTGACTTGATGTCGTCGCCGATGATCGGCAGCCCGCGCTCCTCGAAGCGGCGCTGCCAGTACGCCTCGCGGGCGATGAAGACCGGCATGCAGTTCACCATCGCGCAGCCCGCGTCGAGAATCTGCTCGGTGTACCACTTCGTCGCGGCCTCGGAGCCGACGGGCAGGTAGTTGACGACGACGTCGGTGCCGGTCTCCTTGAGGATCCCGACGACGTCGTCGGTCTCGCCCGGAGCCTTCTCCACCACGTCGGAGAGGAACTTGCCGATGCCGTCGTGTGTCATCCCGCGCGAGACCTTGATCCCGGTCTTCGGCACGTCGGCGAACTTGTAGGTGTCGTTGGGGTGCGCCCAGATCGCGTCCGCGAGGTCCTTGCCCACCTTCGCGGTCGTCACGTCGAACGCGGCCGTGAACTCGATGTCGGAGATGTGGTAGCCCCCGGCGTCGACGTGCATCAGCCCGGGGACGAACTGCTCCGGGTCGGCGTCCTTGTAGTACTCGACCCCCTGGAGGAGCGAGTTGGCGCAGTTGCCCACGCCGATGATCGCGACGCGGACCTTCTTGTCCGAGCGCCGCGCCTTGCCGTTGGTCGAGGCCATGGTGTCCTTTCCGCCGAGGCGCTCGGCGAGCGTCTCGAGAATCAGGTCGTTGACGTTCCGCTTGCGCTGGGACGCCCTCGCCGCGAGCTTGTCCTTGAGCTCCGCGGGCATCCGCAGGAGGACGGAGCCACCATCGCGAGGGGCCTTGCCGCCCCCACGGCCGCTCGGTGTGAACGGCACCGCGAACCGCGCGGCCAGGATCCCGACCGCGACGTCGTTGAGCCCGAGGCCGCTCCGTTCCATCTCTTCCGCGAGCCGGCGCTTGAGCGCGGCCGGCATGCGGACGAGGACGTCTTTGCGCGCTGCTAGCACTTGAGTGCTAGCTTATAGCACGTTCGCTATGGCCGACGCAACTCGTCAAGTGCGAATCCGCAGCTGCGTCCGCACGCTGATCACGCGCTGCAGCACGGTGAACCACGCGGTCACGGTGAGCAGGTAGATCGCCCACTGCAGCAGGCCCCAGGGCGCGAGCACGAGGCCGGCCGTGATCACGACCACGCGCTCCGCGCGCGAGCCGATCCCGACGTCCCCCTTGAGGCCGAGCGCCTCGGCGCGGGCGCGCGTGTACGAGACGAGGAACGAGCCCGCGACGGCGGCGAACGCGAAGGCGAGGGCGATCTCGTTTCCGTCCCGGTGGAAGACGAGCGCGATCGCGCCGAGCATGAACCCCTCGCTGACGCGGTCCGTCGTCGAGTCCAGGAACGCGCCGAAGGGGGTGCCCTTGCCGCTTCGCCGGGCGAGCGCGCCGTCGAGGATGTCGAGGATCGACCCGATCACGAACACGACTGCGCCGAGCCAGAAGAAGAGGAGCTCGTGGCGGTACTCGAAGTAGACGAGCACGGACGCGACCGCGCAGAGGGTCACGCCCGAGGCAGTGAGCGCATTCGGCGTCACGCGCGTCCGCGCGAGCCCCCCGATCGACCGTGTGGCGAGGGTCCGCGCCCCGGCGGTGTACGTCTCCTTAAGTGAAGACACCGACGAGACGTCGCCGGTGGATGACGGCGAGCGTCACCGCCGCGAGCGCCGCGCCCGCGACGACGTCGAGCCAGAAGTGGTTCGCGGTCGCCATCACGCTGAACCACACCCAGGCGGGCCACAGCGCCCAGACCACGCGTGCCCACCACGAGCGGCAGACGTACGCCAGCGTGACGCCGACGATCAGCGCGTCCGCCGCGTGCAGGCTCGGCATCGCGGCGTAGGGGTTCGACGCGAGCTCGATCAGGCCGCTGCCGTGATTCACGCCGCCGAACGCGGCGAGCGTGTCGACGAACCCGAGGCTCGGGAACATCCGGGGCGGCGCGGTGGGCAGCAAGACGTACCCGACGAGCCCGAGCGCGTTCGCGAGCAGGACCGTGTTCCGGAAGCGCGCGAAGTGCGCGTGCCGCCGCACGTATACCCACAGCAGCGCCAGGCCGAGGACGGTGAACTCGGAGTTCCAGTACGTCCACGAGACTGCGGCCTCCAGCCATCGAGAGGAGTTGGCGACGTTCTGGAACGTGAGCTCGAGGATGTGGTGCGTCCGTTCGCGCTCCCATTCGACGACGCGCCAGCCGTTCGCGAACGCGCGCGCGGGATCGCGGTCGGCGAGGCCCCGCGCCACTTGGTAGGCGGCGAGGAAGCCGAACCAGATCGCCAGCTGCAGGCCGAAGTGGCTCCAGCCCCGCGGCAGAAAACGGCGCCCGGCGGCGGCGACGGCTGTCATGTCGAGGACGTCACTGGGGGGCGCAGGCCAGTCTACTGGGCGGGGCTGCATGCAACGGCGGCAAAGCCGCCGTCGCGCGGCCGGAAGCCGGTCCGCCTCCGGCGACCCGGGGGTAACGTCATGGCCCGTGCGGCCGCTCGTCCTGATCGCGCTCTCGCTTGCGCTTGTCGGGTGTGGCGCGCAGCGGGAGCGCCCGCGGAACGGTGAGGTCGCCTGGGTCCGAGAGCTCGCCGGTTGGCTTCACCGTCTCGACAGCGACTTCCTCCGCGCCGAGAACCTCTACCAAGCCGTGCTCGCCGGACGGCCGTTCGCGCGCACCGCCTACCGGCGGGCGGTCGACCGGCTCGAGCGTTGCGCGGATCGCTTCGACGCCGACGTCGGCGCCGCACCGCTTGACCAACTGGACGGCGGGGCGAGGCTGCTTCGCCAGGCGTGCGCTGTTGTCGCACGCGGCGAACGAGCGCAGCTCGAATCGCTCGCCGGCGATCCCGGCGACCTGCTCGTCGAAGGCAACACCGCCGTGTACCGCGGCTCGGATCTCCTGTTGCGCGGGCGGAAGCGTCTCGAGGCCGCGTTCCTTTGGAACGCGCCGCTGTCGCGTGTCGGCGGCGAGACGGGCCGAAGCCGCGTCGAGCCGCGCTTCACCCGCGTCGCCTCGGCGCTGGCGCGGCGCACGGTCGAAGTACGCTGCTGGTCGACGCGCGACTGGGACGACGTCACCAGGGAGTTCCGCGCGTACAGCGAGGTGAGGTTCGAGCCGTCCGGGTTCGTCGGGGACATCGACAGCGCCCGCGTGAACCTTGCCCCGTACGTCTGCGCACACCTCGTCGACCTCGCCTACGCACAACGCATGCCCCGCGGCGCCGGTGGGCGGGAGACGGCCGACGCCGTCAACACGCTCGCTCACGAGGCGGAGCACGTCATCGGTCCCAGCGGCACCGAGGCGGAGACGGAGTGCTACGCGGTGCAGGACGTCCGTCGCGTCGCGCGTCTGCTGGGCGTGCCGGCGGCCTACGCGGACGAGCTGGCGACACGTCAGTGGCGCGAGAACTACCCGAACAACACGCCTGAATACTTCACCCCGCTCTGCCACGACGGCGGCCCGCTCGACGCGCACTCCGAGACGTCGCGCTGGCCCTAGGCGTCAGCCCCCGATGTAGGACATCTCGACCTTGTCGAGCTGCTCGGTCGCGGCGCTGCGCAGCTCGCTGTAGCGGTCGTCGCGGACGCTCCAGAGCGCGCGGATCGTCTCGAAGAGTTGCTCGTCGTCCGCGTCGCTCCGCACGAGCTCGCGCAGGTCGTGGCCGCGGACCGCGAAGAGACACGTGTACAGCTTTCCGTCCGCCGAGAGCCGCGCACGCGTGCAGTCGCCGCAGAAGGGCTGCGTCACGGACGCGATCACGCCGATCTCCCCGGCGCCGTCGAGGTAGCGCCAGCGGCGCGCGACCTCGCCGCGGTACGCCGGATCCACCGCCTCGAGAGGAAACGCGGCGTCGATCGTGCGCACGATCTCCTCTGCCGACACGACGTCGTCCATGCGCCAGCCGTTCGTGTGACCGACGTCCATGAACTCGATGAAGCGCAGCGTGTGGCCCGTCCCGCGGAAATGGTGCGCGAGGTCGAGCACGTCGCCGTCGTTCAGCCCGCGCTTGACGACGACGTTCACCTTCACCGGCAAGTCGGCGGCCGCGGCTGCCTCGATCCCGTCGAGCACACGCGCGACGGGGAAGTCGACGTCGTTCATCGCGCGGAAGGTCGCGTCGTCGAGCGAGTCGAGGCTGACCGTGATCCGTTTCAGGCCCGCGTCCTTCAGCGCCTGTGCCTTGCCCGGAAGGAGCGCGCCGTTCGTGGTCAGCGTCAGGTCGAGGTCGTCGATCGCGGCCAGCAGCGAGATCAGCCGCTCGACGTCACGGCGCACGAGCGGCTCGCCGCCGGTGATCCGCAGCTTGCGCACGCCGTTCGCGGCGAATGCGCGCGCGAGCCGCTCGATCTCCTCGAACGACAGCAGCTCGCTGCGCGGCAGGAACTGGTAGTCGCGGCCGAAGACCTCCTTCGGCATGCAGTAGACGCAGCGGAAGTTGCAGCGGTCCGTGATCGAGATCCGCAGGTCCCGCAACGGTCGCCGGAAGCGGTCGAGGACGGCCACTCGCTCAGGGTAGAGGTTTCCGCGCGCACCGCCGGGAAACGACGCCCGCATGAGCGAGCAAGAGCAGGAAGAGCAAGCCGAGCGGCCGGCCGAGTCCGGCAAGAACCCCACGCAGGAGCGGATGGACGAGGAAGGGACGGAAGGCCGTCCCGTCGACGTCGACTGGGAAGAGACCGAGCCGTCGCCGCACCAGGGCGAGGAGGGCCAGCAGATCGCCTGAGCGAGGGCGGGCGCGGCGCTTTAGCGTCCGCGCGTGCCGATCGACGACTGGCTGCCCGAGTACGACGTCCACGAGCGGCACGAACGCCGGATCGCGGCGTCGCCCGAGCGCGCGCTCGAGCTCGCGCTGACGACGCCGGCCGCGCCGGACCGTCTCGTCGCGACGCTGTTCCGGCTGCGAGGCGTGCCCCGCGCCGACACCCTCGCGGAGTTGCTCGAGGCGCTCGCGATTCGCGAGCGCGAGCGAACGTCGACCAGCTTCGTCGCCCTGAGCGAGGGACGGATCCGGATCGCCGTGGACTTCGTCGCGCGCGATGCCGAAGCCGGCTCGGTGCTCTCGACGGAGACGCGCGTCCTCGCTGCGGACGCGCGCTCGCGTGTGGCGTTCCGCGCCTACTGGCTCGTCGTCGGGCCGTTCTCGGCGCTGATCCGGCGGCGCTGGCTGCGGTCGGTCGCCAAGGCGGCGGGCGCGTGATCCCGGTCCTCGCGCTGATCGCCGCGACGGCGGTCTGGGGCGTGACGTTCGTCCAGATCAAGGACGCGCTCGAGCTCTACCCGCTATTCGCGTTCCTCGCCGTCCGCTTCGCGATCGCCGTCGCGACTCTGGCGCCGCTCGTGCGCACGCGCCTGCGCACGCTCGGCCGCGACGGCGCGCTCGCCGGCTTCGCGCTCGGCTCGCTCCTGGCGGTCGGGTACGGGCTGCAGACCGCGGGTCTCGACCGGACGACGGTCTCCGCGGCGGGGTTCGTCACGGGTATGTACGTGGTGCTCACGCCGGTCTTCGCGCTCGCGCTCTTCCGCGTGCGGACGGGAATCGCCGTCTGGCTCGGCATCGCGCTCGCCGTCACCGGCCTCGCAATGCTCTCGGGTGTCCAGGCGGGCTCGGCGGTCGGTGACCTGCTCGTCCTCGCGGGCGCGGCCGCGTACGCAGTGCAGATCGTGTTGATGGAGCGGTACGCGCCCCGCTACGACCCGCTCGCGTTCACGATGTGTGAGATGGCCGCGGCGTTTGCGGGCTTCGCCGTGATCGCGGTCGCCGCCGGGCAGGTCGAGACGCCGCGCGGCTGGACGGTCTGGGGAGCGCTCGTCGTGACCGGCGTGTTCGCAAGCGCGCTCGCGTTTCTCGTGCAAGCGTGGGCCCAGCAGCGGACGAGCGCCACGCGAACGGCGTTGATCTTCGCGCTCGAGCCCGTGTTCACGGGCGTGTTCGGCTACGCGCTGGCGGGCGACCGGCTCGGCGCGCTCGGCTGGGCCGGCTGCGCGGTGATCCTCTGCGGGATCGCGGTCGCGGAGCCGGCCGCCGCGCAGGTCCTCGTCGGCCTGGTACGAAGGCGCTGATGCGCTCGAAGCGGAACGTCGTCGTCGTGATCGTCGTCGCGATGCTCGGGCTCTTCACGGTCGGCGTGCTCTGGCGCGTGTTCCGTCCGTCGCCTGTCGAGCGCGCGCTGCGCGACCTTCCGACCTATCCCGGCGCGAAGCAGATCGAGACCGGGGGAGCCGGTGCGTGGGCGCGGTACGTGCGCGGCGACAACCCGCCCGGCGAGGCGCGCGTGCTGATCTTTCGCCTACCGGCGGGGACGACCAGCGCAGCTGTCAAGCGCTACTACCGGACGCACCTCCCCGACTGGCGTGCCGTAAAGGACCGCTGCTTCGCGCGTGGGGACGTCCGCATCGAGCTCTTCCTGCCGCAGCCCGTGCCGCCGCGCGTCGACGTGCTCGTCGCCGAGCGGGTCCGCTGCGTCTAGCGGCGCATCGAGCCGGCCCAGAAGAGGTTGACGAGCACGATCGCGATGCAGACGGCGACGATGCCGCCGAGGCCTGCCGTCCCGCCGGCGATGCCCATCAAGGGAATCGAGATCCCCAGCGAGCCGAGCACCATCGGCGTGACGGGGCCGGAATGGGCGGGCCGCCGCTGGGCGAGGCGCTGGTCGACGCGCCTGTCGATCTCGGCCTCGAGGCGGTCGACGAACCGCTCGACGAGCTGGGGCTCGAGCTCGGCGCCGACCTCCTGACGGGCCCGGATCGTCGCCTCCAGCTCCTTGCCCAGCTCGCTCACGGCGACCAGCATACTCCTCCGAAGGATCTGCTATAAAGCGGCTTAGATTTTCTCAAAGGAGGATGCAGACAGGATGGCAAAGACGATCGGAATCGACCTCGGCACGACCAACTCCTGCGTCGCCGTGCTCGAGGGCGGCGAGCCGGCCGTGATCCCGAACGCGGAGGGCGGGCGCACCACGCCGTCCGTCGTCGCGTTCACGAAGGACGGTCAGCGTCTCGTCGGCGCGCCGGCGAAGCGCCAGCAGGTCACCAACCCGCAGAACACGATCTTCTCGATCAAGCGCTTCATGGGGCGCAAGCACGACGAGGTCTCGGAGGAGATGAAGATCGTCCCCTACGAGGTCGTGCAGGGTGCGAACGGCGACGTTCGCGTGAAGGCGGAGGGCAAGGAGTACGCGCCGCCGGAGATCAGCGCGATGATCCTGCAGAAGCTGAAGGCCGACGCGGAGGCGTACCTCGGCGAGGCGATCACCGACGCGGTGATCACCGTTCCGGCCTACTTCAACAACGCGCAGCGCGAGGCGACGAAGGACGCCGGCAAGATCGCCGGCCTCAACGTGCTGCGGATCATCAACGAGCCGACCGCGGCATCGCTCGCCTACGGGCTCGACAAGGAAGGCGCCGACCAGACGATCCTCGTCTTCGACCTCGGCGGCGGCACGTTCGACGTGTCCGTGCTCGAGCTCGGCGAGGGCGTGTTCGAGGTCAAGGCCACGAACGGCGACAACCACCTCGGCGGCGACAACTTCGACAAGGCCGTCGTCGACTGGATGGTCGCCGAGTTCAAGAAGGATCAGGGCATCGACCTCGCCGCGGACAAGATGGCGCTCCAGCGCCTGTACGAGGCGGCGGAGAAGGCGAAGATCGAGCTGTCGTCGACGATGACGACGCAGATCAACCTGCCCTTCATCACCGCGACGCAGGAGGGGCCGAAGCATCTCGACCTGCAGCTGACGCGGGCGAAGCTGGAGGAGATCACCGCCGACCTCCTCGAGCGCACGGTCGGCCCGACGAAGCAGGCGCTCGCCGACGCGGGCATCGACAACTCGAAGATCGAGCACGTCGTGCTCGTCGGCGGCATGACGCGCATGCCTGCCGTCCAGGCGAAGGTGAAGGAGCTGATCGGCAAGGAGCCGCACAAGGGCGTCAACCCGGACGAGGTCGTCGCGGTCGGCGCCGCGATCCAGGCCGGTGTGCTCAAGGGCGAGGTCAAGGACATCCTGCTCCTCGACGTCACCCCCCTGTCTCTGGGGATCGAGACGAAGGGCGGCGTGTTCGCGCGGCTGATCGAGCGCAACACGACGATCCCGACCAAGAAGTCGGAGGTCTTCACGACCGCCGAGGACAACCAGCCCGAGGTGCAGGTGCACGTCGCGCAGGGCGAGTCGGAGATGGTGCTCTACAACAAGACGCTCGGGAAGTTCAACCTCACCGGCATCCCGCCGGCGCCGCGCGGCATGCCGATGATCGAGGTCACGTTCGACATCGACGCGAACGGGATCATCAACGTCTCCGCGAAGGATCAGGGCACGGGCAACGTGCAGCAGATCCGGATCGAGGGCGGCTCGGGGCTCAACGAGGGCGAGGTCGAGCGGATGATCAAGGACGCGGAGTCGCACGCCGAGGAGGCGCACCGGCTGCGCGAGCTCGCGGACGTGCGGAACGCCGCCGAGCAGCTCGCGTACCAGACGGAGCGCTCGCTCAAGGATCATCGCGACAAGCTCGACGAGTCGGACGCGTCGACGATCGAGGGGCGCGTCATGGAGCTCCGCGCCGTGCTCGAGTCGTCGGACGTGAACGAGATCCGGCAGAAGACGGAGGCGCTGCAGGAGGCCTCGCAGAAGCTCGCCGAGGTGCTCTACGCGCAGGCCACCGCAAGTGCGCAGGCCTCCGCGCCCGGGCCCGACGGCGCGGCGGCGGCCGACGACGAGGTCGTCGAGGACGCCGACTTCGAGGTCGTCGACGAAGAGGAGGGCGCGGCGAAGCCGTGACGGACGAGCCGCGCACGGAAGAAGAGCCGCGCCTCGATGAGCTGGCGGAGGAGGCTCCGGCGGAGACGCCGGAGCCAGACCCGCTGGTCGAGCTCACACGCGAGCGCGACGAGTACCTCGACTCGCTCCAGCGGCTGAAGGCCGAGTTCGACAACTACCGCAAGCGCGCCGCGCGCGAGCAGTCGGAGTTCGCGGCGCGCGCTTCAGAGGGGCTCGTGAAGGAGCTCCTGCCGGTGCTCGACGACCTCGAGCGGGCGCTCGAGGCCGCGGAGGACCACGAGGAGGCGAAGCTCGAAGAGGGCGTGCGGCTCGTCCACCGAGCGCTGGCCGACACGCTCCAGCGCGAGGGGCTCGCCGAGATCGAGACGAACGGGAAGTTCGATCCGCACGTGCACGAGGCGCTGCTCTCGCAGCCGGATGACGACTTCGAGACCGGCCACATCCTGCAGGTGATCCAGAAGGGCTACCGGATCGGCGAGAAGGTGCTGCGCCCGGCGCGGGTGATCGTGGCGGAATGAGCGTCCTCTCCGCCTTCCGCGAGCTGCTCGCGCGCTTGCGCGCGCGCCGTCTCGACGATCTCGAGCGCGACGTCGACGCCGCGGAGGAAGCGCGGCACCGCGGCACGAAGCCGCTCGACCCGGCCGAGGGCGTGCAGCATCCGCCGCAGGATCCGAGCACGTGGAGCGGAGGCGTTTGATGCCGTCGCTGTACGACACGCTCGGCGTCGCGAAGAACGCGTCGCAGGACGACATCAAGAAGGCGTACCGCAAGCTCGCGCGTCAGTACCACCCGGACCGCAACCCCGGCGACGTCGCCGCCGAGGCGAAGTTCAAGGAGGTGCAGTCAGCGTACGACGTGCTGTCCGATCCGGACAAGCGCAAGCAGTACGACGCCTTCGGCAACGGCCGCGTGACGGCAGGTCCCGGCGGTGCGCCGTTCAACGTCGACTTCGGCAACATCGACTTCGGCGATCTCGGCGACCTGTTCGGCGGCCTGTTCGGGCGGGGCGCGCGCGGCGGCACGCGCGGCCGGCCGGCGGCGCAGAAGGGCGCCGACGTCGAGGCCGTCCTCAACCTCTCGTTCGAGGACTCGCTGCGCGGGCTGCAGACGCAGATCCCCGTGGAGCTCGAGACCGCGTGCTCGAAGTGCGGCGGCACCGGCGCTCAGCCCGGGACCGCGCCGGTGATCTGTCCCGAATGCAACGGCCGGGGCGTCAGAGCCGAGTCGCAGGGGCTGTTCGCGCTCTCGACGCCGTGCCCGCGCTGCCGCGGGAACGGCACCGTGATCGAGAAGCCGTGCGACCAGTGCAACGGCACCGGCCGCGAGCGCCGCACGAAGCGCTACACCGTGAGCATCCCCGCGGGTGTCAAGGACGGAACGCGTATCCGACTCAAGGGCAAGGGGGAGGCCGGCTTCGGCGGCGGGCCGGCGGGCGACCTCTACGTGGTCACGCGTGTCGCGCCCTCGCACCTGTACGAGCGGCGCGGGGAGGCCGACCTGGTCGTCGACGTTCCGGTGACGTACGCGGAGGCCGCGCTCGGCTCTTCCGTCGAGGTCCCGTCGCCGTACGGCGACCGGCTGTCCATCAGGGTCCCCGCCGGCTCGGAGACCGGCAAGCTGCTGAAGCTGAAGTCGCACGGCGCCCCCAAGCTCAAGGGCGGCGGCAAGGGCGACCTGCTCGCGCGCCTGCGCGTCACCGTCCCGAAGAAGCTGACGAAGAAGCAGCGGGAGCTCCTCGAGGAGTACGCGAAGGCGACCGGCGAGGCGCCGCGCGAGGAGGTCTTCTCGTGACCGAGCGCGATCGCCCCCGCTACATGATCAGCGTCGCCGCCGAGCTCGTGGGCATGCATCCACAGACGCTGCGCATCTACGAGTCGAAGGGCCTGCTCCGCCCGAAGCGCACGCCCGGGGGCACGCGGCTGTACAGCGACGCGGACGTCGAGCGCCTGCAGCTGATCCAGCAGCTGACCACGGAGCTCGGTCTCAACCTCGCCGGCGTCGAGCGCGTCCTGCATCTGGAGGACCAGCTGCAGCGCATGCACCGCCGGCTCGAGCGGATCGAGCGCGAGATGCACGAGGCGGTTCGGAACATCGAGAAGCAGTACAAGCGCGAGCTCGTGCTCTGGCAGCCGCCGACCGAGCTCGTCCCGAGGAGGCCGAGCCGCTAGATGGACTTCAACAAGCTGACCGTCAAGTCGCAGGAGGCGATCGCCGCCGCGCAGGAGCTTGCGCGCCGCCGCGGCAACCCCGAGCTCTATCCCGAGCACCTGCTGGTCTCGCTGCTCGACCAGCCGCTCTTCGCGGACTGGCAGGGCCTGCGCGCGGAGGCAGAGCAGAAGCTCGCGCAGCGGCCGTCCGTGCAGGGTGGCCAGCAGCAGCCGAACGTCTCGGCGGCGTTCGCGCAGGTGCTCGACCGCGCCGACGACGAGCGCGCGCAGCTCGAGGACGACTACATCTCGTCGGAGCACCTCTTCCTTGCGCTAGAGGTCGTGCCGCGCGACGAGGCGCTCGCGTGGATCAAGAACGTCCGCGGCGGACAGCGCGTCACCTCGCAGGACCCCGAGGGCTCGTACCAGGCGCTCGAGAAGTTCGGCCGCGACCTGACGGAGGCTGCCGAGAACGGCAAGCTCGACCCGGTCATCGGCCGCGACGAGGAGATCCGCCGCGTGATCCAGGTGCTGTCGCGGCGCACGAAGAACAACCCCGTGCTGATCGGCGATCCGGGCGTCGGCAAGACGGCGATCGTCGAAGGGCTCGCGCAGCGCATCGTGGCGGGCGACGTCCCCGAGGGACTGAAGGGCAAGCGCGTCTGGGCGCTCGACATCGGCGCGCTGCTCGCGGGCTCGAAGTACCGCGGCGAGTTCGAGGAGCGGCTGAAGGCGGTCCTGAGCGAGATCCGCAGCGCCGAAGGGCAGATCGTCCTCTTCATCGACGAGCTGCACACGATCGTCGGCGCGGGCGCGGCCGAGGGCGCAGTCGACGCCGGCAACATGCTGAAGCCGATGCTCGCGCGCGGCGAGCTCCGCTGCGTCGGCGCGACGACGCTCGACGAGTACCGCAAGCACGTCGAGAAGGACGCCGCGCTCGAGCGCCGGTTCCAGCCGGTCTTCGTCGGCGAGCCGTCCGTCGCGGACACGATCGCGATCCTGCGCGGGCTCAAGGAGAAGTACGAGTCGCACCACAAGGTGCGCATCCGCGACGCCGCCTTGGTCGCGGCGGCCGTGCTCTCCGACCGGTACATCTCGGACCGCCAGCTTCCCGACAAGGCCATCGACCTCGTCGACGAGAGCGCCTCGCGGTTGCGCATGGAGATCGACTCGTCACCGGTCGAGCTCGACGAGGCCGAGCGGCGCGTGCGCCAGCTCGAGATCGAGCTCGCGGCGATGGGCAAGGAGTCCCCCGAGACGCGCGAGCCGGTCGAGCGCGAGCTCGCCGACGCGCAGGAGCGCCGCGACGAGCTGGCCGCGCGCTGGTCGAAGGAGAAGGAGGCGCTCGACCGCGTCGGCGAGATCACGCAGCGCATCGACGAGCTGCGCATGGAGGCCGAGCGCGAGGAGCGCGCCGGCAACCTCCAGCGCGTCGCCGAGATCCGCTACGGCGAGCTGCCGGCGCTCGAGAAGGAGCTCGCCGAGCGCGAGGGCGCGGCCGACCTCGAGCCGATGGTCAAGGAGGAGGTCGACGAGGACGACGTCGCCGCGGTCGTCGCGCGCTGGACGGGCATTCCGGTGTCACGGCTCCTCGAAGGAGAGACCGAGAAGCTGATCCACATGGAGGAGCGGCTCCACCAGCGCGTCGTCGGCCAGGACGACGCGGTGGAGGCGGTCGCCAACGCGCTGCGGCGCGCGCGCACCGGCCTGCAGGATCCGAATCGGCCGATCGGCTCGTTCGTGTTCCTCGGGCCGACCGGCGTCGGCAAGACCGAGCTCGCGCGGGCGCTCGCGGAGTTCATGTTCGACGACGAGCGCGCGATGGTCCGCCTGGACATGTCCGAGTACCAGGAGCGGCACACCGTCGCCCGTCTCGTCGGCGCGCCGCCCGGCTACGTCGGCTACGAGGAGGGCGGGCAGCTCACCGAAGCGGTTCGGCGGCGTCCGTACTCCGTCGTGCTGCTCGACGAGATCGAGAAGGCGCACACCGAGGTCTTCGACGTGCTGCTGCAGATCCTCGACGACGGACGCCTCACCGACGGGCAGGGACGCACCGTCGACTTCCGCAACACCGTGATCATCATGACGTCGAACATCCGCACAGCGGACGCGCTGCGCGAGTTCTTCCGGCCGGAGTTCCTGAACCGGATCGACGAGATCGTCGAGTTCAAGGCGCTGACGCGCGAGCAGCTGAGCGAGATCGTCGACCTGCAGCTGGCGCGGTTGCGCACGCGGCTCGCTGAGCGCGGGCTCTCGCTCGAGCTCACCGACGCCGCGAAGGAGGTCCTCGCCGAAGCCGGCTGGGACCCGACGTACGGCGCCCGGCCGCTCAAGCGCGCGTTGCAGCGTTTGATCGAGAACCCGCTCGCGCTGCGCCTGCTCGAGGGTGACTTCGCGGAAGGCGACACGATCCGCGTCGACGCGCAGAACGGCGACCTCGTCTTCGCGCGCGCGGAGGCGACCGCCGCCGCCGCCTAGCCCGGGGACCAGACTTTCGGAGATTGTGACGAACCGCGCGTAGGCCTACCGTCGAGCGATGACGGTGGTTGTGCCGCGCCGCACGGTCGGCCGGCGCGCGCCGCGTCCGCGCGCGCGTCGTGAGCCGCTGGTCGTCGTCGACGCGGACGTCCTCGGCAGGCACCGCACCGGCGACGAGACGTACATCGCGAACCTGCTGCGCGAGCTGCCGCGCCACGCCGAGGGTGTACGGATTGCCGCAGTGACGAGGCGGCCGGACCTCGTGCCAGAAGGTGTCGAGGCGATCGAGCTGCAGGCCTCGTCACAGGAGGTGCGGATGGCGGTGCAGCTGCCGCGCCTCCTGCGCGCGCTGCGCCCCAGCCTCGTGCACTTCACGCACGCGCTGCCACCCGCGCTTCCATGCCCGGCGCTGCTGACGATCCAGGACCTGTCCTTCGAGCGCGACCCGAAGGTGATGCCGCTCGCCGACCGGCTCGTCTTCCGCCGGGTCGTGCCGTGGTCGCTCCGCCGCGCACTGCGCGTGCTCGCGATCTCGCGCCGGACGAAGAACGACTTGATCGACGCGTACAGCGTCGCACCGGGACGCATCCTCGTGACGCCGCTCGGCGTCGACGCCGACTTCTCACCCAACGGACGCGGAGGCGGCTACCTCCTGTTCGTCGGCTCGGTGGAGCCGCGCAAGGATCCGCTCGCCGCGCTCGCCGCAGCGGAGGAGGTCGGCCTGCCGCTCGTCGTCGCGGGGCCCGTGCGCGACGAGCGCCTCGCGCGCACGCTGCGCGAACGCGGCGCGGTCGTCCACGGCTACGTCGACAAGGACGTCCTCGTCTCGCTCTACCGCGGCGCTGCCTGCCTCGTCTTCCCCTCGCGGTTCGAGGGCTTCGGACTTCCCTTGCTCGAGGCGATGGCGTGCGGGACGCCCGTCGTCGCCACGCCCGACCCGGCGCTGGTGGAAGTCGCGGGCGACGCGGCCGTCTTCGCGCAGCGCGGCGCGCTCGGCCGGGCGGTTGCGCGCGCACTGCGGGGCCGCGACCGGCTGCGCGCCGGCGGCCTCGTGCGCGCGCGGCAGTTCGCGTGGTCGGAGACGGCACGGCTGACGGCGCGCGCATACCGCGCGGCGCTCGCGGCCGTGGTCTGACCGACGGTCGAAGTCGGTACGTCCATTTCGTCCACTTTGTCCTGCACGTCGCCGTGGCCGACGATCGCGTCGATGCGTTGGCTGAGGGATCGCCGCCTCGAGCCGGCTCTGACCGCGGAGATCCTGAATGGCATCATTGAAATGCTGATGCGCATCGACCCGAAAGTGCAACGGCTGCTTGACGAGGAGGACGATGACAACGAGAGCGACGACTGACGTCGAGCCGACCGCCGAGGACTTCGCGCGCGTGGACGACGGCGTGAAAAACGCACGCGACCGCTTGCGCTACGCCTTGGCGAAGCGCTATGCCGAGGAACGCGCACGTCGGACCGAAGCGGAGCGTCGGCCGGGCGTTTTCCGCCGCCTCTTGGGCTTCGGTCGCGGCTGAACAGACGCCGCCGCCGTCGGCAAAGCTCGTCAGGGCCAGCGCGGCGCGCGCGACTCGCCCGGTTCGAGCGCCTTCCAGTCCGCACGCGGCGGCGCGAAGACGTCGATGACGACGGCGCCGTCCGCGCCTGCGGTCGCCTCGTGGGGAACGTTCGGCGGGATCGTGTACGCATCGCCCGGCCCGAGCTCGCGCGTCTCGTCGCCGATCCGAAAGGTCATCCCGCCGGCGAGCACGATCCCGAGTTGCTCGTTCTCGTGGCTGTGCTCGCGGGCGACGGCGCCCGGATCGAGCTCGACGACGGCGAGTGTCAGCCGCTCGCCCTCGACCGCGCGCGCGGCGATTCCTTCCCAGATCGGCAGCGGGCCGATCCGTGCGAGGTCGTCGAAGGCACTCACCTAGACCGCGCTGTCGAGGAACTCGGCGTGCCCGCGCTCGGGCGGCGCACCGTAGGCGTAGAACGTCAGCTCGTCACTGCCCTCGTTGACGATTTGCAGCGGCGTCCCAGACTTCACGTGCACGAGACCGCCCTCGGGCACCTCGTGGCGCTCGGGGGGGTCGCCGAGGTACATCGTCAGCGTGCCGCGAATCACGACGAACGTCTCCTCTTGGAGCATGTCCTTGTGCCGCCTGCCTTTCGCACCGGGCTCGTAGCGCCAGAGGTTTGCGCGCGTGTGCTCGAAGCCGGCGGCGTCGGTCAGGCCGGCCGCGTGTCGCTGCGGGTCCCCCGGCTCCGAAGGCCGCGCTTCCCACTCGAGCTCGTCGGGGCGGAGAACCGCATAGGTCATGCGGCGAGTCTAGATTCCCGATGCCGACCGGCGGGCGCCGTACATTCGGAAGCGTGCTCCCGCCGATCGAGAACCGAGACCCGGGCGACGAGAGCCGCGACGACGACTAGGTCGTCGGTCGCGAGGCCCGCCTGCGGCGCCCATAGCCCCGCGGAAGATCGCGGACGGCTCCGTGGTCTTGAAAGCCGGTAGAGGGGCGCAGCTGTGAGGGCCGTGCGGCCCGGCCCTCGTGCGCCTACTCGCTAGCCCGCGTGCGCCAGGGCCTCGGCGCGCGAGCCGACCACGGGCAGGATCGACGCCAGCCCGGTGATCTCGAACATCCGCCGCACGGGCTCGCCGGTGGAGTCGTCGAGGACGATCGAGAAGAGCGATCCCGCCTCGCCTGCCGCCTCCCGCGCCCGCAGGAGCACGGCGACGACGGACGAGTCGAGGAACGCGGCCTGGCTGAGGTCGATGACGATCGAGAGTCCCTCGCCGATCAGCCCTTCGAGCTGTCTCTGGAGCTTCGGTGCGCCGAACAGCTCGTGCTCGCCTTCGAGCACGACGATCGCGACACCGGGCTCGGTCGTGTCGAACTGCAACCGCCCCAAACTAGGCCTCCGCACGGTTCAACGCCGCCGCGCGCCACGCGGATACGGTCTCGGCGTGGCGCGTCCCCTGCCGCCTCCGCTCCCGCCGGCCGAGAGGACGGTCGGCCAGGTCGTCGCCGAGGCGATTCGGCTCTACGGCGCCCGCTGGGCCCCGGCGCTCCTGCTCGGCCTCCCCATCGCCCTCGTCGACCAGGCCTCGGAAGGCCGCTCGCTCGGCGTCCAGACGCTGATCCTCTGGGCCGGCGCGCCGCTGGTGACGGCCGCCTTCGTCGGCGCCGTGGCGCTCGTTGCTCCAACCGAGGTCCCGCGCCGCGCGCTCCTGACCGCGTACGCAAGCGGGCTGCTCGTGTTCGGGCCGGTTCCGGCGCTGGTGCGGCTGTACGTCCTCCCGGCGCTGGCCTGGCTGGCCCTGTTCGGGCTGTCGGTGCCCGCGGCGGCGATCGAGCGGCTCGGCGTCCGCGCCGCCCTCGCGCGCGGCCGGCAGCTCGCGGCCGCCGACTACGTCCATGCGCTGGGCTCGCTCTGTGCGCTCGGCATCGTCTACTTCGTCACGCGAGCGCTCCTCTTCTTCCTTCTGCGAGGTCAGGCGGACGCGGCGGAGCGCGTCGCCGCATTCCTCGGGGACGTCGTCGTCTCGCCGCTGCTCTACCTCGGCGCAGCGCTCCTCTACTTCGACCAGGCGGCTCGCTTGTCGGTCGCCGAGACGGATGGGAAGATCCGCACCGCATGAGCCTGTACCACGAGGGGAACCGTGTGCTCCAGGACCAGTTCGATACGCGCCGCCTCGCGGATCGCATCGAGCAGGTGACCGTCCGCGACCGGATCGAGGAACGGGACCGCGAGTTCATCGAGGCCCGGGACATGTTCTTCATCGCCACGACGGACGCGGACGGGTATCCGACGTGCTCGTACAAGGGCGGCGACCCCGGCTTCGTGCGCGTCCTCGACGAGCACACGCTGGCGTTTCCGAACTACGACGGAAACGGCATGTACCTGACGATGGGGAACCTGCTCGCGAAACCGCACGTGGGCTTGCTCTTCATCGACTTCGAGGGCCGGCGCCGGCTGCGGTTGGAGGGCGTCGCGTCGGTGGCGGACGACGACCCGCTCCTCGCCGACTATCCCGAGGCGCAGTTCGTGGTGCGGGTACGCGCCGAGCGCGTCTATCCGAACTGCCCTCGCTACATCCACCAATACCGGCTCGTCGAGCGCTCGCGGTTCGTGCCGAAGACCGAATGCGAGACTCCCGTGCCGAAATGGAAGACGGAGCAGTGGTCAGCGGACGCGCTTCCCCAGCAGGATCCCGCGCGCGATCCGTCCCGTGAAGTTCTCTGGAAGGGGTAGGAGATGCCGACGTACATCATGTTGTCGACGCTCACCGTGCAGGGCGTCCAGACGTTGAAGTCGAATCCCGAGCGTCTGCGGCAGGTCAACCAGGACGTCGCCGAGCTCGGCTGCAAGGTGCTCCACCAGTGGGCGACGCTCGGCGAGTACGACTTCGTCAACGTCGTCGAGGCGCCGGACGAGGCGACGATCGCCCGCGTCTCGGTCGCGCTCGCGGCGCGCGGCTCGACGAAGATCCGCACGCTTCCGGCCCTCGACGTGGACGAGTTCCTGAACTCGATAGGGACCTGAACCCGCGCGGCCCCGGGCCGCGCGCTGCATAGACTCGGGCAATGCCCGCGCTCGCCGTCCGCGGACTCGAGAAGCGGTACGGCCGGACGGAGGCGCTGCGCGGCGTCGACCTCGACGTCGGTGAGGGCGAGCTCTTCGGACTGCTCGGGCCGAACGGCGCCGGCAAGTCGACCCTCGTCAAGATCGCCTGCGGACTCGTCCGGCCGACCCGCGGGGCGGCGGAGGTCGCCGGCGCGCCGGCCGGCTCGCTGCGCGCCCGCGCGTCGCTCGGCTATCTCGCCGAGCTGTTCCGCTTCCCCGGCTGGGCGAGCGCGGACGAGGTGCTCACGCTGCATCAGCGGCTCGCGCGATCCGGCGGAGGCCCCGCGGAGCGCGCGGAGCTCCTCGATCTCGTCGGGCTCGCGCATGCCCGCGACACGCGCGTCGAGCAGATGTCGAAGGGAATGCAGCAACGGCTCGGCATCGCGCAGGCGCTCGTCGGCGCGCCGCCGCTGCTGCTCCTCGACGAGCCGACGTCCGCGCTCGACCCTGCCGGACGGCGCGACGTCCGCACGTTGCTCGAGGAGCTGCGCCGCCGCGGCGTCTCCGTGCTGCTCAACTCGCACCTGCTCTCCGAGGTCGAGCTCGTCTGCGATCGGGTCGCGATCCTCCGCGACGGCGTCGTCGTCGCCGGCGGGCGGCCCGAGGAGCTCGCGCGGCCGCGCGGGATCGAGATCGAGACCGACGACGGACCCGTGCGGCTCGAGGGCGGCCGCGAGGAGGCGGCACGCGCGGTCGCCGACCTCGTGCGCGCCGGCCGCAAGGTCTACCGCGTCGAGGTGCGCCGCTCGACGCTCGAGGAGGTCTACCTCGAGGCGGTCGGCGAGTGAGGGCCGTCCCGGTCATCGCCGCCTACGCACTGCGGGAGGCGCTGCGACGTCGGGTGTTCGCCGTCGTGCTCGTCCTCACCCTCGTCTTCCTCCTCCTCTACTGGCTCGCGACGCAGTACCTCTTCGACCACCTCGAGGAGGTGATCCCGCCCGACCGCGTCGACGCGCGAACGCTCGTGGGCTCGACGGTGCTCGGCCTGGCGATGTTCGCCACGCTCTTCCTGGGTGTCGTGCTCGCGATCTTCCTGACGCTCGGCGTCGTGCGCGGAGACGCGGAGCGCGGATTGCTCCAGCCGCTCGTCGTTCGGCCGATCACGCGCGGGATGCTCGTCACGGCACGTCTGCTCGGCGCCGCGAGCGTCTGCATCCCGTACGTGCTCGTCGTCTACGCGGCCTCCGTGTTGATCACACGCACGAACGGCGACTGGACACCCGACCGGACGGTCGTGCCGGGGCTCGAGCTCGCCTTCGGCGTGGTGATCGTCGCCGCGATCGCGATCGTGGGCTCGGTGTTCCTGACGACGACCGCGAACGGGATCGCCGTCTTCATGGTCTTCGGCGCCGGCCTCGTGGCGGGCCTGCTCGGACAGATCGGCGACGCGCTCAACTCGGACCGCCTGGAGCGCATCGCGACGATCAGCGCGTGGGCCGCGCCCTTCGAGGCGCTGTACCAGGACGCGCTCCACAACATCACGGCCGACACGACCGGGCTGACGCGGTTCGTCGTCCAGCTCGGGCCGTTCGGCGGCGGTCACGAGGGCGGACCGTGGCTCGGCCTCTGGGCCGTCGGTTTCCTAGTCCTTTGCACGGTTTTCGCGACCGCAGCCTTTACCCGCAGCGACCTCTGAGAGGCGCACAATGAACGCCATGAGGCGCGACGTCGCAATCGTCCTCTCCGGCGGCGGGATGAACGGCGTGCTCATGGAGCTCGGCTTCCTGCAGCGGTTGCGCGCGAGTGCGTTCTGGCCGCGCGTCGGCTGGATCTTCGGCACCTCGGCCGGCGCGCTTGCGGGGACGCTCGCGGCGCTCGACCGCCTCGACGACCTCGAGCGGTTCCTGCTCGAGCTGCAGCCGGCCGAGACGTTTCGTCCGAACAGGCTCTGGCGACTCCCGTTGCTCGGCCTCCACGAGTACGCGCTGCCGCGCACGATCGAGTCGCGGTTCGGCGACCTCGAGGAGCTCGCGCGCGACGTGCGCGCGGCAGAGATCGAGCTCGTCGTCTGCGCGACCGACGCGACGCCTGCGTCGGAATCGCTCGACGTTCGCGACTACGAGCTCGTGTACTCGTCGCGGCACACGCCGCCGGACGAGATGGCGCAGGCGATCCTGGCGTCCGCCGCGATCAGCGCGCTCGTCCTGCCGGTGCGGGTGGGCGACCGGATCGCGACGGACGGCGCCTGGGTGCGCAACTACCCGCTCGCCCACGCCTACCGGCGCCCGGGTGTGCGGCAGATCATCGCCTTCCGTTACGTGCCGCGATATCCGGCGCTGGGCGCCGCCGGGCTCCGGCGCCTGCGCGAGCGGCTCGAGCGGTTCGCGCGCGTTCCGCCGATCCGCGCGTTCGTCGCCGAGCTGCGCGAGGCCGAGGAGCGCGACGCGCGCGGCGAGCCCGCGCACCTCCCGGAGATGATCCTCAGGCTCACGCGTGCCGCGATCGTTCGCAACACGGTGGTCGAGGAGCGCACCGCCGACGAGACGGACGAGTCGATCGCGGAGCTGCGGCGGCTCAACGAGGACGTCCGGGCGCTGATCCAGGGCAACGTGCGCTCGAAGCGGGATCGCCTGCGGCTCGAGACGGCCGTCGCGGAGCGCTTCGAGACCGCGCGGTTCCCCTTCCGGCACTACCGGTCGATCCCCCGCATCACCGTCCGCGGCTCGGTCGACGAGGTCAGCCTCGAACCCGGGTTCCGCGATCAGCACGAGTGGACGGTGGAGGCGAAGCGCACGCTGATCGCCCGCGGCTATGCACTCGCGGATGCCGAGCTGGGCGACGCCGGCATCGACGAACTGACGGCGACCGGATAAAGCCAAAGTAGGTGCCGCCGGCACCGCGGCTTTTGCCGCGCGAAGTGCTTGCACTTCGCGCGATCGAGTTCGTGCGCAGCGCGCGCGAACGAAGAATCAGCGACCGGCTAGCTCGACCGCGATCTCGCCCGCGAGCCGCGCGTTGGCGACGACGAGGTCGCGGTTCGCGCGCAGCGTGCGGCCGTCGCTCCGCTCGTGCAGGAACTGGAGCACGAAGGGCGTCACGCCCTGGCCGCGGACGCCGCGCGCGTCGGCTTCCCGCAACGCTTCCTCGATCAGCGGTTCCACGTCGTCGAGGCTCTCGTCCGGCGGCCGGGCGACGAGCAGGCCGCCGCCGCCCAGCTCCCAGTGCGCTCGGGCCAGGGCGGCCGTCTCTTCCGCGGAGTCGACACGCGCGGAGACAGGCGGGCCGCCGCGGGCGCGGTAGAAGAGCGGGAGCTCGTCGGTCCGGAAGCCGAGCACGGGCACGGCCAGCGCCTCCAGCACCTCGTTCGTCGCCGCAACGTCGAGCAGGGACTTGACGCCGGACGAGACCACGAGCGTGCGGCCGCGCGCGAGCTCGCCGAGATCGGCGGAGATGTCGGGGTACTCCGTCCAGCCCCGGTGGACGCCGCCGAGCCCGCCCGTGCCCATCACGTGGATTCCCGCCGCGCGGCAGACCGCCAGCGTGCCCCCGACCGTCGTCGCGCCGGCCGCGCCACGCACCGCCGCAGCCGCGAGATCCCGCGGCCCGACCTTCTGCGCGCCGGGGCCGAAGCGCTCGAGCTCGTCGCGGCCGAGTCCGACGCGGACGGCTCCGTCGAGAACGCCGATCGTTGCCGGCACCGCGCCGGTCTCGCGCACGGCGGTCTCCGCGGCGACGCCGACGGCGACGCCCTCGCCGGCCGGAAATCCGTGCGCGACGAGCGTCGTCTCCAGCGCGACGACGGCGCCCGCCTCGCGCACCTCGTCCGAGACGACGATCACTGCTCGTCCATCTCCACAAACTCGACGTCGCCGAAGCGCGGGAACGTTCGCATGTGGCGTCCCGTCTCGCGAAAGCCGGCGCGCTCGTAGACCGCGATCGCGCGCGTGTTGAACGCCGCCACGTACAGCCGCATACGGGCCGGTTGGAAGCGCGCGCGGCCGAACTCGAGCCCGCGGCGGAAGAAGTCGAGGCCGAGGCCGCGTCCGGTCAGGTCGGGGCGGAGTCCCAGCCCGTACTCGAGCGTCTCGCCCTTCTGCTCGTAGTAGTGGAACCCCGAGACGCGACCCTCGTCGTCGTGCTCGACGAAATAGCGCTCGGGGTTCAGCGGCGGGTCGAGGTCGCCGTCGTAGAAGTCGTACGGCGACTCGTAGCGCCAGCTCGCCAGCTCGTCGATGTCGGCGGGAGTCGCCGGCGCGATCGTCACGGCATCGCACCGACCTTGGCGACGCAGCGAGCAGCAGCCTCGAGCGCGAGCTCCGGGCCGCCGACGATGAAACCCGCCGCCAGCGCGTCGCCGGCGCCCGTCGTGTCGACCACGTCCGCGGCGCGCGCCGCGTGCGCGGCGCCGTCGACGAGGACTCCCTGCGGACCGCGTTTGACGACGCGGGTCGCCACGGCCACGTCGCCGAGCTGGCGCCACTCCCGCTCGTTCCCGAAGACGACGTCGGGCCGGATCTCCGAGAGCGCGCCTCGGACGCGCTCGCCGAACCGCTCGAGATGGGTCCACGAGGACAGGTCGACGCTCACGCTCGCACCGTTCGCGCGGGCGAGGTCGGCGGCGCATGTCGCCGCGCCGGCGATCGGCTCGCGCATCAAGGAATAGCCGGAGAGATGCAGCGCGTCACAGGCGAACCATGACGGGTCGAGGTCCGCGGCACGCAGGTCCGGGGCGGACCCGCGGTCCGAGGCCATCGTCCGGTCGCCGTCCGGGCCGACGAGCGAGACGACGACGCCGGTCCGCTCGCCGGCAGGCCCGACGACGTCCACACCGCGGGCGGCCAGCTCCCGGACGACGATCGCCCCCGCGTCGTCCGTGCTGCGCGTTGCGACGATCCGCGCCTCGGCGCCCAGCGCGACCGCCCACGCGGCGACGTTGGCGGCCTGGCCTCCGGCGGCCAGCGCCGTCCGCGCCGTGACGTCGTCGCCCGCGCTGACCGGAGCGTCCAGCCGGACGATGACATCGAGGAGCAAGTCGCCGAGCGTGCAGACAACCATCGCCTACGATCCTCACATGGACGTTCAGGGGAGGGGTCAGCGTGCGCGGTCGTTCCTCTACGGCGCCGCGCTGGGCGCCTCGGCGGCGATCGCCGCCGCGCGTCGTCGCCGTCCGCGGCGGCAGCGCGAGACGCCTGCCGGCCTCGCAGCGTTCGAGGGCGCGCCGTGCTTCCGCGAGACGCTCGAGCGCGAGGCCGCGCGCGAACAGCGCACGTAGCGCTATCGCGGCCCGCCGACGCCGCCGAGCGCGCGCAGGTCGAGGGCGCGCTCGACCGTCAGCAGGTTGATGTCCGAATCCCCGATGTAGAGGTCCTGACCGACGAACTGGACCGCGCGCGTCTGCAGCAGGTACTCGCGCAACGTGCGAGTCGGCTCGCGCGAGCGGACGACGAGGAACGGGCCGAAGACGCGCACCTCGAACTTCCCGCTCGGCGCGGGATACCGCAGGCGGATGTGCAGCTTCGGGTGGAAGTTGTTCGTGTCGCTGGCATCGAGCACCCAGATCCCGCGCCCGAGCGGCTTCGGCGCGCGGTAGAGGGCGCGCAGCGCCAGCTTCGTGTCGGCGCGCGGAACGACGGTGTCCGAGAAGTGCGAGTTCCGCTCCCACGCGCCGAGGAAGAGCGGCTCGTACCCGAAGAGGACGTCGTCCGGGCGCGCCGTGCGCGCGAGCCAGGACGATGCGTCCGCGCGCGCCTGCGTCCGCACCGCAGCCTCGCCGTTGTAGAGCAGCGGCACCTTGTGCATCCCCCAGCCGACGTCGAGGGCCGCGATCGACAGGACCGCGACGACCGCGAGCGGCACGGCCTCAGGGAACGACGCGCGCGCGAGCCTGACGATCGGCAGCGCGAGGCACATCGCGAAGAACGGCAGCACGAAGATCAGGTGGCGCGATTCCGGCGATGCCAGCCCGCTGCCGACGGAGATGAGCAGGAAGAAGGCGAGCGGCACGGCGACGGACGCCAGTGCGAGCACCGCGCTCCCGCGCCGCTGACGCGAGAGCAGGTAGAGCCCGTAGCCGGCAACGAGCAGGATCAGGATTCGCGTCGTCAGCCACCCCGCCGTGAAGTCGCCCGCGACGCGCGTGAGGTAGCCGAGGATCGGTCCAGGCCCCGCAAGCTTCGCGCCGCCTCCGCCGACGGTCACGTCGAACCGTCCGCCGAGCACGAGATCCGCACGCCAGAACGGCGTCGCCAGCACCGTCACGGCGACGAGCGCCGGGAGCGCCTCACGCAGGCGCCGCGCCAGCAGGACGTACAAGCCCTGCGAACCGAGCACGAGCGCGCCGTACGGATGCGTTGCGACGCAGGCGAGCATCGCAAGCACCCAGAGAGCCCAGCTCCAGCGGTCACGGCGGTCGAGCGCGCGGAGCAGCGCGAGGTACGAGAGCGTGCTCGTGAAGAGGAAGAGCGCGTACATCCGGCCGTAGATCGCGTGGAACAGCAGCATCCAGCTCGGCGCGACGAGCGCCGCCGCCACCAGTGCGGTCGCGCGGTCGGAGAGACGCCGGACGAGAACCGCGATCAGCGGCACGCTCGCGAGGCCGAACACCGCCGAGACCGCGCGGAGCGCGATCAGCCCGCCTCCGGTGTGCGCGACCACCCACGCGAAGAGGAAATGGAGGGGCGCGCCGCCGCGCTCGCCCAGCACCGTCGTGATCAGCTCGTGGACGGACGAGCGACCGGTGAAGAGCGCGAGCGTCTCGTCCTCGTGTGGCGGCCACGCGTGCATCTGAAGGAGGACGAACACCGCCGACGCTGCCGTGCAGAGCGCGATCCCGAACCGCCAAGCGAGCTCGCCGGCGTCACGCGGCAGCGGGATCGCGAGCGGTTGCGCCGGCGCTGTCGTATGCGCGGTTTCGTCCACGGAGGGATTGTGCGGAAAGCCGGTGGTGACGGGCTTCACTGCTAGCCTTGTTGCCCCGTGCCGACCTACGAGTACCGGTGCCCCGACGGGCACGTGTTCGAGGTGTTCAAATCGATCAACGCGCCGGCACCGGAGGTCTGCGCCGTCTGCGGCAAGGGGCCGGTCACCGTCGTCCTCCATCCTGTCGCAGTGCATTTCAAGGGCTCGGGGTTCTACACCACGGACTACGGCCGTGGCGCAAAGCGCAAGGAAGGGGCCTCGAAGGATGGCTCGGGCTCGAGCGAGAGCAAGTCGTCCGACTCGGGCAGCGGCGACACCGCCAAGACCGACAAGCCGAAGGCCGCCGAAGCCTGACCTGGCGCCCGCAGCGCGGCTCGGCCGCGCTGCCCGCGAACGCTGATGGAAGACGCGGCCCGTCGGGTACCACCGATGGCCACGCGCGCGAAGCGCGCATGCGCCGGTTTTCTTCGCGCGCAATGCGCCGCATTTCGCGCGACCGAGTTCGCGCGCTCAGCGCGCGAACGAGTCCGTGACGCAGCCGGCGCCGAAGGGTCCCTCGCCCGGCCGTGGGGGCAGCGGCGCGGTCTTGCCGAGCATCGCGAGGATCACGCGCGACTTGTCGTCGCCCTCGGCCACGATCACCGATTCGCCGTCCGGCAGCGTCGCGGTCGTCCCGCCGAGGCGGCAGTGCAGCGCGTGGCCGCGCTTGTACACCCACGCGACCTGTAACAGCTGACCCGTCGAGAGGTCGGTCGCGAGCGGACGGACGAGCTTGCTGCCGACGAACGGCAGCTTGACGAGCGTCGAGACGCTCGTCATCCGGCGCAGCATCGCCTGCAGCACCTGCTGCTGCCGCTCCGTGCGTGAGATGTCGCTGTCCGCCGGGTTGAGCGCGTTCTTGCGCACACGCGAATAGATGAGCGCGCGCCGTCCGTCCATGTGCTGCGGCCCCTTGCGGAACCGCCAGCCGTCCCAGCGCGCGCAGCGCTCGTCCGTCGAGTACGGACAGTCGAACTTCGACACGATCGGTCTGGGCACGTCGATCGTGACGCCGTCGAGCGCGTCGATCACGTCCTCGAACTGCGAGAAGTCGGCGACGATCACGTGGTTGATCGGCAAGCCGGTGTACGACTCGATCGTCTTGATCGCGAGCGTCGGGCCGCCCAACTGCATGGCCGCGTTCACCTTCGAGTCGCCGTAGCCGGGAATCGGGACGCGCAGGTCGCGCGGGATCGAGAGGTACGAGATTCGATGCCGATCCGGGTCGGTGCGGATGATCATGATCGAGTCGCTTCGGTTCGCCTCCTCGCGTCCGCGCAACTGCGCGTGGTCGGTGCCGAGCACGAGGAAGTCGGTGGGCGAGGAGAGGATCAGCGAGTCCTGTCGCGCGAGCGCGCCTTTCGCATTCTCCGAGAGTCGCCCGTTCGCGGCCTTGACGCCGCTGCGCACGGCGAACCAGGCGGCGACGCCCCACACGAGCAGCGCGAGCAGCAGCAGGCCGAGCGTGATTCCGATGCGCCGGCCCCAACGCGGCCGCCGCTCCGGCTGCACGGGGCCGGGGCCCGCGTAGCGCGGCGGGCCGTCGCCACGCTCGGGCGGGCGCTGCTGTCTGCGCGCCTGCCGGTGCGGGAGCGGGACCTTTCCCTTTGTGCGGCCGCCGCGGTAGACGCGGTAGGGCTTGTCTCCGCTGCCCATGCGGCGGGTTAGGTTAGCTGCCGACGGTGGCGGGACAGCGCGTGATCGGCGTCGACGTCGGCGGCACGAAGATCCTGGCCGGGGTCGTCGGCGCCGAGGGCGTCGTCGAGCGGCACCGCGAGCTGCCGACGCCGCTCGAGTCGCAGGCCGCGCTGGTCGACGGGCTCGAGGCCGCGGTGCGCGCGGTCCTCGACGAGGACATCGCCGCCGTCGGCTTCGGCATTCCGTCCCGCGTCGACCAGAGAACGGGCCGAGTCGAGGGCAGGGCCGTGAACGTGCCGCTCGGAGGAATCGAGCTGCCCAAGCTCATGTCGGAGCGGCTCGGGCTCCCGGTCGCGATCGAGAACGACGCAAACGCCGCGACTCTGGCCGAGTTCGTCGCCGGTGCGGGCCGGGACGTGCGCTCGCTCATCGTGCTCACGCTCGGCACAGGCTGCGGGGGCGGTGCGGTGCTCGACGGCGCCCTCTTCCGCGGCTGGGCGGAATTCGGGCACATGGTCATCGTCGAGGGCGGCGAGCCGTGCTTCGGCACGTGCACCGGCCGGGGACACCTCGAGGCCTACGTCTCCGGAAGCGCAGCGACGCGCGACGCTCAGCGAGCGTTCGGGCCGGCCGCCGACGCCCACCGCCTCGTCCGTCTCGCGCAGGAGGGCGACCAGGAAGCGGTCGCGATCCTCGACCGCATCGGCCGTCACCTGGGTACCGGCATCGGCTCGCTCGTGAACCTGTTCGATCCCGAGCTCGTCGTGATCGGCGGCGGCTTCGCCGCGGCCGGGGACTTCATCCTCGGTCCGGCGGCGGAGGTCGCGCGCGTCGAGGCCCTCGACCCGGCCGCCGACCGCATCCGCATCGTGCGAGCCGAGCTCGGGACGATGGCGGGGCTGATCGGCGCCGGCCTGATCGCGTTCGAGGCCGCCGCGTGACCGCTTCCGCCTGATGCTCTCGATCTGCGCGACGCCGATCGGCAACCTCGAGGACATCACGCTACGCGTGCTCGAGGAGCTGCGGGACGCGGACGTCGTGCTCTGCGAGGACACCCGGCACACGCGGGTGCTGCTCAAGCGCCACGGGATCCGGGCGCGGCTGTTGTCGTACCACGAGCACAACGAGGCGCAGCGCGTTGCCGAGCTCGTGCCGCGGCTCGTCGCCGGCGAGCGCATCGCACTCGTGTCCGATTCCGGCCTGCCCGGGATCTCCGATCCCGGCGCCCGGCTGATCGCGGCCGCGCTCGACGCGGGCGTGCGTGTCTCCGTCCTTCCCGGCGCGTCCGCCGTGGAGACCGCGCTCGTCGCGAGCGGGCTCGTCGGCGAGCGGTACCAGTTCGTCGGCTTCCTGCCGCGGGGCGACGCGCAGCTCGCCGAGCTGTGGGGCGAGCTTGCGACGTGGCCCTTCGCGGCGGTCGCGTTCGAGTCGCCGCAGCGGCTGCCGAAGACGCTGGCCTCGCTCGCACGGGCCTTGCCGGATCGTCCCGCCGCCGTCTGTCGCGAGCTGACCAAGCGGTACGAGGACGTCGTCCGTGGTTCCGCGTCCGAGCTCGCCGAGCGGTTCGCCGCACCGCCGAAGGGCGAGATCGTCCTCGTTCTCGGCGCGGCCGAGGTCGTTCCCGACGACGACGCGGCGCTCGCGGCGGTGGCAGAGCTCGTCGAGGCCGGCGTGCCGCGCCGGCGGGCGGCCGACGTCGTCTCCGGGCTCACGGGCGTCGCGCGCAACCGCCTCTACGGCGGGTCGCTCTCCCGGAAGCGTCTGTAGTCAAAATTGACAACAGCCGACGGTCTCGCTACGCTTGCTCCTCTCGTTTACCAAACTGACAACAACGGAGGTGAAGCGTGCGGGTTCTCTTCCGCTCCGCCCAGATTCGCGCCCCCTTCTTCGGATTCGTCCTTGCCGGTCTCCTGCTCGTGCTCCCGGCATCGGCCTGTGCGTGGACCTGGCCGGTCGAAGGGCCGGTCCTGCGCCCGTTCGCGTTCGACGCTGCGCATCCGTACGCCGGCGGCCAGCACCGGGGTATCGAGATCGGCGCGCCGTCCGGCACGCCTGTGGTCGCGCCCGCGTCCGGGATCGTGTCCTACGCCGGCTCGCTGCCCACGAACGGCAACACCGTGACGATTCGCACCGCAGGCGGCTGGTCGGTCACGCTCGTCCACCTCGGCGGCTACGGCGTCAACGGTGGTCAGGCGGTAGCCGAAGGAGAAACGGTCGGCTCGGTGGGGCCGAGCGGGACGACGGAGCTCGCGGTGCCGTTCGTCTACCTCGGCGTCCGGCGTACCGACGATCCGAACGGCTACATCGATCCGTTGTCGGTGCTTCCGGCCCGCGCTCCGGTCGTGCCCGCGCCTGCTGCGCCCCTGGCGCCCCCGCCCACTCCGGCCGCGCCGGCGCCCGCCGCCTGAACGGGGCGCGGCCGGCGGTCCCTCGCTCGGCGATCGAGGCGTCGCGGCTCGTCGTGGGAGGCGCGCCGTGCGCCGCCGTGCCCGCGCGCCATGAGGCGCCCGCCTCGAGGCGTGAACCCTCGAGCGCGAGGGTAGGTTCCGCGCGCGATGATGCGCCGGTCAACTATCTCCCTCCTCCTCGCCGGCGCCGTCATGGCCGCCGTGCCGGCTGCCGCCGCGGCCCAGTCGACGCGCGCTCCGGCGGCGCCGAAGCTCTCCATCACCACCGAGCAGGTCCGCGTCTCGGGCAAGCGAGCCTCCGCGCTCGTCGGCCAGCAGTGGCGCGTGCGCGTGGTCCTCAGGCCGCTCGTCGCGGGCCAGACCGCCGTCCTGCGCTTCTACCGCAACGGCCGCCGGGTCCAGGCCGCGCAGCTGCCGCTCGCGCCGTCGCCGACCGGTCGGTCGGCGTTCTTCGTCTTCACCTTCACGTCGCCCACGGGCGGTCGCATCGTGGTGAAGGCGACGCATTTCGCGACGCCGCAGCTGCCCACGATCAAGGCGAAGGCGGTCGGCGTCACGATCGTCACGCCGAGCGCCCGGCCGGGCTCGCGCGGCCCCGTGGTCCGGATGCTTCAGAGCGCGCTCGCCCGCCGCGGCTACGTCGTCGGGCAGCCGGGCCTCTACGACGCGCGCACCGCCCGCGCCGTGCTCGCGTTCCGCAAGGTGACCGGCATGGCGCGCACGGAGATCGCCGGCGCGGACGTCTTCCGGCGGCTGGCGCGCGGCGGCGGCCAGTTCCGCGTGCGGTTCCCGAGCCACGGCAAGCACGTCGAGGCCGACCTCTCGCGCCAGGTCATCGCGCTGATCCGCGACGCGAACGTCGAGCGCATCTACCCCGTGAGCTCCGGCAAGCCCTCGACGCCGACGATCCGCGGCCACTTCCGCGTGTACTCGAAGGCGTTCGGCACGAACGCGAAGGGCATGTACATGTCGAGCTACTTCATCCGCGGCTTCGCGATCCACGGCTACCCGTCGGTCCCCTTCTTCCCGGCCAGCCACGGCTGCCTGCGCGTTCCGATGCCGGACGCGGTGCCGATCTACAACTGGCTGTCGCGGGGCGACATCGTCGACGTGTACGCGTAGGCGCGCGCGGGTCCGTCGCTCGGGACGCCGCCGGTCGCGCGGCTAGAGTTCGCCGCCGCATGAGCGCCCGCGACCGGCTGATCGAGGAGCTGCGCGCCCACGCGCTCGTCGTCGGCGAGGTGGTCCTGACGAGCGGGCGCACCGCGCAGTACTACGTCGACGCCAAGCGCGCGATCCTGCGGCCGGACGGCTTCCGCGCGCTGGCCGAGCTCGTCGCCGAGCGCGCGCGGGCGTGGGGCGCCACCGCCGTGGGCGGCCTGACGATGGGGGCCGATGCGCCCGCGTGCGCGGCGCTCGCCGGGGGCGCCGACGTGAAGGCGTTCTTCGTGCGCAAGGACGTCAAGCAGCATGGCCTTCAGCGGCGCATCGAGGGGCCGCTCCTCGAGCCGCGCGACCGGTGCCTGATCGTGGAGGACGTCGTCACGACCGGCGGCTCGACGATCGAGGCGATCGAGGCCGTTCGCGACGCGGGGCACGAGATCGTCGGCGTCGTCGCCATCCTCGACCGCCTGGCGGGCGGCGCCGACGCGATCC
>Ga0081539_10001581_pt1 | contig 37650 bp, 27 predicted proteins | sample TabmetS4T2R2_FD_71023 | JGI IMG/M metagenome (GOLD analysis project Ga0081539, IMG submission 71023) | Tabebuia heterophylla rhizosphere microbial communities from the University of Puerto Rico - S4T2R2 | ecosystem: Host-associated > Plants > Roots > Rhizosphere ... | reverse complement strand
CAGGTAAAGCATATCGCGGAGATATTGAACAATCAAGTTTGAACGTTTGAAATGTTTGAAAGTTTGAATGTTGCTCTAACACTTGCTTTATCGAACTTTCAAACAATCAAACAATCGAACATTTAAACTATAAAATGAACACTAACCACAAAGACCACGCAACATTATCAGAAAAATTTAACGCCAATGAACAGCGTGTAAATTGGCATGATGAAACGTTGTGGTTTATTCGTTCAAAAAGAGATAAGGCCGCAAACAATATTCCCGAGTGGGAAGAGTTGCGTGAAACTGCATCACAAATAAAAAACAATGTGCTCTCAAATTTGAGTGAATACTTAACAACATTCGAAGAGCATGCAAAAGCAAATGGTGTAAATGTGCATTGGGCTGCAGATGCAAAAGAGCATAATGAAATTGTATATAGCATTCTTGCAAAGCATGATGTAACGCAAATGATAAAGAGCAAATCAATGCTTACAGAAGAATGCCATTTGAATGAATATTTAAAAGAACATGGCGTTGAAGTGATAGATACCGATTTGGGTGAGCGCATTGTTCAGTTAGCAGAAGAGCCACCAAGCCATATTGTGTTACCGTGTATTCATTGGAAGAAGGAGGAGATTGGAGAATTGTTTCATCAACATTTAGGAACGCCTGAAGGTAATGCCGATCCGCAGTTTCTTGCACATGCTGCACGATTGCATTTGCGTGAAAAATTTCTTACAAGAAAAGTTGCATTAACCGGAGTAAATTTTGCAATTGCTGAAACAGGCGAGTTTGTTGTGTGCACCAACGAAGGCAATGCAGACATGGGCGCTCATCTTGCCGATGTGCACATAGCGTGTATGGGTATCGAAAAAATTATTCCGCAAAGAAAACATCTTGGTGTGTTTTTGCGATTGCTTGCAAGAAGCGCAACAGGTCAGCCGATAACATCGTACAGCAGTCATTTTAAAAAGCCACGTCATGGTCAGGAAATGCATATTGTTATTGTTGACAATGGAAGAAGCACGCAGCTTGGAAGAAAGGATTTTCGCAACTCTCTGAAGTGTATTCGTTGTGCAGCATGTTTCAACACGTGTCCTGTTTATAGGAGAAGTGGCGGGCATAGTTATCATACGGCGATTGCCGGGCCTATCGGTTCTATTCTTGCGCCAAATCTTAACATGAAAGAATATGCCGATCTTCCGTTTGCATCAACGCTTTGCGGAAGTTGCAGCAATGTTTGCCCGGTAAAAATCAATATTCATGAACAGTTGTATCAATGGCGTCAAGAGCTCGTGCAGCAAGGGTTTGCGCCCGCTTCAAAAAAAGTCGCCATGAAAAGTATGGCCACGGTTTTATCTAATCCCAGCTTGTATAAAATGGCTGGCAAAGCAGGACGGTGGTTTATAAAACATTTGCCATTTGTTGTAAACAATAAATTAAATGCTTGGTATAAACAAAGAGAGATGCCGCAACCACCGAAGGAAAGTTTTCATGAGTGGTATAAGAGGAATAGGAAATAGGAATTAGGTAATTTTTATGAGCCCAACTGAATTACTACTATTGAGTTTTCGTTGCGTCGCACTCTTGTACTTAAGGTAATACTATTGAGCAATGCGAAGTAGATGCCTCATACTTTATAATGACATTCTTTTTTGGTGGTCAGACCGGGACGGTCTGACCATGCAGCAACAGAAATTTTTTGAATTAAAGTCTGACCGCCCTCGGTCTGACTTCACTCGAAATTTAAGCTGTTCTGATGTCATAATATTTATTTTTTCTGTTATCCGGAATAGGCAACTCGGCATCACAAGCTCAAGTTCTTTTTATTAAGTTTAAATTGATACTTCAGCTTATGATGCTGACGAAGGAAGCATCTAATAAAAATTTTGTTTTCATGTCTTCACGCGAAAAAATATTATCAGCAATAAAAAATAATCAACCGGAATTTAGAGCATTGCCGGTTATTCAAAATTTTGTACAGCCATTTACAAACGTTGTTGAAAAATACAAAACGGTTTTACAATCAATCGGAGGAAATGTGTTTGAAGTAAATAATTACGATGAATGTATCAACATCATCAAACAGCAATTCTCCGATGCAAAAAGAATTGTTACGGTTAACGACGCTTTTGTTTCAATTGCAGAGTTATATGAGTCAGGAAAAGATGCGCATCTTTTACAAGATGTTGATGTATCAATCATCAACGCACATCTTGCTGTTGCAGAAAATGGTTCGTTTTGGATAACAGAAGATTTGGTAAAAGAAAGAGTATTGCCTTTTATTTGTCAGCACCTTGTTGCGATTATTCACGCAAAAAATATTATTGCCACCATGCATGATGCTTACGATATAATTGCTGATAAAGAGTATAGTTTCGCAACATTTATCGCCGGTCCCTCAAAGACAGCAGATATAGAACAATCACTGGTACTCGGTGCACACGGACCAAAAACAATGACTGCATTTATAATAAATGATTAAATCAAATAACGGCCGCGAAAAAAGGTAAAAGAAGAGGAAGAAAGTAGGTATCAAAAAAAACTGAACGTCACATGAATTATAACCTTTTATCTTCTCACTTAATTTATGAATAAACTCATTTTTCTTTTTCTGCTTTCTATCGCATTTGCGTTTACAGGCTCTGCACAAAATAATGCTACATGGAAAGGTAAAAAGTGTGCAGTTGTTTTAACCTATGACGATGCCTTGAATGTTGATTTAACTAATGCCATTCCCGCATTGGATTCTATTGGTCTAAAAGCAACATTTTATATTGCTAATTACAACGGTGAGCTTCAATCAAAAATCACAAAGTGGAGAGAAGCAGCAGCACACGGTCATGAGTTAGGTAATCACACTATTTATCATCCTTGCGAAGGCGGTCGTGCAAGAAGAGAATTTGTGCAACCGGAAAACGACATGAACAATTATACCGTAAGAAGGATGGCAGATGAAATTAAAACGATGAATATATTGCTTACCGCAATTGATGGAAAAACAAAAAGAACTTTTGCCTATCCATGCGGTGATATGAAAATCCATGACACTGATTATATAGCACCTCTGCAAAACGAATTTGTGGCAGCACGTGGAGTTACTCCTGCGATTGAATTAATAGACAAAATAAACTTATTCAATGTTCCGGCTTATGGAATAAACGGCGAAACAGGGAAGCAGTTAATTGCTCTGGTAAAAGAAGCTCAAGTAAAACAAGGTTTATTGGTTTTTCTATTTCATGGTGTGGGCGGTGGTCATGGATTAAATGTTTCATTGCAGGCACACAGTGAATTGCTCCATTATTTAAAGCAACATCAACACGAAATCTTGATAGCGCCAATGGTTGAAGTTGCGACATTAATAAAAGAGCATCAACAAAGAAGCAGTAATCGAAAGATGTTCAACTGCGATGCAATTATACTCTCAAAATAAATAAGTTCGTGGTAAAACATTTCAAGTTTCATACTCCATAAAAAAGTAAAAATGAAAAAGACCATCATTGTGCTTGCCTGCATCGTATTATTTTTTGCTGCTTATAGTCAACTAAGTAAAAACACTTCTTCAGCAACATCAGTAGATCCTGTTAAAGATTGGAAATTCGGTGTGGCCTTGTGGACATTTCATACAGTAAGCTTTTCTGAATCCTTAGACATGGCAAAGAGCGCCGGCGTACAATATATCGAGCCAAATAATTTTACTAAAACACTTCCTGAATTAAACGATTCTTCACTCATGCAATTGTCGGCTTCGGGCATTCAAAAATTAAAATCGTTAATAGAACAAAGGGGATTAAAATGTGAATCAGTTTATGTTGCCGGTGGTAATGATATCGATTCATGGAAAAAGCAGTTTGAAATGGCAAAACAATTGGGTGCTAAATTCATAACGACGGAGCCACCATTAGATATGTGGGATAGCATTGATAGTCTTGGCGGTGCTTATGGAATTAAAGTAGCGATACACGAACATTGGAAAGGCATGAGTCATTATTGGGACCCTGATACAACATTAATGGCTTTAAAAGGCCACCCAAATTTTGGTGTGTGTGCCGATCTTGGTCATTGGCCAAAAAGCGGCATCAATCCTTTGGATGCAGTGAAAAAATTGAGCGGGCATATTATTGCTATTCATTTGAAAGACATTGCGGCATACAATGACCCTAAATTGCTTGATGTTCCCGTTGGAACCGGTATTGTAGATTTCCCGGCAATTTTTCAGGAGTTAAAGAAACAAGACTTTAAGGGTCACATTTATATCGAAAGAGACGCTGTAGAACAGCCAAATAATTTGCCATCGGTAATAAAGGAGGTAAAATATTATAATGAGCAAGTGGGTAAGTTGAGATAAAAATCCGGCTTATCAATTCACTTATTGTTATGAAAATTCGGCGTAGTTACTAATGCCGAATTTTTATCTTCCTCGCAGCACTGTTTTCGTTTGCCACATTGTACACTTTATTATTGATACATGTGCTTGATATTTAATTTTGAACAGGAATGTATTATTAAAAACAATATTTGCATAGAAGCAAAACAGAGGCTATATTGCGGCCTCTGAAAACCGCACAGCGCTTGAATTTCAGCATCATCAGACGGCGCTGTACTTTTGTTAACAAAAAATTTAAAACGCAACGTTATGAACAGACACCCCCTCACTTTTATTGAAAAGATAACAGCACAAATAAAGGAAGAGCAATGCAAGTATCGTAATGCCTTAAGCAGCGGAAAAGAATTTTTTGAGTTACAACAAATAAAAAGTACCATCCACAAGTTAGAAACCACCTTGCAACAATTAATGAATAGTTTTCAGCAGTATGTACCTAATAATACACATTCTTTAACAGAAGCATAATTCTACTAAGAAAAATAATAGGCATAGTTCTTCGCAGAGACTGTTTAATATTTCGCCGATTTCTCCTGTCTTACCAATAAAGCGATACAGATAAGGTATTAAAGAATTCCTTGCAGTAATAGGCAAGCGATATTTTTTGATATAAAATATGGCGAAAACGGTCTCTTGCGAATAGCATGCACTGATATTCTAATATCTCTCGCTAAATAAGCATTTTCTATTTCTTTTTATCGGCAAATCTTCATTCGCCGATATGATTTTTTCATTATTCCTACCACCTTTATAGAAGTAAGGGATTTCTTCACTATATTCGCCGCAAAAATTTTTTAACCTAATAAAACTAAAATTCAACGCATGGAAGTTGTAAGGAACATTGTGTGGCACAGTGCTACTATTACTAAAGCCGATCGCCACCGGATGAATGGACACAAAAGCGCTATTCTCTGGTTTACCGGTCTTTCAGGTGCAGGAAAATCTACACTTGCAAACAAAGTAGAGGAAAAATTATTTGAACGCGGTATTCATACCTATGTTTTAGATGGCGATAATATTCGTCATGGACTTAACAAAGGACTTGGATTTTCTGCCGAAGACCGTAAAGAAAATATTCGCCGCATCGGTGAAGTAGCAAAATTATTTGTTGATGCAGGCGCTTTTGTGGGCACTGCTTTCATTTCTCCTTACCGCAGCGACCGCGATATGGTGCGTGAGATTGTGCAACCCGGCGAATTTATTGAAGTGTATGTTTATGCGCCGCTTGAAGTGTGTGAACAACGCGATCCTAAAGGCTTATACAAAAAGGCACGTGCAGGCGAAATCAAGAATTTCACTGGTATTGATGATCCTTACGAGGCTCCCGAAAATCCCGAACTTACCATCAACACAGGAGAGAATGACCTTGAAACTTGTGCCGCACAGGTAATGAAATATCTCGAAGACAAAGGATATATTGACTTTGTTGAAGAATAATTTTCGCGAATGGCAATAGTGAATCATCAAACGTTCATTTCTCACATTTCACGTTTGTCGTCTCACGATTACACAATTTAAAAACTCAAAAGTATTTTATATGAATCAACCGCATGGCGGAGAGCTTGTAAACCGGATAGCTACAAGTGCCCGCAAAGAAGCTTTGGAAAATGAAGCTAAAAAACTTTTTCAGCTAACTATTGAAGACCGCTATGGTGCCGATGTAGAAATGATTGCTATCGGTGCATTTAGCCCGCTAACAGGTTTTATGGGCAAAGCAGATTCTGAATCTGCAATTGAGAATATGGAACTTACTAATGGTCTTGCATGGGGCATTCCGATTTTATTGCCTGCAGGCAACCAATACGATAATATTAAAACAGGACAAGAAATTGCATTGCTCGATAAAGAAGGTCGTGTTCTTGCCGTGATGATGGTGGAAGAAAAATTTGAACTCGATTTAAATAACCTTGCACAAAAATGTTTCAAAACAACAGAAGATAAACATCCTGGTGTACAGGCAATTTTGAAAGGTGGCAATAAATTTATTGCAGGTCCTTTAGAAATGGTAAACCGCCCTTTGCGTCACGAAGAAATTGATGCAAAATATTTTCTTGATCCTTCTGAAACACGTGCAGAGTTTGCAAAACGGGGATGGAAAACAATTGTTGCGTTTCAAACGCGCAATCCGATACATCGTGCACATGAATACTTAATAAAATGTGCACAGGAAATTGTTGATGGGGCGCTTATTCATCCTATCGTTGGTGAAACAAAGAGCGACGATATTCCTGCACCTGTTCGTATGCGTTGCTACGAAGCATTAATAAGCAATTATTTTAATGCAGATAATACCATGCTCAGCGTATTACCCACAGCTATGCGTTATGCGGGTCCGCGTGAAGCGATCAACCATACTGTTATCCGTAAAAACTATGGTTGCACACACATGATTATTGGTCGTGACCATGCGGGTGTTGGAAATTATTATGGCACTTATGAGGCGCAGGAATTGATGGATAAGGTTGGCGGTAAAATAGGTATGCAGATTCTAAAGTTTGAAAACACTTTCTGGTGTGTAAATACTGAAAGTATGGCAAGCAGCAAAACTGCACCAAAGGATCCTGAAATTGTTTCGCTTAGCGGTACTAAAGTTCGCGAAATGTTGCGTGCGGGTATAAGACCACCGAAAGAGTTTTCACGTCCTGCTGTTGCAGATATTCTTATTGAATGGGCAACTGCAAAAGCAAAGGAAGAAGCTACAGCTTAATATTGTTTATACAATTTAAAAAAGCAAAATGCAGGTTTAATAACCTGCATTTTTTTTAAATAAATTCTACAACTATAAACTAAAAATGAACCACAAAATCATAACTGTTAAGAAGCAATACGGGTAGGATAAAATGCTTCTACTGCCTGCAGCAGTGTATTAAGAAAGGATGCTGGCTCAAATGGTTTAAGCACCACACCCGAAATGCCATTGGCAATTATTCTTTTATTATCTTCAGAAAAAATATTTGCAGTTAATGCAATAATAGGAACTTTAAAACCTTGCTTTCTTAACATAGCAGTTGTATCGTATCCGTCCAAGACAGGCATATGTAAATCCATCAATATTATTTGATGTTTTTCTTCATTAAACAAGTTAATTGCTTCCATACCATTTCGCGCTACTTCGGCTTTCGCTCCCCATTTCTCTAAAAATTTTCTCGCTACCAAAATATTCAGTTCATTGTCCTCAACCAATAAAACAGTAACTCCATTAAGCGGTTGATTATTTTGCTTACTCAAATTATTTGCTTCAGCACTTTGCATTTTTTATCAATTTAATATTTATCGCACAAAACAGGCGTTTAGGGTTCTGTGCTGTTTAAATTTCTTGCAGCAAGCCTGTATTGGCATCTAAACCCATTGTGGATTTTAAAAGTCAAAATACATAATAAGTCAATTGTAAAATTACTTTCTTAATATCTTAATTACCTTTAAATGAGTTTAAACGATTCTTAAGTGCAACATAGTCAAAATTTGATGCCAACGAATAAAAATTCGGCGGATGACGAAAAATAATAAAATTCAAAACCTTTATAAGGCATGCGCTAATATATTCTTCTTCGCAGGCAACCCGATTGTGCAATTAGCCGTTGTTTATTAGTGTTTCTTTTTTTGCTAAAAAATTTTTTGTTCAATCCGAACTAAGTTGAGTTTTGAAAATCAAAAACGAAGACCATGAAAACATTTACTTTTTTATTCTGCTTTTTATTTTTTACAGAAGCAATTATAAAGGCACAAACGCCCAATCTTCAGGGGCAAAAAGCACTTGGCGGTACTGATAATGATTTTGGAATGAGCATGCAGCAAACCGCTGATGGAGGATACATAGCAGCAGGCATTACCGCATCGTTTAACGGAGATGTTCATGGCAACAATGGGGATGAAGATATGTGGATTGTAAAGCTCGATAAGAGGGGAAACATACAATGGCAAAATGCTTTGGGCGGATTTGGAGATGAAGGTGCATTCAGTATTCAACAAACAAATGATGGCGGTTACGTTGCTGCGGGACAAGCGAATTCATTTAATGGAGATGTTACAGGCAATCACGGCAACCTTGACTTTTGGATAGTGAAATTAAATACGAATGGAAATCTCATTTGGCAAAAATCTTTGGGCGGCAGCGATGTGGATGCTGCCACAACTATTCAGCAAACACAGGATGGAGGATATATTGTTGGCGGCAATACTGAATCAAATGATCAGCAGGTTGCGGGCAATCATGGTGCAACAGATCAATGGATAGTAAAGCTCGACGCATTTGGCAATATACAATGGAGCAAAACTTATGGCGGAAGCAGAAATGATTTTGTTTACAGCATTCGTCAAACAAATGATGGTGGTTACATTACAGCAGGCAATACCAATTCAAACGATGGCGATATTACAAATGTTCACGACATTGTTTATGGTGATTTTTGGATAACGAAGCTTGACAGGAGAGGAAATATTGTTTGGCAGAAAACGTATGGCGGCGGAGATTATGATCAGGCAAACAGCATTCAATTAACAAGCGATGGCGGATATATTGCTGCGGGCTGGAACCGTTCAAACAATGGTGATGTTACAAACAATCATGGTAACTATGATGTTTGGGTAATCAAAATAAGCAGCACAGGAAATTTACAATGGCAAAAATCTTTTGGTGGCAGCAGCGGCGATCTTGGTTATAGCGTTGATGTTACAAGCGATAATGGTTATGTTGTTGCCGGCGGCACATCATCAAATAATGGCAATGTTACGGGCAATCATGGTCTTGAAGATTTTTGGATAATAAAATTAACCAGCAACGGTACTTTACAATGGCAGAAAACCCTTGGCGGCAGCAGTTTTGAAGAAGCAAGAAGTGTTGTTCAAACACGCGATGGCGGTTATGCTGCATTAGGTTATACCGCTTCAAATGATGGCAATGTTTCTGGTAATCATAATCCCGCTTATCGTGATTTCTGGTTAATAAAACTTTCTTCCGATGCGCAAAGTATAGCGACACAAAATCAAAATACAGCTTTGTCCGTAACAACATTTACAGTTTCCCCAAATCCTGCATCAACTTTTCTTAATGTTCATTTGTCTGCGCAAGCAACATTGCTTCGTATCGAAAACAGCGCAGGAATTACCATGCTTGAAAAAAATATTTCAAAGAATAAAGAATACGATGTGCAACTTAATATAAGTAAACTTGCTTCAGGCTTGTATTATGTTCATGTAAAATCTGGTAACAATGTTGTGATTAAAAAGTTTGTAAAGGAATAGAGTAATGAAGTAAAATCTGACAAGTTTTGATTGTTGTGAAGAAGCACAGCTCACTAAAATTTATTGCAGTAAAATAACAGGTTGCGGGTTTTTGTAAAGACTCAGACGAATAAAATGTCGGGGTCTTTTTGTTTTTTGTGAGCAGACTAAAGAATAAGTATGAGGTTCCGTTGCACCTGCCTGTACTGCTAAGGCAGGGGATTGCACTCTTGAGCATTGAAATCATTCCTGAACAAAAACAATAACTAAGAGAAAGGGATAATTAAACTATAAATGAATTATTGCTACAACAAATCTAGCCACTCTGTAAATTTTTTAATAAGTTTAGTGTCTTCACAAAGCGCGAGAACACTTTGAATTTTTATGTCCGATCGTCGAAAAGTTTTTTTATCCGCTTGTTTTTTTCTGTAAGTTTATGAAGATTATTTTTTCATAACTCCTTATCATTGTAAAATAATTTATTTCTGCAATCTATGAAGAAGTACAGCATTAACTTGTATATTGCATTATATCCTAAAAGAAAACTCAACCCGAAATAAAATGAAAGAAATTAAAACCCGTAACAGCGTGAAGCCGCCACACCCAGACGTTATACCGCAGCCCCCAAAATTTCGTAATCATATTACTTTAACAGCTTTTACTTTTTTAAAAACAACGTCTATGAAATCAGTATTACCTTATTCGATTGCATTTGTGTTAGCAATTAATTGTGTTAATGCACAACAATGGACTCCACTAAACTCACCTACAAAAAACAAGCTAACCGCTATTTCTTTTTTAAATAACGATATAGGTTATGCAGTAGGTGCAAAAGGAACTGTACTTAAAACAAATAACGCCGGCAGTACTTGGCTGGTTCAAACTCCGCCGGACACTGCAGAACTTACTTCCATTGTGATTTTAAGTAACAATACCATTTTAGTTACAACAGTTAAACCCACGGGCGGTAAAGCCTCCATTTACAGATCAACAAATTCCGGCAGAGATTGGCAAAGAGTGCTTCAGGATAATATTAGTTTTTATGCAGCAAAAACACCCAATGGAAGAATCTTCAGCATAAGCACATTTATTTATTCCAGCGCAGACAGCGGCAAAACATGGACAAAAGGCAAGCGGTTGAATTCCACAAGCACCTACAAACACATTGAATTTCCCGATAATAAAAACGGATATATTGCCGGAAACGTAAGAGGTCAATTTACATACACACCTGAATTTTTGCGTACGGAAGATGAAGGAAAAAATTGGTATGCAAGTTATCCCTTTGCTTTTCCCGATACCAGTGGCTATGCTTCAATGAGCGCAATGAATGCCGATACAGTGTTTATGTTTACGAATTATTTTAAACAGTTTAATGCGAAAAAAAATACCGAACTCTTATCGCTTACACGTTTTCGTTTAAAAGACGTTGTTCAGGATTCTCTCTGGAATTTCCGCTCAAGAACTCAATTCGACCGTCTTTTCGATATAATTTATGATTGCAAATTTTTTGAAGGCGGTTATGGCTTTGCCGTAGGTGATATTGGCGTTATTTATGGCACAAACAGCTATGGCAGAGCATGGGCAAAAGAATACAATGGAAAAGAAGCGCTTTATAGTATTTACATGCAAAATAAAAACAAAGGCTATGCGGTAGGAGACAGCGGTGTAATTTTAAAACGCAGCAGTACCGAGCCATTCGCAGAAGTTTCATCCCAAAGCTTACCGCTTAAAGTTTACCCCAATCCATCAAGTAATAGCAGCGTTGTAAGTTTTACTTTAAACAAGCAGTCAAATATCACGTTACAAGTAGCCGATGAAAAAGGCGTTATTGTTTATAATAAGCAGGCGATGCAATACAGTACAGGAACACATCAAATCATAATTCCCGTAAACAATTTACAGCGCGGCATTTATCATATCAATCTTATTGCAGGTGGTAAACAGGTTTCAAAAGTAGATTTGCTTGTTGTTCATTAATGAGTGAATAACATATTTGAATACGAAATGTAAAACGAGTACAGATATAAACGTCTTGCCGTTTTACATTTTTCTTTTTATGTACTTATCGGAAGGAGTCCGAAAGTGAGTAAAATCCGAAAGACAGAAAGATTAAAGTAATTTAACTACAAGAAAGCTTTCCCGACCTTCAAACTCATCACACATAACTCAACCACCATTGATGATGCGTTCGTTTATACCTTTGAAACCATCTACAAGGGAAATACAACACAGCTACAACAAAAAACCAAATCAAATAAACAATCCAAAGATCAAAGCCAAAATGAAACGGTCTGAAGAAGAAAGGAACATTAGGATCTTTAATATCTTTTGCTCCGTAACCCGATGCGAAAAATAAAATAACACAAATCGTGTGTATCAAATAAAAATGGATTACGTAATAAAAGAAAGGAACTCTCCCATATACAGCAAGTATATCTGTGAATTTATTTTTTGCATTTTCAATTAAAGTGAGAATGATTAAGGCTGGCCCAAGCGTCATACAAAGAAATTGCAAAGAGGCTGGATATTTTGTTGTGTTTAAAAACGAGAGCAATGTATATAGGCTATCTTTTTGCGATGACCATGGTACAGGATCACCATATTTATTAATCAGCCGAAGAATAATGAATAACAATGTAACTGCAATGCCTGCTGTAAGTAACATCTTTCTTCTTTTAATTTCATCAACACTTGAACGATAAAAAGAGCCAACAGCATAACCCAACAACATTGCACCCGTCCATGGAAATATTGCATAGAAATCGCCGATGAAGTAGTTTACGCTAATTGGAAATATTGTTCCGGGCGATGTAAATAAAACAGTAAGTGCAACTCTTTCCGCGCCTTCTCTTGGAAGTGGGATGTAATCAAAAATATTATGACCAAAAAAGATGAGACACCCGATTATAACTATTACTGAAATATTTGTTCTAACAAGTAATCCAAGTATTATCATGCTGCAACCGATTGCCCAAATCACCTGCAGAATAATTAGATTATAGTTTGGATTGTACGTTAACGCAAATGTTATAACAACTATCTCAATAAGCAACAGCCAGAAACCGCGTTTAATAAGGAATGCACTTAATTCTTTTTTCGTTTTTCTTAATCCAACCAAGTAAGCGGAAGTGCCAGAAAGAAACACAAATGTGGGTGCACAAAAATGTGTTATCCATCTTGTAAGAAAAAGAAACGGTGTTGTTGTTTGCAAATTAAGCGGATTTTGATCCATTGCATGTATGTGCGTAAAATCTCTTACGTGATCTATCGCCATAATAAGCATCACTGCCCCGCGAAGAATATCTATTGAATTTATTCTTTGTTTTGATTGAGCTAATGCAGTATACATTTTAATATTTGAATAATACATTAAGTTAGATTGCAACCATGAGTTTAAACAGGAAAATCCATGAAAGGCAGTTAAACTATATGAACCATTGAATATGTGCCCAAGAAAATTCAGAACGGTGAAGTGAGTGACACAACAGGCGATGACAGTAGTAATACAGTTTGGACAAAAATAATTTCAAACCAATTAAGCAATAACTTTCCTGATTTTCGGACTTTACCGACTTACCCTACACATAACTCAACCACCATTGATGATGTGTGCTCTTGTATTTATTAAACCATTTGCAAGGGAAATACAATACAACTATTGCAAAAAGCCAAACAGCATAAACCACCCATAAATCGAAACCAAATTTAATAGGGCGGAAGAGGAAGAAGAAATTTGGGTCAATAATATCTTTTACTCCATAACCAGACGCAAAGAAAAAGATAACGCAAATAAAATGTATAAGGAACAGATGTACAACATAATAAAAGAATGGAACGCGACCGTAAGTAATAAAAATATTAGCAAGCTTGCCCTGCGCTTTTTCGAGCAATGCGAGAGATACGAATGCGGGTCCTAAAGTCATTGATAAAAACATAAGCGAGGGCGGATATTTTGTTGTATTTAAAAAAGATAGAAACGTATAAACAGCGCCACGTGGTTGCACTTGCCATTGAGTTGGATTGCCGTATGCATTGATCAAGCGCAAAACGACAAACAATACAATCGCTGAAACACCAAGCCCCATAAGCCTTTTAACTCGCAGTGATGAAGGCACATTATTTTTAAACCATGAACCAAAACAATATCCCAAAGCCATAACTCCGCTCCATGGTAAAAATGCATACACTATTATTGCCGTGTGTGACTTATCGAGTGGTACAGGATAAAAAAATGCATGATGAGTTATATTCCAAAATAAATTTACCTGACCATTTCTTGCAGCTTCGGGATAATCTAAAAGGTTATGGCCAAATACAACAATCAAACCATAAGCAAGAATAATTTTAAACGGAAGATATACAAGCAATGAAAGAATAATCATACTTAATCCTATTGCCCAAATCACTTGCAGAATAAAAACATTGTAGAGCGGATTGAAAGTCCATGCAAGCGAAATAATAAACAGTTCAACAAACACAAGCCATATTCCGCGTGTGAGCAAAAATTTGCTCAATTGTCTTTTTGTTTTTTTCACGCCCGTTAAAAATGCAGAAGTGCCTGCAAGAAAAACAAATATCGGTGCGCAAAAATGTGTAATCCATCTGGTGAAAAATAACATCGGTGTTGTGGTAGCCATGTTGGTTGGGTCACCATCAAAAGCGTGTATGTGAAAGTAGTCTCTTGCATGATCGAGCGCCATAATCAGCATTACAATTCCACGTACTATATCTATTGATAAAATTCTTTTTTTTGGTTCACTTAAATTTTCACTCATCACAACTACCGATGTCGCGGTTAAACCCTGTACAGTATTTTGGCTTTGCATACAAATGGTTTACAAAAAATAATTACGGATGTTCAAAGCAATATGGATTTAGTTATTCGCAGAGATCAGATTCATTCATCAAGATACATAATTTTAACAATCAAAAAATAGCAGTTGTTTTAACTAACGCTTGATATAAAAAACATGATTTGTAATTTTGCCTTTCTTCAAAAACACCGATACGATAAATTGCCATGATGAACATCTTTCAAATTTTATACGACGAGGTTACCGGCTTTTTTGGAATCAACAAACTGATTGAAACATTTAAAACAGGCGACTACAGCAGTCTGCTAACATTTGACGGAATTCTTTCAATGATTTCGCCTGTTATTCCATTGCTGTTGCTGATAGAAATTCTCCGTGCAGTTTTGTATAAGAAATTCAAAGTGGAAGATTATAAAGTTCCTTTCTTCATATTTGTATTCAACAGATTTATTTCAAGATTTCTGTCTATTGCGGCAGTTGCGTTTTGCATTGGTCTTTTTGAAAAGCATGGAATAATAAAAACATCCTTCACATGGTATTGGCTTATTTATGGATACATTGTGTGGGAGTTTTCTCATTTCATTTATCATTTTCTCGGGCATAAAATAAGGTTGTTCTGGTGTTTGCATTCAACGCATCACGCTCCTGAAACCATGAATCTTACTGTCTCTTACGCTCACTTTTTTCTCGAAGCACCGTATGCTGATGTAATTCGCACTTCCATTTGCCTTCTTCTTGGCGTGAATGTTCCGTTACTGTTTTTCATTATGTTTATTGATGGCACCTGGGGTGCATTTATTCATGTTGGCGAAGGATTTTTAAAAAACGGAAAGCTTGGTTTTTTAGGCAGAATAATTCTTACTCCATCGCACCATCGGGTGCATCATGCAAAGAATCCATTGTACATGGACACTAACTTTTGCAACCTGCTAAATATTTGGGATAAAGTATTTCGCACGTATCAACCCGAAAAGCGAGAGGTACCTGTTCAATATGGAATTACGCGCAAGATGAATGCGCAAAATTTTTGGGATGTTTATTTTGGGGAATTCTATTATCTGTTTAAAGATGTTTGGCATGCGCCTGGCATAAAAAATAAATTACTATACATTATTATGCCACCGGGTTGGAGCCATACGGGTGAACACAAAACAGCAAAGATTGTACGTAGCGAGTACATAAAAAATATTGAATCATCAACGCTTTATGTAAACACCGTTGAGCAGAAACAAAACTTTGAAGTGAGCCGTTAGTGTTTTTTATGGTACCGGCTGCATTGCTACTATGATGCTTTAGTTGTGTCACTCACTTGTACGTTTGGTAATTCTATTCAGCAACCCACCCCTGCACCTTCCGATATATCGGAACAGGCTCTCCAAGGAGGGAATACCAGCTACGGTTTTTCAATCAGCACAACAACTATTTTTATCAGTAGTAATTCTATTATGAGTTTAAAACAAACTTAACCATTTGAATTTTTAACGATCTCTCAAAGTCTCCCTTTAGGGAGATTTAGAGGGTGTGGGTTTTTACAATCCTCACTCCAAACACTCTCCCCGCTGTTTTTCCATAATTTGCTTCTATACGAACAGTAACATTTGTTTTGTTGCCGGTTAATTCTTTTGGTATCGCATATTCCTTATTATAGAACTTACTTGTTTTGCCACCTGTTAATTCTTCGGTTGCAATCTTTGTTCCTTCCACAAGAATATCAAATTTGCGGTCTTTATCATCGCCTATGTAAGTAAGCAACAAACTGTTTTTAATAGACGGATCAACTTTCATTTCAAAAGAAAAGAAACCCTCTGCTCTTGCTTCTCTTCCGTTAATGCCAACGGCATCACTTACATAACTGTTGTCGCTTGCTTTTAAATTGTGATCTCTTTCGGGTTGCATTTCACCAATGCGAAATACATCAATTGTTCTTGCTTCAATTTCTTTTTGACGTTTCTTTTCTGCTTCATATTCTGCTTGCCGCTTGTTCCAATCTTCATTGGTAAAATAATCCCAGTACACACTGTAATATTGATTGTACATCTTGTAAAAAGGAATCAACTTTACATCAAACGGTTTACCAACGCCCTGCATTTGAAATGTAAGTGATGCATCGCTTGCAGGTCTTATCCAATCATTTACATTCTTATCATCTGTGAGTAAAACAGGAGTGCCATAAACAGGATCGGGCATGGTATCTCCTAATGCTCCAGCTAAAACAAGCGGACCGTATTTTATTGCAATGCGATTTGGATTATCGGGTATGCTCTCAGTGTATAAACTTTTGGTGAGTGTAAGTTGAATTTTATCATTGTTCTTCCACGTTCTTTCAATAACAATGAAACCATCTTCATCTGTTTTTATTTCTTCCCGTTTGCCATTTATCATTAATGATATATTATTTGCCCAATGTGGCTTACGAATGTGTATTGCAAATGTTTGTGGCGCTTTTGTTTCAACACTAAAACTTACATCATCGCTTTCGGGGAAATTTGTTTGTTGTGTTATGATAGCATTTTTTTCTTTCCATTTTAATTGAGAGGGAATAAAAAGATTCACGTACAAACTTCCATCAACCCTATCGTAATAAATACCCTCTGTATACTTACTATGATTTTCCATACCTGTTCCAACACAGCATGTAAATGTGTTAAACGAATCGCTAAACTGTTTCTTTGTTCCCATACGCAGCGGAACAAAATAACACATCATACCGTTTGTTGGATTTTGGGAAGCAAGTATGTGATTATACAATGCACGTTCATAATAATCTCCCAACTCTATGGATGGTTGCCAGCTAAACAAATGACGAGTAAGCTTAAGCATGTTGTATGTGTTGCAGGTTTCACAGGTGTTATCGCTTAAACGGTCATTCAGTTTATCTTCTTCACCGCAATATTCATAGCTGCTGTTGCCACCGATTACATAGGTGTGATGATGCACCATTGTTTGCCAGAAAAAAGATGCAATCGTTTTATCGCTTTCATTGCCGGTTAATTCGTATTGTCTTGCGCTGCCGATTGCTTTTGGAACATTGGTATTGCTGTGTTTGCCCGGCATTGGATCTATTTTTTGTGAAAGCGGTTTCATTACAAATTCGTCATAAAATTTGTATGAGAGTTCAAGATATTTTTTATTACCGGTGATAGCATAAATGTTTGCAAGAACATCATTCATGCCGCCATATTCGCAGCGCAACATTTTTTGAAGTTGTTCTTCATTTAAATTTTTCAACGTGTTGCCTGTCCAATCTGCCATCTTTATTACAACCTCTAATGCTTTGGTGTTATTGCAATACAGGTAAGCATCAACGAGACCTGCCATTAATTTATGAACAGTGTACCACGGGCTCCATCCGCCATTCAAATCAAAGCCGCCTGATTTTATTTGTCCGATTGAAACCTTATAAAAAATGCTGTCTTCATTGGGTATGGCGCCCACATAACCGGTTTTCCTTGCTGCCTGACATCGCGCCAATTCATCAACGATATAATCAACACGTTTTTTAAATTCAGCATTGCCTGTTGACGCATACATCATGCTTATCGCAGAAAGATAATGACCCATCGTATGTCCTGATAAGCCTTCGCTTTCCCATCCGCCATACACTTCACCTTTTGTGGGTAAGCTTGCATTTTTATAAAAGCGATGTAACAAACGATTAGGATCAAGCAGTAGGAGATAGGCGGAATCCATTTGCATAGCATGTTTCAAAGGGCTTCCTTCGAGCAGTTGTACATCTTTCAAATCAAAAGCATAAGCCTTAATAGGAACAACAGGTTTTACTTTTATGCGTGAATCATTTTTTACAGGAATATAAGATTGCTCAAATGATACAAGAGAAATAAAACACAAAAAAGAGGAAAGCAATTTTTTCATGAGATGTTTTTTGTTTAGCAAATGTAAAAGCAGGAGTAGAAAAATCACTGCATTCTCCAATCATCAGTTGAAGATCAATATAAATTATGCATACCGCCTATTCTGATTATGGAAAAGGAAGAATAATATGGAAATGGATTAATATGAAGTGGAACCAAAGAGATGTGGATTGTGAAATTTTAGGAATTTAAATAATAAGTGATAATCGTTACTTTAGAAGTAGTTTTAAAATTTGTATTGAGTTAAAATAAATAAATAAACATTTTATGAAAAAGATTAAGCCGTTATTCTTTTCTTTTTTTCTTTTCTCTTTTTCGCACATTTTTTCTCAAAGCAACGAATGGACATGGGTAAAGGGAGGCGCAAATTCTTACCAGAATGGGGTTTATGGGGAAAAAGGTGTAGTAACTGAAACAAATAAGCCAGGTGGAAGGATAGAATCGGTTAGTTGGTTTGATGCATCAGGTAATTTATGGCTATTTGGTGGGCTCGGATTGGGTTCGCCTGGCACTGAAGGCTATTTGAATGATTTGTGGAAATATAACACAACTTCAAGACGTTGGGTTTGGATTGAAGGTGACAGCATTCCATCCGACAAACACGATACTCACGCTTCTAACTCAAACCGACCTGGTGGAAGGTCAGGCTGCGCAACATGGACGGATACTTTGGGAAATTTATGGCTATTTGGTGGGTTCAGACGAATGAGTGATTCGGATATATACTTTAACGATCTGTGGAGATATAGCATTACCCGTAAACAGTGGACTTGGATAGGAGGAGACACAAATAGTGTTAACAGAAATGGCATGTATGGCATTCAGGAGATGGCATCGAAAGAAAATAATCCAGGTGCAAGGACTTTTTCTGTTACTTGGACGGATGCTGGAGGAAACCTTTGGCTGTTTGGCGGTAACGGTTATGCTGCAAGCGGAGGCTTGGGTGCATTAAATGATCTGTGGAAATATAATATCCATAATAACAGGTGGACGTGGGTAAAAGGAGACAGCTTTATTAATGTAAATAGCATTGGCACAAAGGGTATTGCATCTTCAACCAATAAGCCCGGTGCAAGGGGAAGAGCAACGGGGTGGACAGATAGTGAGGGTAATTTTTGGTTGTTTGGCGGTTCATTCGAATTTGATTATAAGTTATTAAATGATCTGTGGAAGTACAACATTGTCAGTAATCGGTGGACATGGGTAGCAGGAGATACTACTTTTAATAATATCGGAATTTATGGAGTACAGGGAGAAGCGTCCAAAAGTAATTACCCTGGTTCAAGGCATTATGCGCGGGGATGGGCAGACGCTTCTGGCAACCTCTGGCTTTTTGGCGGACAAGGATTTCCACAGTATTCCGTTGGCGGATTCTTAAATGATTTGTGGAAGTATAATATTGAAAGTAAAAGGTGGACATGGGTGAAGGGGAATTATACTACTGGTAATCGCGGTGTCTATGGCGAGCAAAATGTTCCCTCACCGGATAATACGCCCGGGTCACGTTATGGTAGTGTCAGCTGGCAAACTGTGGCTGGTAAGTTTTGGTTATTTGGCGGGTTGGGTTATGCACGAGCGAGTAAAGGGTATTTAAATGATTTATGGAATTTTACAGTGAGTGATGGCAATCCCGCGCTTTCGGCTAAAGAATTAAATGAAAATATAAATACAGCGGCATCAACAACTAAATTAAATGCCGCGCTGCAACCAAACCCTACTGCTTCATCATTTGTGCTTAATGTGCAACCGGTAAATAATGAGGCTATAACTATTACCATATATAACACGAATGGTAGCATTGTACAGCAATTAAACGTTCAACCGCACCAGCAAATACGTTTTGGAGAAAAGCTGCCAAGCGGTTCTTATTTTATCGAAATAAAACAGGGAAATTTACGTACAACAGTTACCGGAGTAAAGCAGTAACTCTTGCAACTTCACCTGCAATTAATTCCGCCATAAGTGCTTTTACACCTTGACCTGCGCCACGAAATTTTACTACGTACATAAAGTCATCATCAGCTTCTGCAATTGCAGGCAGAGAGCCACCTTCACGCAATGGCGTTATATAACGTGTTACATTTACCGTTCTTATTTCAATTGAGTTGATTTGCATAAATCTCGCCTGTAGCAATTTCAAACCGGGCTCGAATGTAGAATCTTTTACAATTGAGGAAGATTCTATTTGATCTAAATCTGATTCTCATCATTTAATTTGAAATAGATTTTGAAGCTTGATTCATTTAACATAAGCAATTAACTTTAGCTTATCAAGCTTGCTAATCATTCAAAAACATTATATGTCTTATCGTAAAATTCACCGTCGCCATTTTCTTAAAAACAGTTCTGTATTACTTACAATGTCTTCCCTAAACAAATATGCAGCAACTTTTGATGCTACAACTAAAAGACGTGTTGCACTTATAGGCACCGGATGGTATGGAAAAAATGATCTCTTTAGATTAATACAAGTTGCACCAGTAGAAGTTGTAGGGCTATGCGATGTAGATGAACATCAACTTAAACAAGCAGCAACAATGATTAGTGAAAGATTACGAACAACTCAACAACTTCGATGCTTTCATGATTATCGCAAATTGTTAAGCGAAGCAAAGCCTGATATCGTGCTCATTGGCACTCCTGATCACTGGCATGCACTTCAAGCGATTGATGCAATAAAATCCGGTGCGAATTTATATTTACAAAAACCTATCAGCGTAGATGTAACGGAAGGGGAGGCAATTCTTGCGGCGGCAAGAAAATACAATAAAGTTGTACAGGTAGGAACGCAACGCAGAAGCACACCACATTTGGTTGAAGCAAAACAAACTGTTGTAGATGCAGGTTTATTGGGTAAAGTGCATCATGCAGAAATGTGTTGCTATTATCACATGCGCTCTAACGCTAATCCGCCTTTGCAACCTGTGCCTGATTTTTTTGATTATGAATTTTGGACAGGACCTGCACCCTTGCGCCCTTACGATAGTTTACCGCACAGAGGTTGGTGGCGGGCATTTATGGAATATGGCAACGGTATTGTTGGTGATATGTGTATTCACATGTTTGATGCTGTGCGCTGGATGTTGAATCTTGGCTGGCCAAAAACAATTTCTTCAACAGGAGGAATATATGCCGATAAAACCGGTAAAAGCAATATTGCAGATACGCAAACCGCTATTTTTTCTTACGATGATCTTGAGTGTGTTTGGCAACACAGAACATGGGGCACGCCTGCTGATCCTAACTATCCTTGGGCTTTTAAATTATATGGTGATAAAGGAACACTTTGCTGCGATGTATGGAAATATGATTTTATTCCTGAAGGCAATGGAAAGAAATTACACGGCGAAGTATTGTGGGAAAAAGAAAAATATCCTGAAGATTTGAAAGAGCCGGATATTGAATTGCATGTAGCTTCTGCAACAAGACGGCACATGATAAATTTTCTCGAAGCAATTGATAATAACTCAAAACCCGTTGCTGATATTGAGCAAGGTCATATCTCTACTGCAAGCTGTATAATCGCTAATCTTTCCATGCAATTGAAAAGACCGCTTCATTATGATCCTGCAAAACGCGAAATAACGGAAGATGATGAAGCAACTAAATTGTTACAAAGAAAATATCGTTCGCCTTGGATTCATCCCTTGCCTGATGCTGTTTAAAGGCGCAGAATTTATGCAGTCATTTACATTGAAATTCTACGCCTAAGACGAGACGATATTAATCTTTGAGAAAAAAATTTTAATGAGTCACGATTATCTCTTTAGAAATATTCTGCTTTAATGTTGTTATATGAATAATGTATGATCCTGCAGGAACAGAAGCAAGATTCAGATTGTATGCTGCTGTTGCAGGAATTTGAAAATCTTTTATCCATCTTCCGGCAAGGTCAAACAATTGTATGCGGCTGATATTACTCTTATCATTCGCGATGATTGTTATTTTATCTTTTGCCGGGTTAGGATAAACGGATATGAGATCACTCAAATTGTGATCATTTGCGGTTATGCCATTGTCAAGATTTGAATTATTCTGTTGCACAGTAAAAGCATAAAATTTATTATTAGGAGTACCGTCTATATTAACATAACCAGAGCCCCAGTAAACAATTCCATTAACGATTGCAGGTCCGGAGTTTACAGAACCACCGCTTTCAAAAGACCATAATTTTTCTCCGGTAATTGCATTAAAGGCATACATCGTTCCGGGCACATCTAACGCCCCTCCAAATGCTACTCCATTCGCTAAAGTTACAGCACCAGTGTTGGCCGCAATAGCATCCGGGGGTGCATCTTCGCTGACTGGTGGATTGTTTGCTGCATTTTCCCAGAGTAAGTTTCCCGTGGCAGGATCGAGAGCAGCCCAAAATCCTCCCTTTACAGTTCTACCTGCACCGGGCCCCTTAGTCATTGTATGAGGAACATAATCATGGTTTGATACGGCTACAAACACTCTCTTGCTATCAACAGCAGAACCCCATTGCAATCCGCCCAATGTGCCTCCCGGACCTACATCTCTATGCCACACTTCGTTTCCATTATCAGGATTAAATGCCCAATATGTACCACTTTTTTGACCTGCCCCCAGCAGTTCTATTGAATGTGCTCCTTTACTTACCGTAAACAAAGCAGGTCCTTGCCCAAAATCATAATCGGGTCCTGCTGTATCGGGGCAATTTGGTCCTTCAAAAAGGCAAGCAACATTCCATGCATCAAAGGGAATCACCGTTTTAACCCATTTAATAGCTCCCGTATTTAAATTCAAAGAAACTGCCGCATCAAAATAGTTTTCAGCACTACCATCAACGGCATCAATACATGCTTTTACTTTTTCTGATGAGCCACCTGCGGCAACACAATCGAGTATTTCTTGTGGCACTGTATAATCATTGCCTGTTGTTATATAAACTGAATTCCGCTTCGAATCAATAACCGGTGTACTTCCCCAAACAGCACCGCCTGAAAAACCTTTTCCTTCCGGTACCATATAAGTTTTCCAAAGTATTTTACCTGTCTTAAGATCAAGACTTAACATGCTTCCCCGAAAGGAGCAACATTGATAGGTTGAATCTGTTGCAAATCCCTCCTCTGCAGATGACACTCCAACATAAATACGACCTCCTGATACAACAGCCGATTGCGTTATGATAGCGGACGGATGATCATCCACTTTAGTTTTCCAAACAAGATTTCCTGTTTGTTTATTAATTGCAAGAATATAAGCACCAAGAGAATCACCAAGCTGTGTTCCTATTATCAACATATTACCTGCAACAGCAGGAGTAGCACGTGCAAATCCTTTTGTTTCACCGGTGTAGTCAGTTATTTTTTTCTTCCATCTTTGTGCACCCGTGTTTGCATCCACTTTATAAAGATTACCTGCCCAATCAGGAAAGTAAACAAATCTGTCATCAACAGCAGGAGTAGCAGACACATCACCAGCGGTTGTAAAAACCCATTTCACAGCAATATTGGTTACTGTGCTTGCAGAAATAATTTTTTCTCCAGCAGCATTTCGAGTGTTGTGCAAATTTTGTCCTGCTGTAAGCCAAAGTTTGTTATCCTGCGCAGCTAATCCCTTAAAAGTCAAAACAAAAATGATACTGATTAAAATTTGTTTGCAGCTACAATTGGTGTTTAAATGAAACTGCCTCATGGCATGTAACATAGCTTTACAGCTATGAATTAATTTAAAATTCTCTTTCATAGATTGTAATTTTAGAAGTATGAAAAAAATGACAACGTAGGGTTTGATGCTTGAGCCATAGCTTAAGCCTTGTTGAAAACGCTTTTATTGATGGGAATTTGCAATAGAATTAACGGTACAACTTTAGTGTACGATAATTATATGATGGTCTTTTACTTGGGAGTTATTCACGCATTGCAATTCTTAGTCCATCGTCCTGCTTTTGTTGTCTCTTATTTATTACTTGTTTGCCATAATTAAATGTGGAGGCGGCTTTGCCCATGAATAAGCATCGCTTGGTGTTGTCATTATAAAAAAGCTTGTGCAGCATTTTTCTCAATTATTGAAACCGCAATCAAAAAAGATGTCCAATATTTTTCTCGATTATTAGTTTTAAAAATTTGTCTCGTTTGAATCAAGAAATTATTTCTGCTCTTTCATGATTCCCTTGTTTTCAAAATTTAATTTTTAATTTTTCGTTTATGTATTAAATTGAAACTCCCTTACAGACATGGAAATTTGCTACTGAAATAACACCGACTAATTCGTAATCTATGAAAATACTTTTACAAACACTCCTCGCTTTGTGTTTTCCCTTTTGTATGTATGCTCAATTGTATGGATTAAATGATGCGGGCATTAGCGTTCAAAAAATAAATCTGCTTGATGATGGCAGCAACACCGCTACCGGTGTAAAACAAGAAAGCGTTCGAATAATACGACCTACAGTTGGAATTAAATTTGGTTACGAATTACATCCGTTTGTATTAGAAGTGGCAGGTAAATTAAATCTCGAAATGAGTGGCTTTACCGCACTATACACAGGAGCAAAGCTTTACCTTAGTAAAAAGAGCGATCTAAGCTTTACACCACTTGCCGGTATATCGAATCATTTAAGTTTTACTGCCGCCGTACGACTACAGTGGCAACATTACTGTATAGAATTTACAGGTTTTAAAAAAGTAAGTTATTGCACTGTGGGTTTTAAAGCCTATTTAAGAGAATAAATTCCAAATTGTCTTTCCTTCATAAACAGAAATCACACATTACTTAATTTTATCCCGCAATGGCGGGACAAAAATTATTTGAAAGTTATTTGGCAACTGCATCATTTCTTGTTCAACAATACGAAGGCTCTACTCCGTTAAACAACTTTATTAAACAGTACTTCTCACAGCATAAAAAGTTTGGCTCAAGGGACAGGAAGCACACTACACATCTTTGTTATTGTTTTTACAGAGCTACTCCTTATCATCAAAAAGATATATTGAAGAATGCTGACGCAGCAGATATTCAGCAACAAATAGTAACCGCACTTTTTTTATGTTCACAAAATCAAAATGAATTACTTGAACAATTCAATCCTGAATGGAATAAAAAAACAGAAGGTTCTCTCGAACAAAAAATTTCTTTACTCAATTATTCTCTCAAAATAACAGATATTTTCCCGTGGACAAACGAACTAAGCGAAAGTATTGACACGACTGCATTTGCAGCTTCCCATTTAATACAGCCCGATTTATTTCTGCGAATACGACCTCATAGAAAACAAGGGGTGCTTAAAAAATTACAAGCAACCAAAATTTCATTTACAAATTGTTCAGAGGATTGCCTGTCGCTTGCAAACACAACAAAAATTGAAGACGTTCTTGCAGTAAATAAAGAAGTTATTATACAAGATTACTCGTCACAAAGAATAAAAGAGTTTTTGGAAATAGTAAAGAACGAAACAGTCAATCAGCCAAGTATTAAAGTTTGGGATTGCTGCGCAGCAAGTGGCGGCAAATCAATTCTCGCAGTTGATGTTTTGAAAAACATTGATCTCACTGTTTCTGATGTGCGTGCTTCTATCATTTTTAATTTGAAGAAACGTTTTAAAGAAGCGGGAATAAAAAATTACCATTCATTCATTACAGATATTGCCACCTTAAACCTTAAACCTTCCACCTTAAACCTTCAATCTTCCACCTTCAACCTAATCATTTGCGACGCACCTTGCACCGGAAGCGGCACATGGAGCAGAACACCCGAACAGCGTTATTTCTTTAGCAAAGAAAAAATAGATTACTACAGCGAATTGCAAAAAAAAATTGTGACCAATACTATTCCGCATCTTGCCCAGAATGGATTCTATTTATATATCACCTGCTCTGTATTTAAAAAGGAAAACGAAGAAGTGGTTGAGTTTATTCAAAAAAAATTTTGTTTGCAACCGGTAAAACAGGAAGTATTAATCGGCTATGATAAAAAAGCTGATACCATGTTTGCAGCGTTGTTTGTTAAGGCTGGTTTATGAAGCTCTAACTTTTAAAGTAATCGTTGTGCCTTTGCCGGGGACAGAATGTAACGAATATTGAGCGCCGATTTTTTGAGCGCGATTTTGCATATTTCTTAACCCGTTTCCATTCTTTACAGTTTCAGGATTAAACCCCTTACCATTATCGCTTATAATGAGAACGATGTATGGATGCGAATGTTCTAACTGAATGTAGGCGTCAGTTGCACAAGAATATTTTGCAAGATTGTTTACTGCCTCTTTAAAGATCACAAAAAAATCATGGCGCACATTAACACCCAGATGAAGATTGGTTAAATCAGTTGACGGTTTAAAATTCAACGAAATTTTTCTTGCTTCAAGTATTTCGGATGCAAAGGAGATCATGCGTGCGATAATATTATTGAGTGTATCATTCTGCGGTTGAATACTCCAGATGATATCATTCATCGCATCCAGCATTTTATGAGATGATTCACTAATGCTTTTTAGTGCGTGCTGGGTTTTTATGTTAGCACTATCCATATCATTCAACGCCATTGAACTTATAAAACCAATGCTGCTAAGTGTTGAACCAACTTCATCGTGCAAATCGCGGCTAATGGTATTGCGTAATTCAAATGCTTTGAGCTTTTGTTGCAAACGATATTGAAACAATGCGTACATAGCACCGATTACAGTAAGAACACACAACGCATAGAACCACCATGTATTCCACCAGGGCGGCGAAATAATGAGCGTAAGCCGCGCCGGCGTTTCATTCCAGATATCATTGTTGTTACAACCTTTTACCAAAAAAGTATAGGTACGCGGCGCAAGACTTCCATAAGATGTAAAGCGTCGCTCACCGGCATCTATCCAATCTTTGTCAAGACCTTCCAATTTATATTTATATCTGTTCTTAAACGATTGCGTGTAGTTAAGTGCAACATACCCAAAGGACACATAGTTTTCAAAGTACTTTAAATGAATTACCGTGTCATTATAAATGGGAATAAATTTATCAAGCACCTGCAATTGATTTATATAAACTGGCGGTATGTTCTTGTTTAAGTTAATGCTTGATGAATGAAAAATGTGTAAACCGTTAAAATCAATTTGTATCAAATCTCCTGAAGATTTTTTTATAAGATAATCCGGTTGATTAATGCTTAACCCATCTTTCTCCGAATAATGTACAAATCTTTTTTTCAACGGATCAATTATTTCCAAACCTATGTTGGTGTTTAACCATATTTGCTCAAGATCATCAATTACAATCTGTGTAACGTTCATGCTTTGTAATCCATTTTTCGTTGAATAGTTTATAAACTTTGAAAGTCGTGTATCTGTTTGCCACAAACCTCCTGTCTCTGTACCTATCCAGATATTTTTTTTCTTATCGCTAACTATTGCGTTGATTATGGAGTAATCTATACCGCTCGACGTGTTGTTTTTTTTACCCGCAGATTCTTTTGAAGTGAAATTTAGTTTTTCAAATTTTTCATTTTTTGTATGCATCAATATAAGACCCATGCCTTCAGTGCCAATTAATAAACTATCTGGAGACAGAGCAAACAAAGCGTTAATAGTAGTGGAAGAAAATATATCGCCCGTTACATTATCACCGGTGTATTTTTCAAATTTTTTTGAAGAAACATCATAACGAAATAATCCGCCTCTTTTTGTTCCTGTCCAAACTGTTCCGTTGTCATCAGCACACAGAGACACTACATTAAATTTTCCTGCAACAGGTAACACGATTTTTGAAGAATTGTAATTAGCACCGCTATTTGTTTTAGATAAATGAAACAAACAACTTTTGGAACCAAACCATAATGATCCGTCTTTATCGAGAAGAGATGAGTAAAGTGTATTTGTTTCTTGTGTACCTAAAATTTTATTTTCATTTGTATAAAGACCTGTGTTTGCATCAATTGAACCGAGCCCTACATGATTACCCACCCAAAATTTGTGATCTCTGTCTTCTATAATCGTATTCGCCGTTTCTACTGTAAACGGCGGATTTGATTTCGCGGTAGTAAAACTGTAAAGTTTTGGATCGTATTTCGCAATGCCTCTTTCTGTAGCAACCCAACAGATGCCGCTGCGATCTTTCAACAAGGCGCGAACTCTTGCAGGAATACCTTGCGGATTGTCTGCATCAGTTTTATAAAACGAAAATTGTTGTAAAGCATAATCGAAAAACGCAAGCCCTTCACCACCCACCCAAATTTTACCGGCAGAATCTTCCATTAACTGTGTGGTTACACTGCTTGTTGCTGATGAGGTGCCATTAAAATTCATTACATAAGCAACCAGCTTTTCTGTTTTTGGATTAAGGCGATACACACCATTGTTTGATGTGGTCATCCAAATGTCCCCATACTTATCCTGAATAATGTTGTGTGTTATTTCGCTGGAAATATCAGTAAAAGCAGGATAGGGTATGTAGAAAGTTTTTACACTTCCTGTTTTTTTATTAAACTTTCTTATGCCTGTTTCTGTGGAGAGCCAAAAAATATCTTTATCTGCATCTTGCTGAATGCCGTGTACATTCTCTCTCGCAGAATCATTTGTTTTATGGTATAATAACTTGTTATAATTTCTGTCAAAAGAAAATAAACCATAACGGGTGGCAAGCCATAGCAAGCCATTCTCATCTTCTTTAAAGTGATGTATGCTTGAGTTAAGCGAAGGAAGCGAATAATTTTTAAACGTTTCGGTCCGTGGATTATATCTTGAAAAGACTGAAGTGGAAGTACCTATCCAAATAAAACCCTCTGTATCCTGATATAACGAAACAATATCGTTAATCGCAAGACTTGTAGAATCTCCGGGCACATTTTCAAACACCTTAAATGAGTAGCCATCATACCTGTTCAATCCGTAAATTGTACCAAACCATAGATAGCCCTGTCTGTCCTGCAAAATACAATGAACTTTGTCGTGCGAAAGGCCGTTGTTTTTGGTGATGTGTTCAAATTTAAGCGAGGGTTGCGCAAACAGACAACAAGTTAGGATTAAGCAGTAACCAAACAGAAGTGTTTTTACATACAATTTTTTTTTAGGGTGCGTACACATAAGCCGGTTCTGTATGTTGGTTTCTCAACTAAAGATAAATATTTAAGAAGAAAAGAATTGCATTTATCGTGAATAATTTTAGCATGAATAATGTGTGAATCTTTTTTGGACGAGCTGCAGTTCTTTCGTGGCATCGCCTGTTGTGTCACTCACTTGTACGTTCGGAAACATTGATGAGCAGAGTAAGCAGCATACATATCTATTGTTAAAAGTAATTAGCATTGCAGTGAAGAAAGTCTGAAGACTTTAATGTGAAAAACGCTGAATAAAATTCAGTGATCATCAACAAATGCAAACTCCTCGAACAGATTGAATGAATTCGATGTTTTACTTGAATTTGTACATGCTAAACTTCATCAATCACATCACATAAAATCATTTTTTGATTTCTCTATCAAAAATTGTTTTTAAACTTGCAGCCTTTATTTAAACTTATGAACACACAGCAAGCATACAATATTTGGGCTTCGCAGTATGACACTAACGACAACAAAACAAGAGATTTGGAAGCACGAGCATTACGAACATCACTCGCAAATACTTCTTTTGACACTTGCTTAGAGATTGGTTGTGGCACGGGAAAAAACACGGAATGGCTTATAACAAAAGCAAAGCATATAACAGCTGTTGATCTTTCTAATGAAATGCTCAATAAAGCAAAAGAGAAAATTAATTCGAACCGGGTTGAATTTAAGCAAGCCGATATTACAAAGGAGTGGACGTTTGCAAACAATTTTTTTGATATTATCACTTTCAGTCTTGTACTTGAGCATATTGAAAACCTTGATCACATCTTTAAAGAAGCGTCGAAAGTGCTCAATACAAATGGGCATATTTATATCGGTGAACTTCATCCCTTTAAACAATATACCGGAAGCAAAGCAAGATTTGATACAGATGAGGGATTGCAAGTGCTTGAATGCTTTACACACAATATTTCAGATTTTATTGATGTTGCCCGAAAACATGGACTTACTATCGTTGATATAGACGAATATTTCGATAACGATGATAAAACAAGTGTTCCAAGAATTTTTGTGTTGTTTTTGAAGAAGGCCTAAGGAATTCGTCAATCGTGAATCGTGAGTCGCTTACTTACTGCTCATTTCATTACTCACCAGTTCAACAAAGTTCAGAACGTTTAAGTGAGTGACACAAGAGGCGATCACCATAGAATAAAAGTTCGTCCCACAAAAAATAAATTCATCATTCAATTTCAACTGCTAACTTTCACGCTCCAAACAACTGCACCATGAAAAAAATCGTTTCTCTCTTTCTTGTCTTCTGTGCTGCTTTTTCTTGTATTGCACAAAATAAAATTGAATACACACGTCATGACACAATGATTTCTATGCGTGATGGCGTTAAACTCTACACAGTTTATTACACGCCAAACACAACCGAGCCTGTTCCTATTTTGATTCAACGCACACCGTATGGCAGCGCAGATTTTCAAAGTCCTGATAAAATTCCTTATATAAAAGATATGGCTGCAGAAGGTTACATTTTTGTAAAGCAGGATATTCGCGGACGTTATAAAAGTGAAGGAAAGTTTGTGATGAACAGACCTATCACCGATAAGCCCGGCGAAATTGATGAGAGCACTGACACTTATGACGCAATTGATTGGCTGATAAAAAATGTCCCCAACAACAATGGAAAAGTTGGGCAGCTTGGCATTTCTTATTTGGGATGGACAACACTCGTTGGCGCAGCAAGACCGCACCCTGCAATGAAAGCAGCCTCGGAACAAGCATGTATGAGTGATCTTTTTTTGGGCGACGATTTTCATCACAATGGCGCATTTCGTTTGTCATATGCTTTCGACTACACTTTTATGGAAGAAGCAAGCAAAGAAGATTCATTGTTTCCTTTGGATGAGTATGATCAGTATTCATGGTTCTTAAAGTTGGGACCATTATCGAATGTGAATGAGAAATATTTTCACAATAAAATTCCAAGCTGGAATCTGTTTATGATGCATGCCGATTATGATTCTTTCTGGCAGTATAAATCGCCTTTGCGTTATGCAGATTATCCGCGTATTCCTATGTTGCATGTGGGTGGCGTGTGGGATCAAGAAGATATCCAAGGTCCGCAGCTTATGTATGAAAAAATGGAAAAACGTGACACAAATAACCGTAATTATATTTGTTTGGGTCCATGGAATCATGGTCAGTGGGCAGGCTCTGCTGTTACACAGCTTGGCGCTTATAAGATGGGAAGCAATACTGCTCAATACTTTCAGCAAAACATTCAAAAGAAATGGTTTGATTATTGGCTGAAAGGAATTGGCAACAGCAATTTTGCTGAAGCAACCATTTTTCAGACAGGCAGCAACCAATGGAAAACATATACAGAATGGCCTCCCAAAGATGCCACCATTAAGAAATTATATATTGCAGAAAACGGAAAAGTGTCTTTTCAAAAACCAACTGCAACAAACGCGTTTGATGAATACATAAGCGATCCTAAAAAACCAGTTCCATATCGTTCCCGGCCAATTGAGCAAACTTATGGCAACGGCAGCCGGTGGTACACATGGCTTGTAGAAGATCAGCGTTTTGTTGACGGCAGACCCGATGTATTAACATGGCAAAGCGATAGCCTTACGGAAGATATAACTGTTACAGGCAGCATTATTGCGCATTTATTTGCAAGCACCACAGGCAGGGATGCAGATTGGGTTGTGAAATTGATTGATGTGTATCCAGATCAATATGCGAAAGAATTAAAGATGAGTGGTTATGAGTTGATGATTGCAAGCGAAGTGTTCCGTGGTCGTTATCGCAAAAGTTTTGAAAAGCCTGAAGCTATTACTCCAAACAAAGTGGAAGAGTACACGATTAATTTGCATCAGGTGAATCATGTGTTTCAGAAGGGGCATCGTATAATGGTGCAAGTGCAAAGCAGTTGGTTTCCTGCAATTGATATGAATCCCCAGAAATATGTTCCCAGCATTTACAAAGCAAAGACAAGCGATTATCAAAAAGCCACCCAGAGAATTTACAGAAGTAATACTTATGCAACTTACATTGAGCTGCCGCAGATGAAGTAACATAAAAAATTAAACCTCGTTTAGTAAATTCGTGAAAAATTTTCTATGGGGTTAGTATATGCAGAAATACGGCTTATTAATTCCGATGATCTTGCTCTTGTTAAAAGAAATATCATAGGTGAGGATGAAGTGAAAAGTATGACCGTAAATATGCTTGTTGATTCAGGTGCTTATATGATGGCTATTAATGAAACTATTCAGGAACAATTACAACTATCGGTGTTGGAAAAAAGAAAAGCTCAGAGTGCAACCGGACATGTAGAAGAGTATGAAGTGGTAGGACCGATAGAAGTAAAATTTAAAAATCGTCGTACCGTATGTAACGCAATTGTTTTACCTGGAGATAATGAACCTCTTTTAGGGGCAATCCCTATGGAAGATATGGACGTATTAATTCATCCACAAAGGCAAGAGTTAATAGTTAACCCTGAACATCCATACTTTGCGCAGTTAAAAATGAAATAATTTCAAAGCCTTACGCATCATTCACCACCTCATTCCCACTCAATGGTTGCTGGTGGTTTGCTGCTGATATCATACACAACGCGATTTATACCTCTTACATTGTTAATGATACTGCTTGAAATATGTGCAAGAAATTCGTAAGGCAAATGAGCCCAATCTGCCGTCATGCCATCAACCGAAGTAACGGCACGTAATGCTACAGTATGTTCATAAGTTCTTTCATCACCCATTACACCAACACTTTTTATCGGCAGCAAAATAGCGCCAGCCTGCCATACTTTATTATAAAGACCATGTTCTTTTAAAGCAGAGATATAAAGATCATCAGCTTCCTGCAGCAGTTTCACTTTTTCTTCTGTTACTTCACCAAGAATGCGAATGGCAAGACCCGGACCCGGAAAAGGATGACGGTTAATCATCTCATCGGGTATGCCGAGTTCTAAACCAACTTTTCTCACCTCATCTTTAAACAAAAACCGTAAAGGCTCTACAAGACTTAAATGCATTACATCCGGCAAACCGCCAACGTTATGATGCGATTTAATTGTCATGGAAGGACCGTGCACGCTTACACTTTCAATTACATCAGGATAAATTGTTCCTTGCCCCAAAAATTTTATGCCCTGAATTTTTTCTGCTTCATCATGAAATACGTCAACAAAAAGCTTGCCTATGGCTTTGCGTTTTGCTTCGGGATCAACTTTATCTTTCAGTGCATCATAAAATATTTTTTTTGCATCAACACCTTTTACATTTAACTGAAGTTGTTTGTAGGTATTAAGAACAGTTTCAAATTCATTTTTTCGCAACACACCATTGTCAACAAAAATTCCATGCAGGCGCTCACCAATTGCCTTGCTGATGAGTGTTGCAGCAACAGTGCTGTCAACACCGCCGCTCAAAGCCATTATCACATGAGCATCTCCGATTTTTTGTTTCAGTTGTTCAACTGTTTCATGAACAAATGAAGCAGGTGTCCAGTCTTGCTTGCATCCGCAAATATTAACCAGAAAATTCTTTAGAATTTTTTTCCCTTCTGTTGAGTGATATACTTCCGGATGAAACTGCAAACCATACAGGGCATGAGTTCCATTCTCATGTTTTTTAAATGCGGCAATAGGAATACTATCGGTTGTTGCAAGCAACTCAAACCCTTGTGGTAATTGATTTATGGAATCACTATGACTCATCCACACCTGCGAATTGTTATTTACATCTTTCAACAAAACATCGTCGCTGTTCTTTACAAGTTTAGCTCTTCCAAATTCGCGTTTGTTCGATTTATCAACCACGCCGCCATACTCTTTTGCAGTAAGTTGTGCGCCATAGCAAATGCCCAGCACCGGCAGTTGTTCTATAATCAAAGGAACATTTACAGCAGGTGCATCAGCATCGTTTACGCTAAAAGGTGAACCGCTTAGAATTATTCCTTTCAAAGTGGTATCAACTTCAAACGGTTTGTTGAAAGGAATAATTTCGCAGTAAACATTTGCTTCTCTAACTGCACGTGCAATCAATTGTGTGTATTGGCTTCCAAAATCGAGGATGAGAATTTTTTCAGTCATAATTTTGCGAGTGTTGAAAGAGCTTCTAATGAGTTCTCTTAAAAATTGCAGCGAAGGTAATTTAATTTTAAAAAGTGATTGTTAAAGCCAATTTGCCATCTGTAAAATTTACCACTCAATGTGGATAAAAGATTTTATAATTTTCGCATTTAAAACCGAAAACATGAGAAAGATATATTTGCTCGCCCTGCTTATGGCAGTCATCACAACGTCCTGCGATTTTATGTTCAGAAAAACAATTCATGGTAATGGTCATATCACTACTGAACAACGCAATGTCAGCAACACTGACCGTATAAAATCTATGGGCAGTTTTGATATTGATATTATTCAAGGTTCGTCACCTTCGCTAAAAATAGATGCAGATGAAAATCTCATGTCTTACATCGTTACTGAAAACAGAGATGGCAGGCTTGTTATCCATGCAAGAGAAGGTTACAATCTTTCGTCTGATAATAAAATAAAAATCACTGTTACAACGAGTAGGTTAGAAGAAGTAGAAGTGAATGGAAGCGGGGACGTTAACGGCACGGGAAAATTTACCGGGGCGGATCATTTAAAGGTTAGTGTTGCGGGTACGGGCAATATCAATCTTGCTGTGAACACACCTGAAGTTGAATCGCATATTGCGGGTACAGGCAATATCACATTAAGTGGTGAAACGAAAAATTCTAAGATCGAGATTGCAGGTGTTGGTGATTACAAAGCAGAAAGCCTTATGAGTGAAAATGTAGACGTTCATATTGCAGGGAGCGGCAATGCAAGAGTGTATGCAGAAAGTTCGCTAAGCGTAAATATTGCAGGCAGCGGTGACGTTTATTATAAAGGCAATGCAAGTGTAAAGCAAAATGTTGCGGGCAGTGGAAAAATTTCTAAGGTGGATTAGTGCCTTTGTGAATGGTTAAATTGTATGTTATTTTTTGTTGACGAGCTATATGCTGCTATGAAGCTTTGGTTGTGTCACTCACTTGTACGTTCGGGATTTTTTTCAGCAAGTTTCGAAGTTGTTCTTAAGTTCGACGTTATACATTCTTTTATCTCTTCAGCAGTTTTTGTAGTTACATCAGACTCAACGAACAATTTTGTAAAAGCTGCGGCGGCTGCGAATTCCAGCGTTTCCTGTAATGAATAATTATGAAAGAACCCATAAATTAAACCTGCCATAAAACAATCGCCGCTGCCAACTTTATCAACTATTTTTTCCGCGAAATATTCCTTTGACGTCAGTAACTTATCTGCATACAAAGTGCCGTAATAATTAATTCCTTTATCGCCTTTATCGAAACGAAAAGTGTTGGCTACAACTTTTACTTTAGGAAATTGTTCTTTTATTTTTTTGCTTGTTGCTTCTGCTTGTTGTAAATAATTTTCCTTTGTTGATTGTTCATTTATCTTTTTACTCATTGCAATGCCCAGCATTTTTTCTGCGGACCAAATGTTTCCCATCACCACATCGCAATATTGAACGAGTTGGGGAATAACATCAACTGGATTTTTATCCTGCCAAAGTTTTTCACGGTAATTTAAATCTATTGATATAGTAACGTTTTTTTTCGAAGCAATTTCAAATGCCTCTTTACAAACTTCAACAAGATTATTTGATAGGGCAGGAGTGATGGCACTAATGTGAAGCCATGCAACATCTTTTAAAATCTTATTCCATTCAGTTGTGTTTGGCTGCAGTTGTGATACGGAAGAATTTTTTCGATCATAAATAACGCTTACGTTTTTTACATCTGCACCTTTTGGCAAATAGTAAATACCCATTCGTTCGCCTTGCAAAAGAATGTTTGATGTATCAACATTTTTTGATTTAAAATATTCGAGTAATTCTTTTGAAACAAAGTTATCCGGCAATGCTGTAAGATATGAAACAGGTATATTCCACAATGCCAAATCTGTTGCTGCATTGGCTTCGGCGCCTGCTACATAAATCGAGATATTGTTTTGTTTGAGCCATGTACTGTATATGTCAGGGCATAGGCGGAGCAATAATTCTCCGAAGCAGAGAACTTTTTTTGTTTTGTCTTTGAATAATATATTTTCCGTTTGATTCATAATTTTTTTTAAACCACATAGACACATAAGGCACATACGTGAACACATAGAACTTCATCTATGTGATTCTATGTTTCTATGTGCCTATGTGGTAAATTTGTTTTTCCTACCATTACGAACTTGTATTTACGCATCGCTTCAGCTCAATTCATATTCTACGGATGAACGAAATGCGACGCAAGGGACGATGCCATGAAAAACAAAAGTCCGTACCATAAAAGACCTCACCCAAATCCCTTCCGATTTATCGGAACAAGTTCTCCAAAGGAGAGAACTTTTACCGCACCAACTCATATACTTTGCCTTTCTCCGTTTTGAAAGAAAGCACAAACCCATACGTAGATTCTTTTGATTTAATGTTTGTTCCTTTCAATACCACAGGTTCATTCGTTCTTACTACACAATCATTACCGAGCAGTGAAATAATTTTTGCGCTTGCTATTTCATTGTTGTTCCATTCGATGTTTACTTCAAAACCGCCGCGTGCCCGCAAACCCTTTACAGCACCGCTTTTCCACACTTTTGGGATGGCAGGTAACAAATGCAATTCGTAGTTCTGACTTTGCAACAACATCTCTGCAACACCCGCTGTACCTGCAAAATTTCCATCAATCTGAAACGGCGGATGTGCATCGAACAAATTGGGATAAGCACCACCACCATTGCTCATGTTGTAACCATTGTCTCTTGTCAAATTGAACAGCTTCCTGTATAGTTTGTATGCATGATCGCCATCAAGCAACCGCGCCCAAAAATTTACTTTCCATGCAAGACTCCAGCCCGTGCCATCATCGCCGCGCAACTCCAAAGTTTTGATGGCTGCATTTGCAAGATCAGGCGTTGTGATTATGGATATTTGATTCGACGGATGCAAACCATACAAATGCGAAACATGACGATGATGCGGCTCAACATCTTCATAATCCTGATACCACTCCTGCAAATTTCCTTTATGACCAATCTTGAATGGATATAAGTCATTTTTTGTGACAATTACAGAATCAACAAATGATTTATCGTTGTTTAAAATTTTTTGAGCGGCAATGAGGTTGTTGAAGAGATCACGAATGATGCTCATATCCATCGTTGATCCAATAGATATTCCTGATTTTTTATTGCCATCATAATAATATTCATTTTCCGGAGAGCCTGACGGAGCAGTAACAAGATAGCCGTTTGCAGTATCAAGCGTTAACCAAT